>Ga0302325_10007253_pt1 | contig 24653 bp, 23 predicted proteins | sample Palsa_T0_2_FD_201948 | JGI IMG/M metagenome (GOLD analysis project Ga0302325, IMG submission 201948) | Peat permafrost microbial communities from Stordalen Mire near Abisko, Sweden - Palsa_T0_2 | ecosystem: Environmental > Terrestrial > Soil > Palsa > Peat permafrost | place: Sweden: Abisko... | reverse complement strand
TTGTCGTCGCCTTGTATTCGCGGGGTTCGAGGCCGGAGTTCGCTGACGCGTTCCTCCGTCAGATCACAACATCAAACCGGGACGATTTCCTCAGTAAAGCGCGGGCCGGTACAGTCGTGGTTGGACGGTAGTCGGCGAGTACATCGACAGAGGCATCACTGGTGTACGTGAGCGCCGACCGCAACTGGATCGGTTATGGGCGGATTGCCGCAAGCGTAAGGTGGACGCGGTTCTCGTTTATCGATACGACCGATTCGCCAGAAGCCTTCGCCAGTTGGTAAACGCGCTGGAGGAGTTTCGCTCGCTGGGCATCGACTTCATCAGCTTGCACGAGGGCGTGGACACATCGACTCCAAATGGACGGCTCGTGTTCGGCATCTTCGCTAGCATTGCGGAATTCGAGCGCGAATTGATCAGGGGTCGGGTCATCTCTGGCTTGGCCGCGGCGGTAGCGAGAGGCGTTCGGCTCGGTCGCCCGAAACGGACGGTGGATGCCGCTAGGATCGTGGCGCTCCGCTCTGCCGGAGCTTCGTGGCGGGAAGTATCAGAACAGATGGGCATCGGCGTCGGAACCGCTGTTAGGGCTCTTCAGCAAGCCCTCCAGATACCCCAAGAAATTACCCCTGCACCCGCCTCCTGCAAACCCCCTGCAAGTTGCTGATTTTAGAGCGTTCGGGGATTCGGGGGATTTGGCGGGTTCTTGGCGATTTCGTGTGGCTGTATACATTTCTATTTGGAGGGTGGCTGTGTGGAACGAAGCACTGTTGCGGAGGATCAATGCTTGAACGTCTGGCCAAAGGATTTCTGGTTTCGCTGACGACGATGGTTTTCGTGGTTGCTCTGCCCTTCCTGCTGACACTGCTTCTCATCCCCAGCTTGCCCCCAGACGACCGATGGTTCCTGAAGATGGCTTTCACCTTCTTGGGTCCGTTTTCGGCAGTTCTCTGGTTCATCGCATTCAGCCATTTCGTATTACGTAGGAGAGCGGGTTACTTCCCCCATTGGGTAAGGCGGCAAGCAATTTCTGATCTTCGTCGGAGCCGCTGCGGTGATCTACCTGCTCCTGATCAACGGCGTGTACCACCTGTGAAAATTACGAGGGCGGCATTTGTGGAATTGTTCGGAGTCCACCTGCCCAAATGGTTTCGTGCCGCTTGGGCACCCGGTACGAATTCGTCTTCGGCAGGGACGAGATTGACGAACTGGAACTGTTGCTGATTGGAGGAGTGACCAGTGGCAAGTTGTAAGCACGCCGAAAACGAACCCATTGCCCCCCAGCGCCGCATCGTTTTGACAGAAGCCTACCTGAAAGTAGTGTGCCCCGGTATCAACCAAGGCACACGGACAAAGCTGGCGGACTCGATTCTCTTACTCATCGACGGCAAGAATCCGTCAGTTCAGCGGAAGCAGATCACCGATGCTCAAGTTGTGGAAATGGTGTGGAGACACAGCCAGTGCGTCCGCAATCACACAGGCAAGTGCCCCCTACTGATATTCGGCGAACAACTGGCAGACGAAATCACTGCCCATTTCAACGAGGAAGAGTGATGGACAAGGTCCGAGTCGGTGTGCGCGGCAGTAGGGTGGTTGTATTCTTCCCTGACGGAACGCAGTTGTCCAAGCCCATTCCCGAGGGCATGACAGCCGAACAGGCCATTCACGAGACCTTAAAGCTACTGCAATTTTCCCCGCAGGATCAGAATTGAGCGACTATCCAATGTGCCAGTTCGTGACGAACACCGACGCCTTCATGGTGGAGTCAATCCCTTTGTCGTCGTTACGAGAGCAGTCAATGCGTTTAAACATTAAGACCGCGCAAGGGTGTGCTAACGGAACGCAGTTGGAAAGGTTACTGATCGTGGAAATTGATCGCCGCTCATGTCTTTCGCTGACAACGGTCGCGATGAAGTACAACGTTTCACGGGCGAGCGCGTCCTTTGCGAAAATCGGAATCCAAATATGGCAATAAAACCGAACATTCAGGACAAGTTACAGATCGACACGGTGCAGATTCGCCTCACCTCCTCGGTGGACTCGATCCTCGCATCGCTCGAACCTTATGCAAAATGGATCGAGCAAATGCTAGACGCGCCGTTGAACGAGACCCTAACGCTCGAAGTGGACTCCAACCCCGGTGATGTTGTTGCGGGGGAGTTGTTGGAGGGGCAGGGGCTACCTATAGTCTCCGCGACCAAGGCAAGAAACAGTAATTGGCGAACATTCATTGAGGGCTGGGCGCTTCCCCTCGGTGTGAGCCCCCGAATTGCTATGTCCATCCAGCGAGAGCGCAAGCCCAATGCCGCACCGTTGCCCGTGTGGGAACTCGATTGGCAAGATTGCCCCGTCGCCTTCAAGATGCGGGGCTTGGCACGCCAAGTTGTAAGCGTTGAAATCCCGCTCGTCTTCCCTCCGGGCGACATGCCAATCCTCCCGCCGTCATCGGTGCAGCACTGGTTCATCGTACACCGAGGGGATGCCGCAAAAGTTCTCTTGCTGCTGCAACAGGTGCAGGAGCAGACCGAGCGGTATCTCGAAACTGCATACGGCCACGCTCGGCTGCAAGCGCGGTACGATTGGGACGCCATTGTGCTCGATGCGACCGTCCGCCGCATGGTGAGGAGCGACTTCGAGCTTTTCTTCCAGCGGGAAGACTGGTTTCGCCAGCACAATTTGCCGTATCGTCGGGGATATTTGTTTTGGGGGCCGCCGGGGAATGGCAAGACCGCAACCATCAGGGTGATGGCGGCGCATCCGTACATTCAGCCGTATACACTCGACCTGAGCGACATGGAAGAGAAGAACAGTAAGGTTCTCAACCTGTTCGAAAAAGCTGCCGAGAATACTCCAGCGATGGTGATTCTCGAAGACATTGACAGAGCTTTCCCCACTGAGGGGAAGCGCACGCAAGAAAGAACCGTAAGCTTCCAGACCCTGCTCAACTGCCTCGACGGAGTGGGATCGCAGGACGGGGTGATCGTGGTTGCTACCGCCAATGACCCCACCTGTCTCGACCCCGCAATCTTGAAGCGACCGGGGCGCTTCGACCGTGTGGTTCAGTTCCGAAATCCCGATGCGGATTTACGCCGCGAGTATTACCAGCGACTCAGCCCCGGGCTCACCGGAGAGCAGTTTGAGATCGCTATCGAGCAGACGGAAGGATTCTCGTTCGCCCAGTTGCGGGAAACTTACATACTGGGGGCTCAGTCAGCATTCGAGCACGGGAGGGACATAGGAGTCGCCGACGTAATTGAAGCCATCGAGCTTCAGGTGGCGGGAGCACAGGACTTGAAAACATCGGTTAGTGCTTCGGGATTTGTACGCCATACGGAGCCTTCTGCCAGCAGGAAGTAGCCACCAAATGCAAAAGAATTAGAGCAACGACTCGTCGAGCGTTGGCCCTCTTGGTTCAACACCGGGGGCGACGTTCGCGATACAGCGTCGGCAGCTTAGAACAATCGGCGTGTCCGTAACCGCAAGTTAGGGGCTGTTCACAAGCGCATCCACGCTTGGGCCACCCTCTCTTTCCTCAATATAGGTTCTCAGGTTTTGCATCGCTTCTTTTCGGAATGACCGCTTGTGGATGCCGAAGGCTTCCATATTGTACAAGGCGTCAAAGGACCTTCTCCGAGTCCTCGCGCCGATCTTTGCTTCGGCCTCCTTGAACATCTCGAAGGCTATAAGATCGGCGGGTTGCAACGCTATGCAGTCTTCCCATCCTAATGATGTGATACTGGTGAAGTAGTTCTTGTGAGGAAAGTCTCGATCCGCCATTTCTGAGTTAAATGCTTGCAGGATGACTGGATCATATTTGCCGTCGCTTCCAGTGCGGTCGTGAAACAAAGTGATCTTGTCGCCATGCAATCGGGCCTTTCCCTCCGACAGTTTGTCGAAGTCCTCACCAATCGTGTGCATTACAAAGCGGGTAAGGATGCTGTAAGCAGTCTTCAGACGATCCCCTGCCCACTCAGGGAAGACCTCGCAGAGTTCGTCCAGATTGACATCAAAAGCAACGACGTGGACGGGGATGCGCTTGAATATGCCGAATAAGCCCAGCACGAAAACATCTCGTTCTTCATGCGTCCAACCTTTGAATTCCTTACGCCGACCGCTGCAGTCCGAAGCGTGATAGCGACAAATTCGAGGACGGCCTTCTCTCTTGAGTTTGTTGTTGACTGCGTCCAGATGCAACTTCCACGACCGCTCAAAGGCAAACCAATCTTTGCCTGTTGCTATCAGACAAGAAAGGGCGAACAGTTTTTGATCCTTCGCGTTGTAGCTTTCGTCGATGTATCCGCGAAACAACACGACAAAAACCTCTCACGCACGCTAAAGCCTTCCCACAACTCCGCACCTTTGTCACGCTGCATTCGTCGTCTCCTGCGATTTCAGCCACGCGAGAACAGACGAACGACGGAACCGCAGGCCCATCGGCAACCTGAGCACGGGAATCGGATTATCATACCTCGCCCGACCGCGACGACGAGTCAGGTTGTAAATGGACGACGGCTTGCATTTGAGCAGTTCGGCGACTTCAGCAACGGTTAAAATATCGTTGTCGGCTGATGCTGTCGGAAGAATTTCTGTTCCTACGTGCGACACGGTGACTAAAAAGGTCGCTGGTAATATGACTCCGGTCGTTGGATTCATGGTTCTCCTCGACGGGATGGTAACCCACCGCTCACGACGCCCGCTCACGCAGCCGAGCGTCAATGAACCTACCCAAGTCTCCACCGTCAATCAGTCTCCACCGTCAATCAAGTATCGTTTGCCAATCATGCAAGCCCGCAGTTCCTTCGACCAAATGACCTGAATCGCCCACACTGAACACGAACAGTAGGCAGCGGCTTGCTTGATTGTCACGAGTCGAGGGGTTAGCCGAGATCAGAGCGGGCTTCACTGCACTGTCAATGTCACCGTCGTCGTGTGCTGGGTTGCGCCCGCCGTGCCAGTAACCGTGACAGTGTAGGTGCCAGCCGGAGTGCCACCCGTGCCGCCTCCTCCACCGCTGCTGCCGCTGTTGCTCGCGCTACTGCAAGCCACCTGCAGCAAGCAACCGCTGGCCAGTAGGAACACGATGCAGTAGCTCAGCAGTTTTCTGCGCTTAGGCACAGCCATCCCCACCGTGCCCAGCAGGATGGCTGGCAGCACCAGCCACGTCGCGTACAGCGGACTCGAACGACGACCAAACGGCGGCGCTAGTGACGCCGTGGGGGCTGCTGTGGTGATAGTCAGCGTCGTGTTTACGTTGCTGGAATTCGGCGTGACCGAGGCGGGATTGAACGTGCAGCCTGCCAGTGCGGGCAATCCGGTGCAGGAGAAGCTGATCGGGCTGGTAAACGAGCCTAGCGGGTCTACCCATATTGTGACTGTCCCCGATTGCCCGGCTGTGATCGTCGGGCCAGCCCCTACCGATCCCCCTACCAAGACAACGAAGTCAGGCGACCAAGGCGCGTTACCGTTAATCACCGTTGCGTTGTTGCTTCCATAGTTCGCGACGTAGATCTGGTTCGTGTTCGGGTTTACCGCGATCCCATAGGGGTCCGACCCAGCGGCGACAGGCAGGGTGTTGTTCGTTGCCCCGTCAATTACTGTCACCACGTCGTCACTGCTGGCGACGTAGATCTGGTTCGTGTTCGGATTCACCGCCACGGCGGCAGAACCGTTGTCTCCAACCGCGACGGTCGCGGTGTTGTTTGTCGCCCCGTCAATCACGGTCACGATGCCCGGGGCGTCACTATTCGAGACGTAGATCTGGTTCGTGTTTGGGTTCACCGCGACCGCAGAAGGATAATACCCAGCAGTGACGGTCGTGGTGTTGTTCGTCGCGCCGTCAATCACCGTCACGTTGTCGCCGCCAGAGTTCGCGACGTAGATCTGGTTGGTGACCGGGTTCACCGCGACCGCGAGTTGGGCACCGGCAGGTCCTCCGGCGACTCCAACAGGGACGGTCGTGGTGTTGTTCGTCGCGCCGTCAATCACCGTCACGGTACTTGCTTGTGAGGCGTTGGAATTCAGGACGTAGATCTGGTTCGTGACCGCGTTCACCGCGACTGCAGAAGGACAATACCCAGCGGCGACGGTCGTCGTGTTGTTCGTCGCGCCGTCAATCACCGTTACGTTGCTGCTGGCCATGTTCGCGACATAGATCTGGTTCGTGTTCGGGTTCACCGCGACCGCGAGAGGATCGGTTCCAACAGCGACAGTCGTGGTGTTGTTCGTCGCTCCGTCAATCACGGTCACGGTGGCGGGGTTGCCGTTGGAAGTATTGGTGACATAGATCTGGTTCGTGTTCGGGTTCACCGCGACCGCAGAAGGATTAAGCCCAGCAGCGACAGTCGTGGTGTTGTTCGTCGCTCCGTCAATCACCGTCACGTTGTTGCTGTTGTAGTTCGCGACGTAGATCTTGTTCGTGTTCGGGTTCACCGCCACAGCCCAAGGATTGACTCCAGCAGCGACGGAAGCTACCACCGCCTGTGCATCTGCGCTCAGGGATAGTGCGACGCAGATGAGCCCAAGTATGGCGAACCCTTCAACTGTCTTCATGATTCCAGTTAGCACAATGCTGGAACGTTGCTTCATATCCGTTTCAAGCCTCTTCCCTTTCTGCGCAGATTCACGCAATACTCCGAGATTCCCTTGTTCCTTAGATCACCGCAGCCTACTGATCGATCAATTCGGAGCATACCCCGACCTTTCGTTCTCCCAATAATTACGGACGTAACTGCGCTAGGTGCGAGGACGTGATGACGCAGAAACGAGAAGCTCTCCCTGACGTTCCATGCAAGCCCCGTTTTACCAAGCTCCAGAAATTGTCAAGCGTGTTCGTGTGTACGCGGCCATGGAGTGGAGTTGGTGACCTCGATCATGCGATCATCCCCGTTCAGCAGATGGCCATCATGACTCCTTGGTGCGATGAAGTGCGAGAGAAACTGCCGCTGACTTTGCGCTATCTCCCGGTGATGCGGAAGCCTTTCAGGATCGAGCAACTGGTTGCGATTGCTGCGGTGCCCGTCCTGCCGCTCCTGTTCTAAGCAACAGCAATCGCTGACAGCAGGGTTCACCGTGGCTACGTTCCTACAATCACGAGCGTCACACCCAAGAAAGCGGACAACATTTCAGAGGTTTGGCTGAGTAGTTGATTTCGATTCAGCCCTTCGGGCGCAACATCCATGATTGGTAAAGCTGCCCGTACAATTTGACGTTCCTCCCTCTGACGGGATCGCAAGACGGAAGCCCTTGCCTTTTCGAAAACATTCTGGGCAAAATTGCGGTCTACGGGTCGCCATTCAGCCCGACTTTCCCCGTACAGTTGTTCTATGTTCCGACCGAAGTAAGATTTCTCGTGCCGCTTCGGGTCAGAGTGAAAATCATGTCCGAGGACGCCTTCTTGATACGTGATGTAGTGCTGTTCATCATCGAACACGTCCTCGCAGTCGCCCACTGCAATGAGTCTTGACCTCGCCGTTATCTCGTGGGCAAGATATGAAGCATTGAAGTCTTCCAACGCATTGAACTCTGGAGCCACATAGTACGTTTGCGGACTGCCAACTGCGTGGTCTCTGAGACGCTGATGCTGCTGATTATTGTTCTTGCGGTGTAGGGCAATGCGGTAGTAAGGGCCGCCGTAAGTTCCATCGGCAATAAATTTTGCGTTGCCGCGTGATAGATAATCACTGAGCTTGAATTGGTAGTAGAAATCGGTGCCGTTCAACGGCAGGCGAGCATCCCAGCCTTCGTGTTGCTCCTGCTGAAGATTCGGCAGAACTGGGGCCGCCTTCAAGTTTCCCCAGTTGGCATGGGCTTGCTCATATAAAAAGGCAAAGCCGAACGTGAATTCAGAAATACCTACAATGGCCACGATTCATTGTCCTATGGTCTCGTCAACGTCCACTATTCCGACCAGCTTCCTTCATCTGCAAACACTTTTCGAGGTACATCCCAACTCTGTCACGGGACGGCCCAGTGTTTCGAGTCGGTTCCATGATGGCGGTGCAACGTGCAATCGGAAGCTGCATAATACGATATGATCCGTCGTTTTCCGCGAAAGCGCCGAGAACAGACTTGATCCGATCAACCATGTGTCACATAACTCCTACCGATGAGGTCTTGCAATGGGGGCTTAATAACAACTGGCTGGCCGTTCCAGATGCATTCGTTGCTCTTCTTACCGACCATCTCTGCTTCGATGGCCTTTGCAATTAAGCGAGTGCATATGTGGCCGTACCGGCTAGCTTCCACGCCGCTTTGTCTGTCTTGTGGCATATTCCAAACTGGAAAATTATCCCACGCGTGCCCCATGACAGCGCCGAAATCACATTGAACGGCAAGTGAATGCTGGTTGGGAAAGAGTCTGTTCGGGCCACTTCAGGATTGAGGTCGCAGTGCGTTCCGTATCGCGGTACTATCGCATTGACTCTGTTATATTTAGGAATTCACCCCTCAAAGACATGGGCCGTGTCACCACGGAGTCTCGGCAGTTGATCGTGACTCCACCCCTCGGGATTTAAAGATGCTTCTGGATCAGCTAAAACCGAACATCATCGTGCGCGGGCCGATCTTCCCGGAGCCCGTTCAGGTCATCGTCGCGATCCCAATGGGCACATCCGTAAAACTAGTCGGGAAGGGGCTTAACACGAATCAGGTCCACGAGCCGATCCTCAGCGCCGAGCAACTGGCCCAACTGGTATCCAGCCCGGAAAAGGAACCCTTCGACGGCGACCCGCTGCGGTTCCGGCTCGGTGTCGAAGCTCTTAGGCTGGGTCTAGCCTACGAATACGATCCGTATTTCTCGCTCTCCATCGCCCGCGTAGACCCGCTTCCTCACCAACTGGAGGCCGTCTATGACTACTTCCTGACGATGCCCCGCATTCGCTTCCTGCTCGCGGATGATCCCGGCGCAGGGAAGACGATTATGGCGGGGCTTCTGCTGAAGGAGCTAAAGATTCGTGGGTTGGTTAAGCGAACACTCATCATCACACCCGCCAGCCTGTCATTTCAGTGGCAGCGCGAGATGAAGGAAAAGTTCCGGGAGCAGTTTGAGGTGATCCGAAGCGACGTGCTTCGTGCCAATTACGGCATGAACCCGTGGCAGGAGAGGAATCAGGTCGTCACATCGATCTCGTGGGTCTCCCGAATTGAGGATGCCAAAGAGAGTCTTCTTCGGAGCCGTTGGGATTTGATCATCGTGGACGAGGCCCACAAGATGGCGGCTTACAGCGCCGATAAGAAGACGCTCGCCTATCGGTTGGGAGAATCGCTGTCCGGCATGACAGACCATTTCTTGTTGATGACGGCAACCCCGCACAAGGGTGATCCCGAGAACTTCTGCCTTTTCCTCGAACTTTTGGACCGTGACGTGTACGGAAACGTTAAAAGCCTCGAAGAGGCTATGCGGCGGAACTACGCCCCGTTTTATCTTCGCCGCACGAAAGAGGCTCTGGTCTCATTTCCGGACCCTGAGACTGGGCAGGTGAAGAAGCTTTTCACCGACCGATTCGTGCATACCGCTTCGTTCGATCTGGATGGTGAAGAATACGACTTCTACGATGCACTCACCCGGTACGTAGAGGATCAGTCGATTAAAGCCGCACAGGAGGATTCTCCTCGCAGCCGCGCTTTGAGCTTCACGATGGCGATGCTACAGCGCCGTTTTGCGTCTAGTGTGTACGCGGTTCGTCGCAGCCTTGAGCGCATGAGGGACAAGCGCAAGAAAATTCTGGAAGACCCCCGCGACTACTTGCGAAAGCAGATGGAGATTCCAGAGGACTTAGACGATCTGCCCGAAGAGGAGCGCGACGAATACATTGAGGAGATTGAAAACGCGGCGATCAGTTTTGATCCGACACTGCTTAAGGAGGAAATCGTTCAGATCGGCAGATTGATCGACCAAGCTCGGGCGCTGGAGCACCGTGAAATCGAATCCAAGTTGGTAAAGCTCAAGAAAGTGCTTGCGGAACAGGAAATATTCTCGAACCCGAGCATGAAGTTGCTCATCTTTACCGAGCACAAGGACACCCTCGATTACCTCGCAGGAGACGGACAAGACGGAAGGCCCCTCGGCAAACTGCGGGAATGGGGTCTCAAGGTGACCCAGATTCACGGCGGGATGAAGATTGGAGATCGTGATACTCCGGGAAGCCGTATCTACGCGGAACGCGAGTTCAGGGAAGAGGCGCAGATTCTAGTTGCGACGGAGGCCGCAGGCGAAGGCATCAACCTTCAATTCTGCTGGCTAATGATTAACTACGACCTCCCGTGGAACCCAGTCCGACTAGAACAGCGTATGGGACGTATCCACCGTTACGGACAGGAACACAACTGCCTCATTTTCAATTTCGCCGCCCTCAATACCCGAGAGGGCAGGGTCCTCCAAAAACTACTGGAACGTCTGAGTGAGATTCGGAAAGAGCTAGGCACTGACCATGTGTTCGATGTCATCGGTGAAGTTTTTCCGTCGAACCTGCTCGAAAAGCTGTTTCGTGACATGTACGCGAGGAGAACTGACCTTCCAAATATCGAAGCGCGGATTGTTCGGGAAGTCGATGCCGAGCGTTTTCGAAAAATCACCAACTCAACATTAGAAGGATTGGCAAAGCGAGAGTTGAATCTCGGTGCGATTGTTGGCAAGGCGGCTGAGGCTCGTGAGCGGCGTCTCATTCCAGAAGTCATCGAGGATTTCTTCACGCAGGCAGCGCCAATCTCGGGAGTCAATCCAAGACCCGTGCAGAAGGACGGGCACGTCTACCGAATCGGCAGGATTCCTCGCACCTTGTACCCCATTGGTGAGCGGCTCGAAGGCAGGTTCGGAAAGTTAGGGCACGAGTACCAGAAGGTCGTATTCGACAAGGCACTCTTGCCGCAGGACGCGACTCTGGAATGGGTCACGCCGGGTCATCCGCTGTTTGAGACGGTCAGAGAAGACGTTGGCGAGCGGGTCAGCGATGATTTGCGAAGAGGGACAGTCTTTTACGACCTGCACACCAAATTGCCCTATCGACTGGATGTGTTCAGTGCTTCCATCAAAGATGGGCGGGCTAACTGCATCCATCGGCGTTTGTTCATCGTTGAAGCGACAATGGATGGGCAACTCACGATCAAGCAACCGACGCTTCTGTTGGACATATCTCCAGCCCCGAAGGGAACCGCCGTTCCAGACGACGGCAGCCTTCCTGATCGCGCAATGGTCGAGCACACTCTCGTTGATGCCGCGTTGAAGCCTCTGCTCGATGAAGTAGCCGCCCAACGAGCCAAAGAGGTGGACACGATCTCCCGACACATGGAGATTTCTCTCGGAGAGCTAATCAATCGCCAGAACTTGCAACTCGCGGAACTCGTCGGACGGCAACAGTCGGGCGTCACGGTGCCGGGACTCGATGGCAATATTTCGTTGGCTGAGTCCCACCTAGACGAGTTGAACAACCGACTTGAGAACCGCCGAGCCGAGTTGAGAAATGAGAAGCAATGCACGATTGGGGACATTCAGCACCTTGGACGTGCTTGGGTATTACCTCACCCTGAACGCAACGCACCCGGCATTGCGTTCATGGTGCGCGACGAGGAGATCGAACGGATCGCAATCGAAGAGGCCAAAAAGTACGAGATCAGTCGTGGCTGGGAGGTCGAGAGCGTCGAGGCGGACAACCGTGGTTTCGACCTGATTTCCCGAAAGCCTCATCCGCACGATCCGAAGACATTCACCGACGTTCGATTCATAGAGGTCAAGGGGCGAGTAGTGATAGGCGAGGTCGCCCTCAGCTTCAACGAGTACAAGACCGCTGAGCGATTAAAACGAGATTACTGGTTATATGCAGTCTTCAACTGTGGGTCGAAGCCGGAATTACATCCAGTTCAAGACCCGGCAAGGCTGGGATGGGAACCTATTGTGAAGATCGACCACTACCACACCAGTGCCGAGCAGATTATTGGTGGTGAGTCGAGATGACTTCTGCTTTGCCCAAACGGTTGATCGAAGTCGATCTGCCTATCAAGCGTATCTCGGTACACGCCCGACGTGAGAAAAGCATCCGGCAGGGACACATTTCAACCTTGCACATTTGGTGGGCAAGACGCCCACTCGCTGCCTGCCGAGCCGTTCTTTGTGCTTCGCTATGGCCCGATCCTGCTGATCCAAGATGTCCTAACACATTCCGCACCACGGCTCGTACCTTGATGCAAAGATGGGCTAAGGATCACCTGAAGTTAGTCAGTTCTGAGAGTGCAGAACGGTTCCTCAATATTCGCAGCAATCCTGCGAGACTGGATGACAATGAGGAATTACGCACTGCGCTTTTCGACTTCATCGCCGATTTTGCGAATTGGGACAACACGAATGGTAGGGAATACATTGAAACAAGTCGCGCTCTGACACAATCGGCACACATGGCGCTCGGTGGCTCACCCACCACCAAGCCTCTAGTCGTAGACCCCTTCGCGGGGGGTGGCGCGATTCCATTGGAATCTCTTCGTCTCGGCGCAGATGTGTTCGCCAGCGATCTTAACCCCGTGCCCGTGCTGCTCAATAAGGTTGTTCTGGAATACCTGCCGAGGTATGGTCAACGCCTCGTTGAGGAGATTCGACGCTGGGGCGAATGGGTGAAAAGCGAGTCCGAGAAAGAGCTTGCGGGGTACTACCCGCAAGATTCTGACGGTGCAACCCCGATTGCTTACCTCTGGGCACGCACGGTGCAATGTGAAGGCCCTCGTTGCGGAGCGGAAGTTCCACTCATCCGTACTCTTTGGCTCGGGAAGAAACCTCACAATTCGTGGTCATTGCGAATCCTTCCAGACGCGATCAATCACAAGATTGAATTTGAAGTGGTGAAAGGCGCAAAAGCGGGCGAAGTAGGCAAAGGTACGGTTGCAGGTGGCTCCGTACTTTGCCCGTGTTGTGGCTATACGACACCGGCAACGAGTGTTCGGAGGCAACTGTCAGCGCGAAATGGAGGAACGGCGACAGCGCGATTGTTTTGTGTGGTGACGAAACGGCCAAACGAGCAAGGCAGATTCTATCGGCTACCCACGAAAGGCGACTTAGAAGGCATCGCAAGAGCAGAACGAGCACTGCACAAGAAACAAGAAGGCACACATCTCGTGAGCATCGTGCCAGAAGAACCGCTTCCACCCCAAGGGACTCTCGGCTTTCGGGTGCAGCTTTACGGCATGAAACAATGGGGGCAACTGTTCTTGCCTCGCCAAGCTCTAGCACTTGTCACTCTGAGCGAAAAAGTTCGCGCAACTCGGGAACAGCTTGAAGTGTTGCACCGCGATGGCTTTGCGGAGGCGGTGCAAGCGGCTTTGGCATTGAATGTAGATAAAATGGCGGATTATGGTTCTTCGTTGTCTTCATGGTTGCCGCAGGCTACTCAAGAAACAGTGGCTCATACATTTGCGCGACCAACTCTCTCGATGATATGGGATTTCGCCGAAGCATATCCCTTCGTAAGTAGCTCCGGTGGCTGGATGCACAACCTATCGTTCCTTACAAGCCCACTAGAGGCGGAGGCCACTTCAGACCTATCCGAAGGGCGGGTGGATCAAGTCAGTGCAACCAAGCACCCATTGCCCGATGATTGCGTAGATGCATTCGTGACTGATCCGCCCTACTACGACGCGATCCCATACGCTGATCTGTCTGATTATTTCGTTGTCTGGCTAAAGCGTTCTTTGCAGGGCAGCACTCTGGCTCCAGAGTTTGACGGGTTGTCCCCAAAGGACGAAGAATGCGTCGTTGACGAAACGAAAGGACACGACAGAGCATTCTTCGAAAAGACGATGGGGCAAGCCTTGGCTGAAGGGAGAAGAATCTGCAAGCCAAGCGGTCTTGGTGTCGTGGTATTTGCTCACAAAGCCACGGGAGCATGGGAAACGCTTCTTCAGTCCATGATAGACGCGGGTTGGGTTATTACTGGTTCATGGCCGATTGACACAGAGCGGGGGTCGCGTCTCAGAGCCATGGGCTCTGCCGCGCTCGCTTCGTCCGTACATCTTGTTTGTCGCCCACGTGAGGCCGCGAATTTCTCTGTCAGCGGTGAAGGAGTCGGCGACTGGCGTGACGTATTGCAGGAGTTGCCCCGCCGCATTCACGAGTGGATGCCGCGCCTCGCTGAAGAGGGCGTCGTCGGTGCAGATGCTATTTTTGCTTGCCTCGGTCCTGCCCTTGAAATCTTCTCTCGCTTTTCTTCTGTTGAAAAGGCGAGCGGACAGACCGTCTCGTTAGGCGAATTTCTGGAGCACGTATGGGCCGCCGTCTCTAAGGAAGCCTTGGCAACGGTCTTCAAAGATGCGGATGCCAGCGGGTTTGAAGAAGACGCTCGACTCACAGCTATGTGGCTCTGGACTCTCTCTGCGGGTGAAAACGGGCACGATGTCTCGACCGATGGCAAACCTGATGAGGAAGAAGAGTCAGGGAGTGCAAGTACAACAACGAAAGGGTACGTCCTCGAATACGACGTTGTGAGGAAGATTGCTCAAGGTCTGGGGGCTCATTTGGAAGCATTACCCTCGTTAGTAGATATCAAAGGGGACATAGCACGGTTGTTAACCGTAGCAGAGCGCACGCGCAAATTATTCGGAAAGGATGATGGTGACGCACCAGCCGCAAAGCGGAAAAAAAAGTCCCCCCAACTCCAGCTTGGATTTGTCGAAGAACTAGAACAGGCGGAAGAAGCGGGGGCGTGGGGTACTAAGGGCGCTCCAGCGCAGGGGGCAACTGTTCTCGACCGTGTTCACCAGTCCATGATTCTCTTCGCAGCGGGTCGCAGCGAGGCTCTACGCCGTTTCCTCGTGGACGATGGTGTTGGAAGGGACGAACGATTCTGGCGTCTGGCGCAGGTCCTCTCGTTCCTGTATCCAAAGACCAGCGACGAAAAACGATGGATCGATGGTGTCCTTGCTCGGAAGAAAGGGCTGGGCTTCTGATGCCGTGTGGTCGCAAGCAAGATAAGCGAGGAATCGGATTTTGATAGGGTACGATAATTCGAAATTTAGTGAGGAATTCTAATGACGACGCGGGTTAACCTCAGCCCGATAGAAGCACACGAAGGTGCGATTCGTGCAGTGTTTAGCGATAGCTATGTGTTTGAGATTCCCGCGTACCAGCGGCCTTATGCATGGGAGGAAGAACAAGCGAGAGAGCTTCTCAGCGATGTTTTGGCCGCGATGGATAACACCGACGTAAGCGGGGGCATTTATTTCCTTGGCAGTATCGTTTTGGTCAAATTGCCCAACGATCCACAGGCAAAAGTGATCGACGGCCAGCAGAGGCTGACCACGTTGACCATTCTCCTCAGCGTGCTTCGTCACCTCACTACGGACGAAGAGATGCGTTTTACTCGAAGATCGTACATTTTTCAGAAAGCCGACCCTGATAAAGGAACCAAAGACCAGTACCGACTCTTGCTGCGTGAACGCGATCAAGCTTTCTTCCTTAAATACGTACAAAACGCTGGGGCAACTGACAAACTTCCCGACCCCAACACTCGTGAGGGTAGCGAGCAGCGCATTGCGGAGAACGCACGCTATTTTCGGCGGGAATTGGAAGGGATGAACGAGGATCGCAGAAATAAGCTGGTGGCATTCATTATTCAGCGTTGCTATCTCGTGGTTGTGGCCGTCCCAACGGCTCAAGCTGCTCGGCGCATTTTTACTGTACTGAATGCGCGGGGCTTGGACTTAACTCCCACCGACATTCTTAAGGCCAACCTACTTGAGCGAGCGGGAGAGTCTAAAGATGTGGCTTTAGCAAAGCGTTGGGAATCAGTCGAGGACGAGCTAGGGCGAGAAGCCTTCGTAGAGCTATTTGCTCATATCCGTATGATCTACGAACGGGACAAACCGAGAATCGCGCTAGAAGATGGGTTTCCTAAATCTGTCACGCCGTTTAATGGGGATTGTGATGCCTTCATCTCTGACATCCTTGAGCCCATTTCCGACGCCTACACATTGCTAAACAACCCTGTAATGGTTCAAGAGCAATTCGGAGGAGAAGCTGACAGAGCGGTACGTTCTCTGCAACGGATCGACAACAAAGACTGGGTGCCCCCGGCACTACTTCGTCTCTGGAAACGCTCGTCAGACGACACGTCCGAGGTAGCGAAGTTTCTGATTCGACTGGAACGACTCGCTTACTTTTTGTTCGTCACGAGAGCGGACGTTAATGAACGCATAGCGAGGTTTAGTGCCGTGATGCAGGAGGTCGATCCCATTCCCAACAGGACAGTAAGTTTAGACGGGATCGCCCTCAATCAGGAAGAGAAAGACGGGTTTCGGGCGGCTTTATCGGGGCCCTTGTATTTGATGACGCGTGTTTGTAGGCCCGTGCTTCAACGCTTGGATGAATCCTTGGCTGCGGGTGGAGCCACTTACGACACCCTAGTTTCAATTGAGCATGTGCTGCCGCAGACTGTGGATAAAGGGAGTGACTGGGAGACCCTGTTCCCAGATGAAGCCAAGCGCAAGGAGTGGACACACCGAATTGGGAACCTAGTCCTATTGACAAGACGGATCAACTCTTCTGCGTCAAACTGGGATTTCAAAACAAAGAAGGAAAAGTATTTCCAATCGAAAAGCGGTGCGATTACGTTCGCACTCACGCTGCGAGTGCTGCAAAAAGATGCTTGGAATCTGTCCACTCTGGAAGAGAACCAGAAGGTACTGATCGAGAAGCTGGAAGAAGTATGGCAATTAACCACAAACATGTCCGTGGATTCGGATGAAAAGCAATGAGAGTGAACCATTATGGCACTCAAACCTTGGTACAAAGTTGTTACCCCTCGAGAAGACCTGCGGGATGGTCGTCCGCTAGATGCAACCGAGTTCGCGGTTCATCTGGATCATGTGCGGGAGAATCGCGCACCCGCCGATTATCAGGAGCCAGCCCGATTCTTCGACCGCACGTTTCTGACGAAAAATCTCACTGAATTGGCAGTGAGCACAGTGAGGCGACTCTCTGGCATTAAGGTCGAAACTTCCGCTGTGTTCAACCTCACCACGCAGTTCGGCGGGGGCAAGACCCACGCACTCACGCTTCTGTACCACTTGGCAAAGGGCGGCCCGAAGGCGTTGGCATGGAAAGGCGTTCGCAGCATTCTCGAAGATGCTGGCGTCAAGACCATACCAGCGTCGGCGGTCGCGGTCTTTGTCGGCACAGAATTCGATTCCCTCACAGGTCGCGGCGGGAAAAACGGTACTCCGCTCCGAAAGACGCCTTGGGGCGAGATCGCATTTCAACTCGGCGGAAAGGAAGCGTACGCGACTGTAGTTAAGCACGACCAAGAGCTAACCGCGCCGTCTAGCGAAGTAATCCGCTCGTTCCTCCCCAAGGACAAGCCCGCACTGATCTTGATGGACGAGTTGCTTAACTACATGGGCAGGAATCGTAAGTCTGGTCTCACGAACCAACTGTACTCATTTGTTCAGAACCTTTCGGAAGAGGCGCGTGCTCAGGATCGCATTGTGCTCGCTGTGTCGCTACCGTCTTTGCTGGACGAGATGACCCCAGAGGATGAAGGTGATTTCGACCGTTTCCAGAAAATGCTTGATCGTCTCGGCAAGGCAATGATTATGTCGGCTGAGACGGAAACTTCCGAGATCATCCGACGCCGTTTGTTCGAGTGGGGAGGCATTCCCGACGAGGGCAAGAAGACCGCACAGGAGTACGGCGAATTCATTCTCGCCAACAGAACTCAAATCCCCAATTGGTTCCCAGCAGATAATGCTAAGGAACAGTTCGCAGCGAGCTATCCGTTCCATCCGACGCTGTTGTCGGTCTTTGAGCGCAAATGGCAACAACTGCCCCGCTTCCAGCAGACTCGCGGCATTCTGCGGCTTTTGGCTCTCTGGGTGTCCAATGCGTATCAGGCTGGTTTCAAAGGCGCACACAAGGATGCCCTAATTGTGATGGGAACCGCGCCTCTCAATGATCCAATGTTTCGGTCAGCCGCCTTTGAACAACTGGGCGGTGCAAAGCTTGAGGGTGCCGTGACGACTGACATCTGCGGCAAGAAAGAATCGCACGCAGTACGTTTGGACAAGGAAGCAGTGGACAGCATTAAGAAGGCACGCCTCCACCAAAAGGTCGCAACCTCGATATTCTTCGAGTCGAACGGCGGGCAGTCCAAGACCGAGGCAACGCTGCCAGAGATAAGGCTTGCAGTTGCCGAGCCCGATATTGACATTGGGAACATTGAAACTGTTCTGGAGACGTTGGCGACGACTTGCTATTTTCTGTCATCCGAGAAGAGTCGCTACCGCTTCAGCCTTTCGCCCAATCTGAATAAGCTTTTGGCGGATCGCCGAGCCAGCGTTCAGCCTAAGAAGATCGAGGACACGTTGCGGACTGAAGTACAGAGAGTCTTCACAAAGGGAAGCGGAGTTGAGAGGGTCTACTTTCCCGAAAAGAGTGGGCAGATTAGCGACCGCCCGGTGCTTTCACTCGTAGTGTTGTCGCCAGAACAGTCGATCTCAGAGAAGGCGACACTCGACTTTATCGACAGTGCCACAAAAGAGAGTGGCACTTCTGGAAGAACCTACAAGAGCGGGTTGGTGTGGGCGGTTCCTGATTCACCTGATTCTCTCCGTGATGAGGCGAGAAAGGTCCTTGCTTGGGCGGATATTGAGGACGAAGCAGACGAACTTCGTTTGGATGACGTACAAAAGAGGCAACTCTCTGGAAGCAAGTCAAAGGCAGAACGGGACTTAAACGAGGCTGTCTGGCGTACGTACAAGAGTCTGATGCTGCTCGCAAAAGATAACAGTTGGAAAACGGTCGATCTAGGGTTGGTGCATTCCAGTGCGGCTACTTCCATCGTGGAATTGATCTTGAATCGATTGCGGCAGGATGGTGACATTGAAAAAGACGTAAGTCCGAGTTTTCTGGATCGAAACTGGCCTCCCGCATTCAAAGAATGGAACACCAAGTCTGTTCGGGACACTTTCTTTGCATCTCCACAATTCCCTCGGCTGCTCGATTCAGAAAGCCTCAAAGACACAATCGCCAGAGGCGTCGAGACTGGAATGCTGGGATACATCGGCAAGAAGCCTGATGGTAGCTATGCTCCGTTCCACTGGAAGTCGTCCCTGACAGCATTCGATGTCGAATTGTCGGACGACATGTGCATCATCCAGCGGGCTACGGCAGAAGCATATCTCGCAGGAAAGTCAGCGCCCCCTCCGACTTCAGCGCAGCCGACACAAGCACCGATTGACGGCACCTCCGGATCGCCGCCGCCGAAACCCGGCTCGACCTCCATCCCAGTTCCGCCACCCGCTGGAGTAAACCGAGTCAGTTGGCATGGGGATGTCCCACCCCAGAAGTGGATGAATTTTTATACGAAAGTGCTCTCGAAGTTTGCGACACAGGCTGGTCTCAAGATCGGCTTGAATGTCGAGATTGCGCCTGACGGTGGCGTGTCCAATCAGAAGGTCGATGAGATCAAGGTCGCTCTCCGGGAATTAGGGCTGCCTGACGATGTTTCCTTTGATTGAGTTCAGGTACACGAACCCGGATGAGCGTAAGCGACCAACCCGACTTCCTGACGATAGTTATCTCTAGGCTCGACATAGAGTCAGGGGACATTAGCGAAACGCTATCCGTGCTTTCGAAGTTGCTCGAACCGGGCGTTGCCCTTCGGTTCTGCGAGAAAGTGGACATAGGCGTACATGGCTACGACGAGGACGCCAGAGAACTCAATGAGTTGCAAGAGGTTCGTGACTTCGTCAACAAATTGGATGATAAATTTCCCTACTGGTGCTACTTCTTGTCGAAGCGTGGTTCGGGTCTGATGTTCATCCTCTCGTGCTTTTGTCCACCATACCTCACACTTGAAGCACGTGACCGAATCTGGACGGAAAAGATTGCGGAATACCTCACTCGCAGAGGTTTTCCTGCGCTGAATCATTTGTGTGGAGAGCTTGGATGTTCGGAGTCAGAAGTGCGAAGGCTCACCGACCGTGTGACCGAGTACATCATCAGGGGGGTTGATCGCAGCGAAGCCTGACGCGGATCACTCGAACCTGCACAATCACGGGGCCACGGAATGGATCGCAGCCAGCGGCAGCGAAAACAACTGGCTCGACACCTGTGAAGCGCACCATGTCGGCATCAGCCCGGAGGAAGATCGCGGCGGCGCAGCGGGCACGGTGGGCGAAGGTGAATGAATGGAAGAAGGCAAGGTAAAAGATCGAGATTATCACGGAACTGTGGTTGATCTTCTTTTCTAAATCCTCAGTTTCACCCCAAGAATGGCTGTCTATGAGTAACACGCATGCGGAATCATTTATTGGCAAAATGAAACAGTACATCTCGGAAGCGGGAAGCCGCGACTGGGTAGATGTGTACCATCGGGTCAGAGACGAGTCTGACAATCTTGTTGTCATAGGCGTACTGGTACCCGAATCTGCCGTCGAGGATGTTCTGGGAACTGACAGTTGGAGCGTTCAGCCAGCACATCTCGTTCCCGGTTGTACGGGGTATTCTGACGGAAGAGTTGAATACCACGTTCATGGCAACGAGGAAGGGTACCAGCCGCTTGTCGTTGAGCGATCCTTTCACGGAATCAAGCCTGCATACCAAGAAATTGCAGAAGAGTTCCGGCTATTTCACAACTTGTATTTCGATGCGAAAAACAGCAAGTACGTCAAGATTAGAGACGACGGCTCGGAACACGACGTAATCCGGATTCAACAAGGAACAACTTCGATTCGTGTCGTGGAGATCAAGCAGTTCTTGGCGATCAAGGAAATGCGGTTGGGGCTGTTTTTTGACCTGCACCAGCACTACCCCGATACTGCGGGTCTTGCGAGTGCCAAGTCTGCGACGATAGTAAGGACGGAACACACTGACGATCTCGTGTATACGTCGGTTATTGGAGGTGACGCTTTCGGCAAGGGTTCTTTCGTTCGCATGTTTGGGAAAAGTCTGATAAGAGGTTTCGACAAAAAGGACAGTGATGTCTGGCCGTACAACGAGCACGAGGACGAGCAACCCGAGTATGTAAACTTCGTCATTGGCGTGGATGAACGCGGAAGAGAGCAAACCCTCCCCTGCGATCCGCATGGCGGAAACTACCTCACCCCAGTGTTTTTTCGCCCGGATGTCCTCAATCGCTATTACGACAATCCTAGCAAGTACTCCGTGGAGGACGGATACCTCCGCTGCTGCGGATTGTGGGGCGTCCGAATCGACAATGACAATCAGGGCTACGTGTCCGTGTTCCTTGGCGATATTGGACGCGACATCCCCGTGAGTGAACACGGATACTGGCGCAGTTTCAATACTGTGCCATCTGGTGGCATCAGCGAGACCGCATTCCGCCGCAGCTTCCTCGCGGAGTTCGCCGATCCCACACGAAAAGACCTTGTTTTCAAACAGCGCTTCGCGACGTTGCAAGATTCTTGGCTGAAAAAGCACGGCTGGGCATTATTCAAGCCACTATCGGAGGAAGACGAGCACTGTTACACATCCCTTCGTATTCCTGCGACTGCTGAGCAGACCGAGTTTGATACCCAAGTTATGTACCTAACCAAAGTGTTAGTGGATTCGCTGAATGAAGCAGAGATCGCCAAGCATATCGCTGGTACTCCCAATCAGAAGGGGATCGACAAGATTGCAGAATACCTCAAGTGCCAAAAAGTACCCGACCACGACCAGCACGTTGAGTTTCTGCGCGATTTGCAGTCTCTTCGATCCTCGGGAGCCGCACACCGTAAGGGGAAGAACTACGAGAAAGTGGCCAAACGGTTAGGGTTGAACACAAAAGATCGGCGAATTGTGTTCGACGAACTTCTGGAGGGTGCACTCTCACTTGTGAAAGCGATGCAGGCTTTGGTTGAGACAAGGGAATCGGCCCAAAAACCATCTGTCAATCTTCCGCATGATCCCGTCTCCTGATACACGGCAGCGGCGAATCGTCGGCTCCGATCTTCGGACTTAGCCGCCCCCCCACTCAGCCTCCAAATCGCCAAATCGGTTGGTCACACTGGCGCCGACGCCGAATAGGTGTGTTCGATTTCCGCCGCCCACCGGAGACGATCTTCGGCGACGGACACGGGATTTTGGTGTCTCCGAGGAAACTCATCGTAGGTTTCCCCGTTCAGCGTCCTTCCGGCACGTTTCTTGTGTACGCCACCCCACTGTTTGAAGAAAAACGGCACACCAGCATTTGCACACTGGTCGCGAATAGAGACCACCCACTCATGCTTCATCGGTCTCGCACCTCTCCCGCTTTCCCCACCAACAATGACCCAGTGAATACCGCGCAAATCCACAGGCCCCAATCCTTCCAGCAGCGGCTCGATGGAAAGGAAACGCACGTTTGCTGGTGTGGACTGCAAATCCGGGATTCGGGTCAGGCCGTATCGTTTGTCCTCAACACTGACACCCCACCAGATGTGTGCTGCCGTGGCTGCAAACCGCAGCCGCGTCGAGAGGAGCTTCGCTAGTCGTTGCGAACGCTTCGTTAGCACCTGATAGGTATGCCAGTCTGCTCTGACCATTACGTCCGCGACCGCATCGATGTACTCATCCGGAACTCCATCGTGAAACAAATCGCTCATGGAGTTCACAAATATCATCTTTGGAGTTCGCCAGCGGAGAGGTTCCGCCAGTTTGTCAGGAACAAGGCGTAGGTCGAATCCCTGCTCGTATGGGTGACCCTTCACACCACGGAACCGCTCAGCAAACACTTCGGCGTAGCAGTGCTTGCATCCGGGGCTAATCTTCGTGCAGCCGCGAACCGGGTTCCACGTAGCGTCCGTCCACTCGATGGCGCTGTTTACGCTCATGCCTGCTCCTCACTGCACATGCGTTTTCCTCTTTTTGGGGAATGTCACCTGCACCTTGTCCGCAAAGGTGGCCTTCCGTCGCTTGGCAGAGGGCGGATCGGCTTTGATGAGTCCCCGATTCTCCATGCTCGTCAAGACGGCTTTGTAATTCTTCATTGTGTAAGGCCGTCCGACATTGTGACGGTCATAAATCTCCATCGTCGTCGCGGTTTGTCCGGCAAACTCGGACAGAAGCATGCCTTCGAGGTCGTCAAGCGGACGGTTAAGCTCAAAGAGCAATGGGTGGATCGTTGAGGCCGGACAATACCCAAAGGACGCCACGCCCTGATGTTCCTCTGAACTATGTTTTGCCATGATTTCTTTCATAATTCGATAGCCGAGTGGATGCTTGGTGGCGAACACCAGATGGTGGCTTGTCCGGGCTCCGCTCTCGTCTTTGAAGCAGAACGGCAGGACATAGTTGGCACCGAGCGCACTCAATGCTTCGGACAGCGCCTCAACGATGGAGGCTTCGCGCTCGTGGGGCGGCAGGGTCGCTAATTTGTCGCGCAGCTTGTTCGCTCGCTCCTTGCCGAAGAGGACATTCATGTGCTGCTCGACAGCTTCGTTGCCGAGACCCATGTTAATTCGGTTGTAGTTGAAGAAGAAGATGCAGTCGCAACCCCAGTTCTTCAGAACCGAGTTAATCAGCCCGAGCGAGAGCCCCTTGTAGCCCCAAGGGTCAACGAAGAAGAACGTTGGAACCAGATTCTTCTCATCGAACAGCGCGACGATGTTGTCTCCGACCTCTTCCGCTTCCACTTGCGGCTTGTACTTCAGTTTCTTTATACCGGGAAGAGCATCGATTTCCCTTTGAAGCGCAGCCGCATTCTCTCTGTCCGCATCGTTGAACAGAGTTAAAAGGTGCCCGCGCATGTTGGGGTCGGCTATCGCAGTCTCCAGCACCAGCAACGGAGTTGATTTTGTCCCGTCCTTATACCGCCCCGGCCCCGCAAACAGGTCGATATACGCGATGCACCCTCCTGTCTTTCCGACAGTCGAGAGAATGACATTTGCCCATGCCCAGAAATAGTCCCGGACGATGGTCGCCTTGATTCGCGATTGCTCAGTGGATTCGTCGAAAAAGGTTCCGGTCCTCATCAGCCCTAATCCATGTCACCGAACCCCGACAGCTTACCTCTTAGCAGGTCATCGCCGATCAATCTCTTCCATGATCTGCTCAGCCCACCCAGACATCGGCGATTGTACTGATGGTCGCAGGGATCCTCAGCCCGAGAAAACCTTATCAATCTTCTGCATGATAGCCTCAGCCCATTGAATGCTCGCTGCGATCAACTTGTCCGTCCGTGGGCTGCCCTGTGGCGTTCCGAATAGGTCGTCCGCCGTCTGCATGTGCAGGCTCGCAAGAATTGCTGCCATGATCCCGATCACTCTTTTTCTTCCCTCGTCCATGCTGGAACACCGGGGCGGAACCTCACGCAACGGTTGCGTTGGGTTACGACTTTGAGCCTATCATTTTCGCCTTTCATTCGCCTATGCGAATTTCTGCTTCGTAAGCTTCCCGAGGAAGGCAGGATCGAGCTTGACGTTGCCCGCGAACGTAGCTCCAAAAGCCCCGTAGCACGATTTTGGGACGTGTGGTGGCTCGCTCGATGGGAATGTGGGGCTGGGGGGTGGCTAGACGAGCCGATTACTCCCTGAAGCGACTGTGGCTGAACTGTGGCTGACACCCTGCGAAAACACGTGCCAGAACCGCACAAACCAAACGGGGCACTTAGACCTAAGTCCTAGTTTCTACAATAAGATTGGAAAAATGGAAATCCGACCAGAGTTTTTTGAGTCCGCTGCGTCTGCCAGTTCCGCCATCCCGGCTG
>Ga0302325_10007251_pt1 | contig 24656 bp, 20 predicted proteins | sample Palsa_T0_2_FD_201948 | JGI IMG/M metagenome (GOLD analysis project Ga0302325, IMG submission 201948) | Peat permafrost microbial communities from Stordalen Mire near Abisko, Sweden - Palsa_T0_2 | ecosystem: Environmental > Terrestrial > Soil > Palsa > Peat permafrost | place: Sweden: Abisko... | reverse complement strand
TGAATATCGATGCGCCCCCGGTAGTAGTAAAAGCCACCCTGGGGTTGGTGCTGGTTCTGAGCAACAATCTTTTGCCGACGTCGCCGATGTTGACCCGGAATATGTTGCTCGGATTGAAGACGTTGACCGCACCCAGCAGGTACAGGAACCCGCCGAAGCCCATGTTCGCAAACAGGATTTTGGCGGCCCTCGATCCCTGCTGGCCGGCTATATGGATCTCCGAAGCGGCCACCGACTCGGGGAAGGGCAGCTCGGGATCTTCCACCATCACGCGTCGCAGCAGCGTGACAAACAATATTCCGAGGGTGCCGCCGATGACCATCAAGGCGACGCAATTCCAATACTTGTCGCCCGTAAGCCCCGCTGGCCAAAGTCCCGAAAGGACGAAGGCCGGAATCGTGAAAACCGCTCCCGCCGCCACCGACTCTCCGATCGACCCAATGGTTCGCGTGATGTTCTCTTCGAGCAGCGAGCCTTTCATCAGCTTCAGCAGCGCCATGCCGATCACCGCAGCCACATAGGTGGCGGCGATGGTCATGCCCGACTTCAGCCCCAGATAGGCGTTGGCCGCGCCCAGAACGGCTGTCAGCACCAGGCCCAATAGCACGGCGCGAAAGGTGAACTCGCGCTGGTTGGTCTTGTCCGGCACGTAGGACCGGAACTTCTTTTCCGTTTGGGGGGGCGTCATTGCAGTCGCGACCTCACTTTCTCGCTCAAAGCTTTTCCATCCACGGTCTTGCCAGCCAGCTTGGCCTGCGCGGCCTTCATCACGATACCCATCTGCTTCAACGCAGTCACGCCGGTCTCGGCCAGCGCGGCGTTAATAGCGGCTCCGATTTCGGCCTCGCCGGCGGCGGCTGGAAGGTAGGATTCTATCAGCTTTCGCTCGGCCTCTTCTTTGACGGCCAATTCCTCGCGCCCGCCTTTGCGGAACATGTCGGCGGACTCGGTGCGCTGCTTTACCAGCGACTTGAGGATTTGCATCTCGGCCGCCTCGTCCAGCGGCTTCATGGCGTCCACTTCGTGTTTCTTCAGGGCGGTCTTCATCATCCGCAGCGTGCTCAGGCGGGCTTCGTCGCGGGCTTTCATGGCGTGCACCATGTCTTTCTGCACTCGATCGAGTAAGGGCATCGTGTCTGTTATTCTATAGGACTGTGGCACACGTTCTCAACGTGCCCTCGGGCAACCCGGGTATGCTTCGCCCACGCGTTCTGCAAACTCCTGCGCGCGCCACACATAGACTTAGCAGACTACTTATGTCCTAACCGACCTAAGTCAGACTGGCCGCTTGTGTGACGGCAAAGTGACTCGGACCGAAGAGCACCCGCATATGCCGCCGTAATCCGCAGACAGCATATCGTCAAGCGATATAGATTGGGGCGAAAACAGACAAGCAGACCCTTGACTGCCAAATAGCATCTACGTTACCATCAACTCCGAGGAATCAAAATAATCTATGCCCGAAAATGCCCGAATCCAAGGATTCAACGATCCAGGTCCGTCATACGCTCGGGGAATTGGCCGCGCGTCAACTCGCGGTTACTACCAAGACCGTTCCCATGATGGAACAGATCACGCCGCGCTGGCTGGTCACGTTCCTGTCATGGGTGCCCGTGGAAGCGGGCACGTACCGCGTGAACAAGGTCAAGCCCACAGTTCCTGGAACCCGCACCGTGGAATGCAGTCCCGATGAAGAGGTCGAGCTGCCTGAAATTTTCGTGGATTATGAGGAGCAGCCGCGCGAGTACACGCTGAGCGCGGTGACCACCACCCTGGACGTGCACACGCGCGTCTCCGATCTGTACCGCAGCCCGCACGATCAGATCAAGGAGCAATTGCGGCTCACTATCGAAAAGATCAAGGAGCGCCAGGAAAGAGAGCTCGTCAACAACAAGGAGTACGGGCTGCTCCACAACGTAGCGGCCAAAATGCACGTCAAGACCAGGGCGGGCGCCCCCACGCCGGACGATCTGGACGAGATCGTTGCGAAGGTTTGGAAGGAGCCGTGTTTCTTCCTCGCGCACCCGCGCGCTATCGCAGCCTTCGGAAGGGAGTGCACCTATCGCGGAGTCCCGCCGCCCACGGCGCTCCTGTTCGGTTCGCCGTTTTTGACTTGGCGTGGAATCCCTCTGGTTCCCTGCGACAAGGTACCCGTAGACAAGGACAAGGCCAAAATTCTGCTCCTGCGCACGGGTGAGCAGAAGCAGGGCGTGGTGGGGCTCTTTCAGCCTGGACTGGTGGGTGAAGTATCGCCCAGCCTGTCGGTGCGTTTCATGGGAATCGACCATAAGGCGATTGCCTCTTATCTGATTTCGCTGTACTGTTCGGTGGCGGTCCTCACTGACGACGCACTCGGTGTGCTGGAAGACGTGCATGTGGGCCAATACCATGAGTACAAGTGATCTTGGTGCGGTGGACCTGCGCGCACCGGCGGCCGCGCTGGATGTGGCAGCCATCGCCAGGCTGGCCAACGAATACTTCGCCGCGCTCCCGGCCAACGCGTCGCTCCCCGCCGCCGCGCTTCCGGCAACGCTGCCGGCAGGGACTGATACTCTCGCGCTTCCCGCTGCGCCCGAGCGCGCTGCGGCATCGGTTCCGGGGAATCCCGGCGCTGTTCCAGTCCAGGGAGCGCCCGGCTCCCCGGCTTACATCCGCAATGCGGCAGAGCCGGCGCTTCTGAACTTGCCGCCATCCTTTCCGGAGGCGAGCGGCCTGTTCTCTTTCCCCGGGGTGCCCGGCATGCAGCCGGTTCCCGAGAATCCGCCGCTGCCTGCGCTGCTACCGGCAACCGCGCCGGCTGCGGCCAGCTTCCAGCAGCCTGCCTGGGGCGCGCCGGCAGCGGAGAAGCCACCAGCCTCGCCCGATGCCATGCAGGATCCGTCCGCGTTCACCCAGCTCGCCAACCAGTTCCTGGCCGCGTTGCCGCAGAATCCTGCTCTGCCGGAAGCCCCTCCACCACCGCCAGTGTTCGATCCCCGCGCGCTGGCCGATCCGGAACGTGCAACGGAAGCTGCCGCGAAAGGTGCTGCGCAGAGCGCGGCGCCGTGGGCGCCCGTGCCGCAGTGGCCGCCGGCCATCGAGCTATTCGCCTTCCCGAGTGTGCCGGGTCTGCCGGGTGTGCCGGGCCTCCCGCCGCCGCCCAGGACAACGCTTTTACCAGAAACCGCAAATGCGCCGTCGCTCCCAGCCGCATCCAACGTGCAGGCTTACTCTATGGAGCAGGAGCGGCTTTCTCCTTTCGATGCTGCGCTTTCGTTCCCGGTAACCAGCGACTGGTTTGCTTTGCCGGGCGTACCCGGCGCACAATCGCTTTCCGGCACTCCCGTGCTGCCTTCGTCGCCGCCGGCCACGCCGCTTGAAGAAGGCGATTTCCTCGGCGTCCTGGGACGAGATGGGACGGACGCCCTCGTCCGCGCGCGCCCCCCCGATCGCGCTCCCAGCGCTCCGGCTGCCACATCGGCACCCCGCGTGGAGCCGCTCGGTTTCAGCCCTGAGATGACTCCGGATTTGGGGCGCACGAAGCGCCCATTCGATCCGTACTTGATCCGGCGCGATTTTCCGATCCTGCAGGAGCGCGTGCATGGGCGCCCGCTGATCTGGTTGGATAACGCCGCTACCACGCAAAAGCCCAATGCGGTGATCGATCGCCTCTCGCACTTTTACCACCACGAAAACTCCAACGTCCATCGCGCCGCCCACACGCTCGCGGCGCGCGCCACCGACGCCTATGAAAGCGCGCGAGAGAAGGTGCGGCGCTTCATCAACGCTTCTTCCACGCGCGAGATTGTATTTGTGCGGGGCACCACCGAGGGGATCAATTTGGTCGCCCAGGCTTGGGGCCGCCGCAACGTGCAGAAGGACGACGAGGTCGTCATCACCTGGCTGGAACACCATGCCAACATCGTGCCCTGGCAGCAACTGTGTGCGGAGAAGGGCGCTCGCCTGCGCGTGGCTCCCGTGGACGATCGCGGCGATGTGATGCTGGAGGAGTACGAGAAGCTACTGGGGCCGCGCACGCGAATCGTGGCATTCTCCCAGGTATCCAATGCGCTCGGCACCATCACCCCGGCGCGCGAAATGGTGGAGATGGCGCACCGCCACGGCGCGCGCGTGCTGGTCGACGGCGCGCAGTCCGTCGCGCACATGCGGACCGACGTACAGGCCCTGGATTGCGACTTCTTCGTCTTCTCGGGCCACAAGATCTTCGGCCCCACCGGAATCGGCGTAGTGTACGGAAAGGTTGACATCCTCGACAACACCCCACCCTGGCAGGGTGGCGGCAGCATGATTCTGGATGTCACCTTCGAGAAGACCGTCTACCAGCAGGCTCCCGCGCGCTTCGAGGCCGGCACCGGGAACATCGCCGACGCCGTGGGGTTGGGCGCCGCGCTCGACTACCTGGATGAGGTCGGCATCGAGAACGTGAATCGCCACGAGCACGTCATGCTGAACTACGCCACGGTGGCTCTGCTGGCGGTGCCCGGCCTGCGCATTATCGGAACCGCGCGCGAAAAGGCCGGCGTAATCTCGTTTGTTCTGGATGAGTTTCGAACCGAGGATGTAGGCATGGCCCTGAATCAGGAAGGCATCGCGGTGCGCGCCGGCCACCATTGCGCGCAACCCATCCTGCGCCGCTTCGGCGTGGAGAGCTCGGTCCGGCCGTCACTGGCCCTCTACAACACCACTGAGGATATCGATGCTCTGGTGGCCGCCATATTGCGCATGCAGGCCGGCAGGCTCCACGGCAAACTCTGAGGGTTTTAGCGCGCTAACCGGGAAGGTTTATGTCGAAAATCTATCAGGATAATTCCTTAAGCATTGGCAAGACGCCATTGGTGCGGCTTAACCGCATGGCAGCGGGTCTGAAAGCCACCGTGCTGGCGAAGATCGAAGGACGGAACCCATCCTACTCCGTAAAATGCCGCATTGGGGCATCCATGATCTGGGACGCCGAAAAAAGAGGCATTCTGAAGCCCGGCATCGAAATCGTGGAGCCTACTAGCGGAAACACCGGGATCGCGTTGGCATTTGTGGCGGCATCGCGGGGCTACGCGCTGACGCTTACCATGCCCGAAACCATGTCTATCGAGCGCCGCCGCGTCCTGGGGGCGTTCGGCGCCAAGCTGGTTCTGACTCCCGGTTCCGGCGGGATGTCCGGAGCCGTGCGGAAGGCGGTGGAGATTGCCGAATCCGACCCGCAGCGCTACTTTCTCCCGCAACAGTTTGAGAATCCGGCCAACCCAGCCATCCACGAAGCCACCACCGGCCCCGAAATCTGGGACGATACCGATGGCTCCGTGGACGTGCTGGTCTCAGGAGTGGGCACCGGCGGAACCATCACCGGCATCTCCCGGTTCATCAAGAAGACCAAGGGCAAACCCATTGTCTCCGTGGCCGTGGAGCCGGCCGCCAGTCCAGTATTGACGCAGCAACGGGCGGGTCTGCCGATTCAGCCTGCGCCCCACAAGATACAGGGCATCGGCGCCGGCTTCGTGCCCAAGATACTCGATCTGTCGCTGGTGGACAGGATCGAACGCGTCACCAACGAGGAGGCCATCGAATTCGGGCGCCGGCTGACGCTGGAGGAAGGCATCCTGTCGGGGATCTCCTGCGGAGCGGCCGCCGCGGTTGCCATCCGGCTTGCAGGCGAAGAGGAATTTGGGGGCAAGACCATAGTAGCCATACTGCCCGATTCCGGGGAGCGATACCTCTCCACGGTGCTCTTCGAGAGCTTGGCGGCATAAGTAGGACAGGCCTCCGGCGTGTCCATGTGAGGGCGAAAGACTTGAGGGCGGAAGCATGGATCTGCAAAAATTGAACACCCTGTCCCTGACGTTTGGCAAGGCGCTCGAGGCAGGCCTCACGAGCGGAGATAAGAGCTTTGAACTGCCCAGCCGGATGGACATCGCGGAGATCTGCCGCCGCTATACGAAAGGTCTGTTTCCGCTTTTCTACCACAGCGATCGCGGGAGCAATTTTCCCAGCCAAGCGCGTGTGTACCTCAAGGACATCGAGAAACTGCTTACCGATCAGATCTGCCGCGCCATCCATCTGGAGTGCCACTGCCGGGGCAGAGCGGTGCCGCCCGGAACCAAAAAAACGGCGCGGGAACGTGTTGACGAGGCCCTGGAGAGTTTGCCGGAGTTGGCGCGCCTGCTAGCCTCCGACGTTGACGCGGCCTTCTGCGGCGACCCCGCCGCCGCGGGCCTGGAGGAGGTGCTGCTCAGCTATCCTTCCATCCAGGCGATTACCGTGCATCGCTTGGCGCATCGGCTCTATCGTCTGGAAATCCCCTACATTCCGCGCATGATGACCGAAGCCGCGCACAGTAAAACCGGCATCGACATTCACCCCGGCGCCGCCATCGGCGAATCGTTTTTCATCGATCATGGCACAGGCGTGGTGATCGGAGAAACGGCCGCCATCGGCAGCCGCGTCACGCTCTATCACGGCGTGACATTGGGAGCGTTCAATCCGCTCGACAGGGACGATCTGGGCCAGTTGCGCCGCGGCCAGTCCAACAAGCGGCACCCCGATCTGGAGGATCACGTTACGGTGTATCCGAACGCGACCATTCTGGGAGGCAAAACGCGCGTGGGGCATCACAGCGTGATCGGAGGCAACGTCTGGTTAACGCACTCGGTGGTACCCTACAGCAAGGTCGTGGGCAAGGATCCCGAGCTTCTGATTCACGACGGGAGCCCGGAATCGCTAGGTGTGTTCAAGTTCGCCGGTGCGGGTATTTGACTCCGACTCGCTTGCCAGCACTTGCTGCAGCGCTGCCACCAGCCGGGGACCTGTCTGCTGAATCTCGGCGATATGCTGCGCGGCAAGTTCCTTCAAGATCTGCTCGCCAGCCTCTGTGAGGGCCACGATAACCTGCCGCCGGTCCCGCTCACCGGCCCGGCGATGGACCATGCCGTGCGTTTCCATGCGATCCACCAATTCCACGGCGCTGTGGTGGCGAACTTGCAAGCGCTCGGCCAGATAGCCGATGGTGGGACCATGGCGCGTGCCGTCGAAGCCCTTGATGGCCAGCAACAACTGGTGCTGCTGCGGTTTCAGACCGTGGTCCCGCGCAGCTTTCTCGCTGAAATGCAGAAACTGCCGGATGTGGTGGCGGAACTCCGCTAGCGCCCGAAACTGCTGTGGCGACGCTTGGCCGATCAGTCTAGTGATGCTATGGACTATAGTGCACTGTGCCCTGATCGTCAAGTCCGGTTTGCTTGTGGTGCAGCGCCATGCACGGCTTTTGCTCGCCGGAATCGGCTTATGCGAAGCTGGTGTATACTTCCGAAAAGCCGAGGCCGGGATCCATTTCAATGAACGCACGCAAGACACGCTATGCCGCCGCCCTAGGTGCGGCATTTGTTTTCCTGATTGCTCCGCAAGCGCGCGCGCAGGGCGGTCCGCCATACTATACGAACGATCCGGGAACGCCGGGAAATCATAACTGGGAAATTAATCTGGGATACATGCCGTTCTTATACAACGGAACGTCGACGACTCACATGCCGGACGTCGATATCAATTACGGCGTGGGCGATCGAATCCAACTGACCTACGAGAACGCCTGGTTACGCGTGAAGAACGGCCCGGATGCCGCGAAATATGGCGCGGGGCAGGATCAATTAGGTGTGAAGTGGCGGTTTTACGACGACAAAAAGACGGGCCTTGGAATCTCCGTCTTCCCGCAGTTCTCGATCAACAATCCCGATCACTCGGTGCAACGTGGCATCACTCCGCGGGGCGCCAGCCTCATCTTGCCCGTGGAATTTACAAAACACTTGGGACCGATCGACGTGAACTGGGAAGTGGGCTACAACGAGGTTCATCTGGGGCCGCATGGATGGCTCACGGGTTTCGTGGTCGGACACGACGTGTCGAAGAAACTGGAGTTGGACGCCGAGTTTTACGGCCTGGGAACGTTCAACAATTCGAGCAACCAACAAACGATAGACGCGGGTGCGCGCTACAAACTGCGCCCGCCATTCATCCTGTTGCTGATGGCCGGACGGAGCGTGGCGCCCGCGTACAAGGGGCAGCCTTTTTTCGTTGGCTATTTCGGCATGCAGTTCCTGCTTCCGCCGAAGCCGTTCGAGTAGTGGCACAGGCCTCCGCAGTGTCATTCGTGACGATCCAGTACTAGCGTGTGCGCTGCGAGCACCATTCAGTACTAGAATGATTTCAGCGGAGGTTGACATGCGCGTCCTGTGTCTCATCGGTTTGGTCCTGGCGCCGGCTGCCATAGGCCGCGGCGCGGAGCCATCATATTATGCTCCCTCCTTTTATGCTCCCTCCTTGCAGTGTATAACTTCGCTGGGCGGCTCGGGCACCAGCACCGCCACCGCCGTGGCTGCAGATCGCCAGGGGAACCTTTACATTGCCGGAAATACGACGTCGCTGGATCTCCTCACGCTCGGGGCTGCACAGCCGCACCCCGGAGGGTCGACTTTGGTTCGCATCGACCCTGCCTCAGGCACGAGCCAGGATATATACTTCCAGGGCGCGACAAATTTGGGAACCGTGCAAAGCGTAGCGGCGGACCCCGAAAATTCACAAAGCATTTACGCAGCGGGATCCGGCGGCATTTTTCACAGCCAGGATGGCGGGAATACATGGACCAACCTGGCGCCCATTCCTTCGAGCGCGGGTGTGATTTCGGTTACGGTCGATCCCCGAAACAGCAAAGCGCTGTATGCCAGCACGGCCCCGTCGGGCGCCTTCAAGAGCATGGATGGCGGGGCAAGTTGGGTGGCAATCAACAAAGGCGTTCCTGCGGCGCCCGACGGCACGTTGGACATTTATCAAATCTGGGTGGATCCGAAATCGCCGGCGGTGCTGTTGGCGTCAGCTAATACCGGCCTGTTGCGCAGTGAAAATGCGGGAGTTAGCTGGACTCAAGTTCTGGGTCCCGTTTCCGGCGTCGCCTTCGATCCATTTACGGCGGGAACGATTTACGTCTGCGGTCCAGGCTCGCTGGGTATAGCCGAAAGCAAGGACGATGGACAGACGTGGACCGCTCTCCCTACCTTGACTGGTCAGGGCTCCTGGGCGGTCAGGATCGTGGCCGATCCGTTTCATCAGGGCACCCTGTATGCGGGCGGCTACGGCCTGTTTCAGAGCACGGACGCAGGCGTGACGTGGACAACGGTGGGGCCCTATTATGCGACCTACTACACCGCGGCGATGGCGGCCGATCCGAGCAAGCCGGTGCTGTACGTGGGCGGCTGGCCCAACGGCGTTCTGATGAGCACGGACGGTTTCAACACGTCTACGACCCTGGCGCCGCAACTTCCCCAGGCCAGTCAGATCCTGGTGGCGGGAGCCAGTGTCTTCGTGGCGCCCATGCAGACCACCGACGTGTTTGTCGCCAAGCTGGATACAAACGGCAACATCGTGTACACGACCTACTTCGGCGGAAGCGGGAACGACACGGCCTCGGCCATTGCCGTGGGGCAGGATGGCAGCGTTTACGCGACCGGCTCCACGAATTCAACGGATTTCCCGGTAACGCCGGGATCTTACACGGGCGGGGGCCAGGCGAGTTACGTTTTTAAGCTGAAGCCGGATGGGTCGCTGGCGTGGTCTACTTTCTTTGCGGACGCTCACACAACAGTGAGTGCCCTGGCCGTAGACGACGAGGGCGAGCCATATCTTGCCGGAGCAACCAGCGGCTATCTGCCGACCACTGACGGCGCATACCAGACCACATTCCAACAACCGCCGCAATCCCCTTGCGGCTTCCCGACATCGATCTGGTGCCCCCTGCCCATGACGATCTCTTCCGCATTCCTGACGAAGTTCAACGGCGGCGGATCGGGACTGGTGTTTTCGACATACGTCGCCAACGATGCGCAGAACAATGCGATCGTGAATGCCAACGCACTGGCCGTGGCTGCCAATGGCATCTATCTGGCGGGCGACGACGCGGTGCTCCTGATGAATGGCGGCGGCAGCGCGCTGCTTGCCTCCAATACCCAGGCAACGGTGGGCATGAACGCGATCGCCATCGACGGCAGTTCGAATGTCTACGTCACCGGGTCCGGCTACCCACCGGTTACCACGGGAGCGTTTCAAACGGCGCCAGTGCCGCCGATACCCAGCCTGCCCGGAACCGCCGTTGGGGCAACCTGGCCCGCTTTTGTGATGAAGCTCGACAGCGGCCTTTCCCAGATCCTCAGCGCGACGCTTCTGAGCGGCGAAGGGATTAACACTGGCAATAGCATCGCCATAGATTCCTCGGGCAACGCGATCACCGGCGGCAATACGACTTCCAAGGCCTTTCCAACACTGGCGCCTTCCCAAGGAAACTTCTCCGGCACTGCCGGCTCCGGGTACGTGGCCGGGTTGGATCCGACCCTGTCTTCCCTGCTGTTTTCGACATTCGTGGGCGATGGGCCGTTCAATGTGGCGGGAGTGGTTCCCGGTGGCGGCGGGAACATTCTTCTGGCAGGGTCCAACTCCACGACCGTTTTCGCCAACAAGATCGCCCTGCCGCCGGCGCCCGCGACGCGCCTCGATTCCGTGATCAATACGGCCAGCCGGATCGCAGGATCTCTGTCTCCGGGAGAAACCGTTGCGGCGCTGGGCGCGGGCTTCGGATCGAATGCGCAACTGACCATCGGCGGCGAACCGGCGGCGGTTCTTTCGCAAACCGCGACTGCCATCCTGGCCGTAGTGCCGTCAAATATCGACACCACGGGCCCTTTGCAGGTCAAAGTCACCTCAGGCGGCGCGGTTTCGAATTCGGTTTGGATGCCGGCGGCGGTGGCCTCCCCAGGCATCTATTCGGTCAATGGCAGCGGAACGGGCCAGGGTTATATCCTCAACAGCGACGGCACCGTGAATTCGCCGTCGAACCCGGTGGCGATGGGTTCCCCGATCACGATCCTGGCCACCGGGGTAGGACAGATGCAATTCGTGGGACCGTATGCGGTGACCGATCTGCCCGTGTCCGTCTTCATTGACGGGTTCTACGCGGACGGCATCGCGGCGGTGGTGAAGCCGGTTCCGGGCCTGCCTGGTACGGTCTACGAGATCGGCGTTTACGTCCCTAGTCTCGCCGGTTTCATCATGCCGCCGCAGGTTGAGGTGAGGATGGTTTTGGGCGCCGTGAGTTCGGCCAATCCGGATTCGTCTGCGTTGCTCAGCCAGGCTGGGATCGCACTCTCCGTCAAGCAGTGAAATGCTATCCTAAAGGTCTAAGTTCCCGCCATGCATATCAGAAAACAAAGATTGTTAACTCCTGGCCCTACGCCTCTCTATCCGCCTGCCTTGCACGCGATGATGGCGTCGGATATCCATCACCGTACGGAAGACTTCCGCAAAGTGTACCGCTCCGTGCTGGCGGACCTCAAAGAGGTGATGGGCACATCGCACGATGTCCTGATGTTTGCCGCCTCGGGCACGGGCGCGATGGACGCGGCCGTCTCGAACCTCTTCTCGCGCGGCGATAAGGTCATCGTCTGCGTGGCCGGAAAGTTCGGCGAACGTTGGGCCGAGATCGCCAAAGCCTACGGGCTGGACGCGACGGTTATAACAGTTCCCTACGGCGAAGTGGTTGCGCCCGAGCAAGTGGAAGCCGCGCTGGCGGCCGAGCCGGCTACCCGCGGCGTATTCGTACAAGCTTCGGAAACCTCCACTGGCGCGGCGCACGACGTGCGCGCCATGGCCCGCGCAGTCGGCAAGACTGGCGCCATCTTCGTGGTGGACGCCATCACTGGCCTCGGCACCATGCCGCTGGATATCGACGGCTGGGGCCTGGACGTGGTTATCGGCGGATCGCAGAAAGCTTTCATGATTCCGCCCGGGCTGGCCTTCATGTCCGTTAGCCCGAAGGCCTGGAGCTTCGCCGATAGCGCCACTTTGCCGCATTTTTACTTCAACCTGAAGAAGGAGAAGAAGAGCGGCGACGCGGGCGAATCGAGCTGGACGCCGTCCACGGCGCTGATTCTGGCGCTCGCGGAAGCGCTGAAATATGTGAAACAGCTCGGCATGCCGCACTTGATTGAGAACGCGCAATTGCTGGCCCGCGCCACGCGCGCCGCTGTCGAAAAGCTGGGCTTGGAGTTGTTCGCGCCGGATTCGCCGGGATCCTCGGTGACCGCCGTGAAAGCGCCGCGCGGTCTGGATTCCAGCGTCATCGTGAAGGAATTCCGTAGCCGTTTCGGAGCGGTGATCGCCAATGGACAGGGCAGCATGAAAGGGCAGATTTTCCGCATCGCGCATCTGGGCTACTTCGATTTCGCGGATCTGTTCGCCGTGGTTGCGGAGCTCGAAATCATCCTGCAAGCCAACGGTTTCCCGGTAGAGTTCGGAACCGGTGTGGCCGCGGTGCAGAACGTGTATAGCGAGGTTGCGGTCGCGCAGCAGGCCGTACACGCATGATCGTACTTGTTGCCGAACCGCTCGCCGAGGCGGCAGTCGCCCTTCTGAAGTCTCAGCCCGGCTGGAATGTGATCGTTTCCAGTCCCAAGGAATATTCGAGCCACCTCGCGGAAGCCGATGCGCTGATCGTGCGCAGCGCCGTGCAGGTGAATCAAGCGGTGCTCGACAAAGCGCCCCGCCTGCGGGTGATCGGCCGCGCGGGGGTGGGCGTCGACAACGTCGATCTGGAAGCCGCCACGGCGGCCGGCGTCCTGGTGATGAACACGCCCGGAGGCAACGCCATTTCGGTGGCCGAGCATACGCTGGCGCTCATGCTGGCGATGGCGCGCCATGTTCCGGAAGCTACCCAATCCACCACCGGCGGCAAGTGGGAAAAGAAGAAGTTCATGGGCAGCGAGTTGCGCGGCAAGTCGCTGGGCATCGTGGGGCTGGGCAGCATCGGCCGCGAAGTGGTGAAGCGCGCGCGCGCGTTCGAGATGCGCGTGCAGGCGTACGATCCGTATGTCACCGCGCAGATCGCCAAGGATCTGGGGGTCGAACTGGTGGGCCTGGCGGCGCTCTACGCCCAGAGCGACTACATCACGCTGCACGTGGCCCTGACGCCCGAGACCGAGAGCATGCTTTCGCATGACGCCTTCGCGCAGATGAAGCAGGGCGTCCGTATCGTGAATTGCGCGCGCGGCGAGTTGATCGACGATGAAGCGCTGCGGCAGGCCATCGAATCGGGCACAGTGGCTTCCGCCGCGCTGGACGTGTTTGCTGTGGAACCTCCGCCACCGGGTTACCCGCTATTCGCCGGCAACAGCGTGCTGGCCACGCCGCACATCGCCGGATCGACCGAAGAAGCGCAGGAGATCGTGGGCGTGCGCATCGCCGAGCAGGTGGTCGAGTATCTGAAGAACGGCGTGGCGCTGAACGCGGTCAACATGCCGGCGCTTTCGCCCGAGCAGTACCGCGCGCTGGGGCCGTATATAAACGTCGCCGAGCGGCTGGGGAGTTTTGCGGCCTACATCGCCGCCGGGCACATCAAGACGGTGCGGCTGGCTTATTTCGGACGCATCGGCGAGAACAACACCAACCTGTTGCGCAATGCAGGCCTGGCGGGCGTGCTGAAGCGGTCTATGTCCGAGCGCGCCAACCTGATCAACGCCATGCAGATCGCCGGGCAGCGCGGCTGGAATTTGGCCGAGCGGCACGAGGCGCGCTCCGGCCACACCGATTCGATTCGCTTGGAACTGGAAACGGATTCCGGCGTCACGGTGGTGGAGGGTGCGGTGCTCCTTGGAAATCCAAGGCTGATCCAGGTGGATGGGATCTATTGCGAGGCGCCCCTCTCCGGGCATTTGATCTTCATGAAGAACCAGGACGTGCCCGGCGTGATCGGACATGTGGGCATGGTGCTGGGGCGCAATAACATCAACATCGCAAATTTTTCGTTGGGCCGTGGCGAGGTGCCTGCCGCGCCGGGTGAGCCGCTGGAAGCCGTGGCCGTGGTCTCGACCGATGGCGTGGTGCCGGAGCGCGTGCTGCAGCAACTGCTGGAGAATCCTGCGGTAAAGCTGGCGCGGTCCGTGGAATTCGGCTGAATTGGTCCGCACCGCGGGGCGACTCACGGCGCCAAAGAGAACACCGTACCATTCCCCGAAGATCCGCCATAGAACGTGGTTCCGTAGAGCGTCCCGCCGTAAATCGCGACAGTCGCTTCGGGATTGGCCCCATCGCCGCCTCCCGTGAAACTGTGGAGCACCTTCTCGGTCCAAGGGCCGCCACTGACGGTCGGCGGGGTCAGCGAGAACACCGTGCCAAGGCCCGAGGTTCCGCCGTTATAGGTGGTGCCGTAAAGCACGCCGCCGCCGATGGCGACACCTGCGTCGGCAAAGGCCCCGTCGCTGCCTCCCGCGAAGCTATGGAGCAAAGTTTCGGTCCAAGCACCGCCCTCTCCAGAGGCTGGCGGCGTCAGCGAGAATACGGCGCCAATTAGAAATGCTCCGCCGCTTTCGGTCGTGCCGTAGAGCACGCCACCGCTGCCGATCACGACACCACCGTTCGGATTGAACCCATCGCCGGTCCCACCGGCGAAGTTGTGGAGCACGGTTTCGGTCCAAGCGCCGCCCTGCCCTGAGTCCGGCGGCGTCAAAGAAAACACCGTGCCATAGCCCGAGGCTCCGCCGCTAAAGGTCGTGCCGTACAGCACGGGGTGCCCGCCGGCCCCCCTGCCGATGGCGACGCTTGCTTCGGGAATGGCCCCGTCGCTGCCGCTAATGCCGCCAAGGAAGCTGTAGAGAACGGCCTGGGTCCAGGCGCCGCGGGACCCCGTTGCCGGCGGGGTCAACGAAAACACCGTGCCATAGCCAGACGCTCCGGGAGCTATTCCTCCGGCGCTGGTCGTGCCGTAGAGCACGCCGCCGTCGCCGATCGCGACACCTCCGACAGGATAGGCGCCGTCGCTGCCGCCGGTGAAGACGTAGAGATTGGTTGCAATCCAGGGCGCATCCGGAGACTGCGGCGGGGTCAATACGAACACCGTGCCCCAAAGGCCCGTAGACTCGCCCCCTGAGGTGGTGCCGTACAGCACGGGGTGCCCACCGGGCCCGCGGCCGATGACGAGAGTCCCGTAAGGATAGGTTCCGTAACCTTGACTGCCGCCGTTGAAGTTGTGGAGTATGCTCTCAGTCCAAGACCCGCCCGAAGTTTCCGGCGCTTTGAGCGAAAGCACGGTGCCGTATCCGCGCGGGCCCCCGGACGCCCCACCAAATACTGTGGCGCTAAGGAGCACCCCATCGCCGTCCACCACCACGCCTGCGTAGGGATAGGTTCCGTCGCTGGGGGAACCGGCGAAACTGTGGAGCGTGGTCAGCGTCGGGTTCGCATCCTGAGCCGTGGCATAAGGCACCAATACCAGGAGCGCCGTCAAAAGGGTTCCAGCAATTGGGAGCACCTGTACGGGTTTGAGCATATTCCCTCGGTCGCCGGGTCCTGGCCGGGCCGCAGGCCGAACCGTACCTCTATCCTACCATCCGGGAGTAAGGATTGAGGCAAAAAGGGCACTTCCTGTGTGCTGGGTCGAGGCGTGCCGGGTTTTTCACGAACCGGCCGTCAGGCTGGCGCGGTAAGTGGAATTTGCGTAGTCCTGCCGAAACAACTCAACGGCTGTTCAGATGTTCGCAACCAGTTGAAACCGACCAGACAACGGCGCGACGATTCGCTGCGGCCCGTGCCCCGGATTCTGCGCCTCGCGCGTCTCCAGCAATCCGAACGATTCCAGCAGCCGCACATCGCGCATGACCGCTCGTCTGTCCCGCTTCAGTGCGTTCACCAGTACGCGGATGGGGTCAGTCGATAGTACGTGCATCAGGTCCGCCGGGTCTTCAAGAACCACCCCGACTGCGGCCGGTCCACGGTGCCTGTCGTCAGCGTGAATCCGGCTGTTGCCGCGGCTTTACTTGCTCTCATCTTCCTGCCTCCACAATTCCTGTACGTCTTCGATAGCCCAACACACACTCGCGCGGCCAAAGGCCATGCTCAGTCCAACGAAACAAGAAGGTGAAAGGGCTTGCTACGCCCCCACCGGTAGATTTCGAAATCGCGATCAAGCGTCAGAATATCCCCCACGCCGAGTTGTCCGGCGGCGTAAATCAGGCAGGCGTCGGCGAGATCGGCGGGAATGTCGCGGAACTTCCGAATAATCGGTGCGACCTCCGCCGCGGTGCGAGAGAGTTGGAACGGAACCTGGAACACCCCTCGGGCAACATTATCCAAGATGGCGTCAACCGCTGGGGGCAGTCCTCGCAACAGATAGCAACTCTCGGCGATCGCCGCCTCGCACGTCACCAAAGGGGATTCCAATTCCTGCACGGCTGCCACGCAACGCTCGTGATACCGCTCGCTCCGGTCCAACAGCGCAACCACTACGCTGGCATCCAACAGAACGGGGCTCACTGCCCGAAGCCCTTCAAATGCCGCTTATTCGAGCCGAGGTCGCGGATTCCCGAAGAGAACTTGCCGAGGCCTGCAATCCGTTGGCCCGCGCTTTGGCCGTAGCACGACTCCAGCAGACGAATGCCCTCGCGCACAATTTTGGATGGACTCCACCCCAGGCGGCCTGCCAGCCGCTCAAGCGCCTTCTGGGATTCGGGATCGAGACGCGCCTGTATGGAGCTACGCATGCCTTACTGTACTACAAAACTGTCGCTGTAGTACAGGCAGCCGATGTCTCTTCTCTTTAGATATTCGCCACCAGTTGATACCGGGCGGCCAACGGCGCGACGATGCGCTGCCGCCCGTGCCCCGGATTCGGCGCCTCCCGCGTCTCCAGCAATCCGAACGACTCCAGTAGGCGCACATCGCGCATGACCGCTTGTCTGTCGCGCTTCATTGCGTTCACCAGTTGCGAAACGGTTATCGGCTTTGGGCGCACAGCCTGCAGTACGCGGACGCGCGCCGCCGAGAGTACTCGTATCAGGTCCGCGGGGTCTTCAAAAACCACTCGGACCTCGGCCGGTATCCTTTCACCCAGGTCCAGCTTGCGCGCGCGCGTGGGACCGCGTGAAGAACTCGTCCACGGCGCCGGTCGTCAGAGTTACGGCGGCCTTTGCCGCAGCCTTACCGTCTGCTCTCATCTTCCTTGCCTCCACAATTCCTGAACTTCTCCGAGAAGCGGCGGGGCGGCGCGCTCGAAGACTATATTCCTATCCATAACTGGTTCGACGAGTCGAAACAGATCATCGCCGACTTCCGCCACCGCATTCTCCGAGTTGCGCGTATTCCGCCCGGAGCGACCTAAAGACCGCAAGCGCGAGTTCCGCAATGATTTCGGGAGAGAGTTTTGAGATGCTGGAAGCTCGATTTTGAGGCCTTGCGATTTCATCCCGAAACTTACCCTTTGTGAAACGCTCGGCGCGTTTCTCGAACTCCGGGAATGACGGGGCTTATTGACGGCAGAGTTCGCCGATTAGGTTTTCCCCTCGGGCGTCTGATGCTCCGGATAATAAAACGCATGTATTGCCTTAATCTGTCCGTCTACGATGTGAATCCGGTCAAAAACGCGATCCACTCCATTCACGGTCTCCATGTCGAAGACGGTTGCAACGTAATCTCCCTCAACGATGTGCTGCTTTAACTGAATACCCCGGACCATCGGGAGAATATGCGCGATAAATCCGAGTACAGTTGCCCGACCTGTTAACTTTGGCATGCGCGGGCCTTCAAATGTTACGTCTTCGGCAAAGGACACCTTGGACAAGTCCTTTGTTGCAAAGCAATTCAAGTAAGCTTCAACCGCAGCAACTTTCTGTTCTCGTGACATGGCTTCTCCTCGTTCCCATATGATCTCAGACACGCTACAGAGAGCCAGTAAGCCAGCTTTTCGGACAAACGGCCTTATGGCAGCGTGTGGCGAAACGGACCCTTTGTGAGACGGCCCGCCGTTCAGAAGATCGGCTTCAGGACCATCCGGCCGTACGCGATGAACGCCATGAGGAGACCCAGCAGGCCGCTTAAGATGATGGGCGCGATCTCGCCGTACTTGGCGTGCACCCAGACGAACACGAGGCTCTCGATCGTCAGGACCGTGGCGGCCACAACCGTGAGCGCCGGCTGCCAGTGGAAGGCGGCGGGGACGATCAGCCCGACCGTGCAGACGAGTTCAAGGATGCCGAGGGCCATCCAGGCTTCCCGCGGCAACGCACCAAAGGACGGGGCCTGCTCGCTTACCTTGTCGAACATGAAGACCTTCATGACGCCCGACGCTCCGTACAGGAGCGCGGCGAGGACCTGCAGGACCCACAACAGGAGGTTCATCCTGTGCCTCCTCCCGGTTTCCGCGTCGGCGCGCGCAGGGCGGTTTCTCCCCGCGCGATCAACGTTCTAAGCCCAGATCTAGTGACCATGGATAACCTCATCATAATTCCTTTTCGTATTGCACAGAGGACCCTTTTCGGGACGCCTGCTGAACCCGAGACCGGAAGCGGCAGGCCGCTAAGACATGCCGACTTCCCGACCTTGGGACCTATGTTCAGATCTTCATAAGTGCTGAACTCCACCGGCTCCACTAAACCCATGCAGTGACGATGGCGATAGCCATGCGCCTTGTCGTAACCGATCGCGCGGCCATTGTCCACGCCACAAATGCGTGGATTCAAGTACGCCACGCTGTACCGCACCACCGTCCCGTCCTCATCCTGCCAGACTTCTTCCTTAAGGACTGCGCCACGCCTGGGCCGGCTCAGATAGAAAGTCTCGTCGACCGTCTTCCGAATCCGCGCCGCCTTCGGCGCTACCCTTGCCCACAGATTTAGTAGCACAGATAGAATGCCAAGCGTCCTATCTGCTACGCTTCACTCTATCCACCCGCCCCCCAGGACCAAATCCCCGTCATAAAAAACCGCCGCCTGCCCTGGCGTCACCGCCCGTTGCGCCTCGTCGAACCTCACTTCCACGCGCGCAGCCTCGGCCGTCGGATACAATGTAGCCGGCGCGGCCGCGTGCCTATTCCGAATCTTCACCGCCGCGCGCAACGGAGCATGCAGCCCCGCTATCGAAACCCAATTCACATCACGCGCCGTCAGGCTGGCGCGCAGCAGCTCATCGTTGCGGCCTACCGTGACGCGCTGCGACTGCGGGTCGGTCGCGATCACATACAGCGGCTCGCCCGTCGCGATCCCCAATCCCTTGCGCTGCCCCACCGTAAAACGATGCACTCCGCCGTGCTCGCCCAACTTGCGCCCATCTGTGGTCACGATCTCCCCGCGCGTCTGCTCCGCGGGCGCGCCCTTCTGCCGCAAGTACGCGTCCATGAACGCGGCATAATCCCCATTCGGCACGAAGCAGATCTCGAAGCTCTCGCCCTTTTCCGCCACCGCCAGTTGCATGTCCCGCGCCAGCCGCCGTACGTCGGCCTTGCGCATCTCCCCCAGCGGAAACAGACTGCGCGCAAGCTGCGCCTGTGTCAGTCCGAACAGGAAGTAAGTCTGATCCTTAGTCTCATCCACGGCCTTGCGCAACTGATAGCGCCCGCCGGCCTCGTCGCCGTTCGCATCAAAAGTTATACGGGCATAGTGCCCCGTGGCAATCTGTCCCGCGCCCACCGCATCCGCCATCTCCAGGAACTGATCGAACTTGATGAAGTTGTTGCAGAGCGTACACGGAATTGGAGTTCTTCCCGCCAGATACTCCGCGACGAATGGCTCAATCACGCGCGCCTCGAACTGCCGCTCGAAATTCACCACGTAATAGGGAATGCCGATCTGCTCCGCCACGCGCCGCGCATCGTAGACGTCGTCGAGCGAGCAACAGCGTCCGGTGGCGCCGTCCACGGAAAGCTCCGGCAGCCGGCGCTGGTTCCAGAGCTGCATGGTCAGCCCCACCACCGGCTGTCCGCCGCGCGCCAGCATCGCGGCAACGGTCGAACTATCTACGCCGCCACTCATCGCAACTGCGATAGGCGCGGCAGTCATAACGTCCCTCATACCAGCACCGGCGACAGCTTGCGCAAGTGCGTCACAGACGCCGCCACCGCCTCCACCAGCGCATCCACCTGCTCGGCCGTGTTCGCGCGTCCCAACGAAAAACGAATACTGGCGCGCGCCCGCTCCGCACCAAGCCCGATAGCTATCAGCACATGCGACGGCTCCACAGCCCCGCTCGAGCACGCCGCACCGCTCGAAACGGCAAAGCCGCGCAGGTCCAGCGCGATCACCAGCGCTTCGCCCTCCAGCGCATCGAAGTAGATGTTGGTCGTGTTCGGCGTGCGCGCCGCGCGGTTGCCGTTCACGCCCGTGTGCGGAAGGCGCTCCAGAATGGCCGATTCCAGCCTGTCGCGCAGTCCGGCCGTACTCCGCGCCTCAGTCTCCAGCTCCGTCTCCGCCAGCTCCGCCGCGCAGCCGAACGCCGCCGCTCCCGGCACATTCTCCGTCCCCGGACGCCGCTCCCGCTCGTGATGTCCGCCAAACAGGATGGCCCCCAGCCGCGTGCCGCGCCGCACGTACAGCGCCCCGATTCCCTTGGGCGCATAAATCTTGTGGCCGCTCACGCTGTACAGATCCACGCCCAGGGCATCCACGTCCACCGGAATCTTGCCCAGGGCCTGCACGCCATCCGCGTGCATGTACACGCCGGCCGCGCGCGCGATGGCCGCGATCTCCGCCACCGGCTGCACCGTTCCCAACTCGTTGTTTGCATGCATCACGGAAACCAGCACTGTGTCCGCCCGTAGCGCGCGCCGGATATCGTCCGGGTCAACGATGCCATCCCCGCCCACCGGCACATACGTCACGGCCACGCCCTCCCGCTCCAACTGCGCGCACGCGTTCAGTACCGCCGGATGCTCGATCGCGGTCGTGATGACGTGCCGCGAAGCATGCTTGGCATTGTGCAGATGACGCACGGTTCCGAACAATGCCAGGTTATCCGCCTCGGTGCCGCCGCTCACAAACACGATCTCCCGCGGCTGGCATCCCATCGCCGCCGCAGTCTGCCGCCGCGCCATCTCCAGCCGTTGCTTAGCCGCCTGGCCGAAATGATGAATGCTGGAAGCGTTACCATACACTTGACTGAGACACGCCACCGCGGTCTCCAGTACTTCCGGAGACACCGGGGTCGTCGCGTTGTGATCGAAATAGAACCGCTGCACTCGATTCATTCTAACAATGCCCGCTCCGCTGATCACCTTGACCACCGATTTCGGACTGTCGGATTACTACGTGGGCGCCATGAAAGGCGTGATCCTGTCCATCTGCCCGCGCGCGCGCATCGTGGATGTCAGCCACGGCGTGGGCGCCTTCGAGATTGCGGAAGCCGCCTTCACGCTCTCTCAGGCATACCGCTATTTTCCGCGCGGCGCAGTGCACGTGGTGGTGGTCGATCCCGGCGTGGGCACTTCCCGCCGCCCCATCCTGGCGCAGGCCGCGGGCCAACACTTCATCGCGCCCGATAACGGCGTGCTTTCCATGATCTATGCGCGCGAAAAGCACAAAGTGCGCGCGATCTCGAACGCCAGCTACTTTCTGCAGCCGGTCAGTAACACGTTTCACGGCCGCGACATCTTCGCGCCGGTAGCCGCGCATCTGGCCGGCGGCATCCCGCCCGCGCGTTTCGGCAAGCTCGTCGCGGACTATCTGCGCCTGGATTTCGATAAGCCGGCGCGCAGCGGACGGCGCACCTGGACCGGCGCCATCCTCAAGGTGGACCGCTTCGGCAATCTGGTCACCAACTTTTCGGCGGAGGATTTCCCGGACCTGGACAAACGCGCCTTCGAGATGGCCGTGGGTGCGCAGCGCATCGACGCGTTTGCGCGCAACTACGCGGAGCACGGCCCCGGCGAGGCATTCTTGATCCTCGGCAGCGCCAACTACTACGAGATTTCGATGTATCAATCCTCGGCCGCTAAGTTGCTAGGTTGCGCCGCCGGCGCGCCCCTGGAATTGACCCTCCTGTAGCGTGCCCATGTGCCTGCGCGTCACACCTGTGCCAACCCCGCCTCGTTGTACGCGCCCTCCGCATTGGCTAGAATGGACGTTTACTCAATCTGCGGCTCGGCATAGTTCTAGTGAAACTGTTTCCCGGAAATCTACGTCTCCGTAACAGCGCAGAGTGGAAAGGTATGTTTTCATGATTTGTTACAGGCGCGCCTGCCTGTCGATTGCTCTTCTTTGCTTCTGCGCCGTCATCGCTTCCACCGCATGGGCTCAGAATCCGCCCGCGCCGCAGCAACCTCCGCCGGCGCAGGAGAAGAAGCCGCAGAATCCATTCGAAACCGTGCCCGAGTCGCCGGCCAAGCCGGCCGCGCCTCAGCAGCCCGCTCTCGAAGCTCCCAAACCCGCGGAACAGCCCAAAGTGCAGCCCGGCGGGCAAGCGATCGAAGACATCCAGTTCCGCGGCCAGCGCCGCGTGCCCCTGGATACCATGCGCGCGCTCTCCACCACCAAGAAAGGCGACATCTACAACGAAGAGGATGTGCACCGCGACTTTATGGCGCTTTGGAACAGCGGCCGCTTCGACGATATCCACCTGGAAACCGAGCCGGGGCCCGGCGGCGGCCTGATCTTGCGCTATATCGTCACTGAACGCCGCGTGGTGCGCTCCATCCAATACGGCAAAGGCCTCAAATCGCTCACCGTCTCGGAAATCCTGGACCGCTTCAAAGAACGCAAGGTGGGCCTCTCGGTCGAGTCGCAGTACGATCCCAACAAGGTCCAACACGCCGCCGTGGTGATCAAGGAATACCTGTCCGAGCGCGGCCGGCAGTTCGCCACCGTCACGCCCGAAGTGCGCCAGATCCCGCCCTCTTCGCTCGAAATCTATTTCAACGTCGATGAAGGCCCCAAGATCAAGGTCGGCAAGATCACCATCCTGGGCAATCATGCCCTCACCCAACGCGAGGTGATCCGCGCAATGGTCAACACGCACGGCTACGGCATCCCTCACTCCATCCTGTTTGAAGATATATTTGCCAAGACCTACGATTCCTCGAAGCTGGATGAAGACAAGGAGCGCGTCCGCGACGCGTATCAGTCGAAAGGCTATTTTACGGCCAAGGTTCTCGACCAAAAAACGGAATTGGTCAATACCGGCGGGCACGGCTTCAAGCTTCCCCTGATCAAGTCGAACAATCCCGGCAAGGCCATGGATATCGCTTTGCCGGTCGAGGAAGGCCGTTTGTACCGCCTGAACAAAATTACGTTTGTGGGAGTCAAGCTGTTCCGCACGCCGGAAACGCTGATGCGCCCGCTGTTCGGCATGGCCGAAGGCGATCCCTTCTCCACCACCAAGCTGCGCAAGGGTCTCGAAAATCTACGCAAACTGTACGGCGAGTTCGGCTATATCGATTTCGTGCCCGAACCGAATTTCGATGTCCTCCCCAATACGGACAAAGTCGACCTTACGCTCACCGCCGACGAGGGTAAGCAGTTCTTCGTGCGCCGCATCGATTTCTCGGGCAACGTCACTACGCGCGACAAAATCATCCGCCGCGAGATTCTGCTGGATGAGGGCGATATCTTCAACAATCGTCTCTGGGAATTGAGCATCCTGCGCTTGAATCAGCTCGGCTACTTCGAGGCCTTGAAAGCCGAAGAATCCGCCGACATCAAGCGCAACACCCAGACCAGCACCGTCGATATCACGCTCAAGGTCAAAGAGCGCGGCAAGAACACCATCGGCCTCAATGGAGGCGTCTCCGGCATTGCCGGCAGCTTCGTGGGGTTGAACTATGCCACTAACAACTTCCTGGGTTTGGGCGATACGCTTTCCATCAACTCGCAATTGGGCACGCGCATGCGCAGCGTGTCCACCGGTTTCACGGAGCCGTACTTCCTGGATCTTCCGCTGCAAGTCGGCGTCGAAGCCCATCTTACCCGCTTCGATTACAACCAGGGCCGCGAGGCTTCCATCCTGGCCGGCGAAAACCTGATCCCCCTGTTTAACGCGCTCGGCTCGCAAAACCTGTTGAATTACATCCAGACCGGACATGGCTTCTCCGTGTCGGCCAGTTATCCTTTGCGGCGCAGCTTCTCCCGCCTCGGCGTCACTTACGGCTACGACATTTCCGATGTCAAGACGGAGACCACCGCCGCATCGTCTTACTTCGATTACATCAATTTCAACGGAATCGCCGGTCCCAACGCCCTGCAAGGTATCCGCACCAGCCGCATCGTGCCGTCGTTTACTTACAATACCGTGAACCATCCCATCACGCCGACGGGCGGCAAGAGCCTGTTTATCTCCACTACCTTCGCCGGCAGCTTCCTGGGGGGCAACGTCAATACCATCCAACCGGTTATAGAGGGCAAGTACTTCAAACCCGCGCCATGGCACAAGTCGAACATCCTGGCTTTTCATCTCCTCGCATCCATGATCACCGGTTACGGCGGCAAGGAAATTCCGCCTTTCTCCCGCACCTATATCGGCGGCGAGCAGGATATTCGCGGCTTCCAGATTTGGGGCATCAGTCCTATTGCCTTTATTCCCAGCGAAGCTACCATTAACGTGCTGAATAACGACGGCTCCCAGCGCACCGCCCTGGTCAACACCAATGGGACGCTCACGCCCACCAACGTGACCATGAAGATACCGATCTACCAGCTCGCCTTTCCCGGCGGCGACACGCGCGTGGTCGGCAATTTTGAGTACCGCATCCCGATCTTTGGGCCGGTAGTGCTGGCGATTTTCGCGGATGCCGGCATCGATAGAATTTTGCGTCCGGGCCAGTTGAACATGGATCCGGCGCGCGTCGATTATTTGAACGATTCATATCCCACTGCCGGCTTCCA
>Ga0302325_10007249_pt1 | contig 24657 bp, 26 predicted proteins | sample Palsa_T0_2_FD_201948 | JGI IMG/M metagenome (GOLD analysis project Ga0302325, IMG submission 201948) | Peat permafrost microbial communities from Stordalen Mire near Abisko, Sweden - Palsa_T0_2 | ecosystem: Environmental > Terrestrial > Soil > Palsa > Peat permafrost | place: Sweden: Abisko... | reverse complement strand
AAACGCGCGTGATGAGCGAGAAGGAGCGTCTGATCACCGCCTACCACGAGATGGGCCACGCGATCGCCGGCCACTTCCTCGAGCATTCCGATCCCGTGCACAAGATCTCGGTGATCTCGCGCGGTCAAGCGCTGGGCTACACGATCTCGATGCCGCAAGAGGATCGCTTCCTAACCACGCGCGCGGAGCTGAACGACACGATGGCGATGACCCTCGGCGGCCGCGCCGCCGAGGAAATCGTGTTCGGTGAGATCACGACCGGAGCTTCGAACGACATCGAGAAGGTCACGGCTACGGCGAAGCAGATGGTGATGCGCTTCGGCATGTCAGAGCGGCTCGGCCCGCGCGTGTTTGGACACGACCACGGCCAGCCGTTCCTCGGCCGCGAGTTCTCAACAGAGCCCGACTACTCCGACGAGATCGCCCGAGAGATCGACGACGAGGTGCGCAGGATCATCGAGTCCGCGCACAAACGCGCCACGAGCATCCTCACTGAGCACTCGCACGACCTGAAGAACATCTCCGAGATCCTCGTTAAACGCGAGACGATCGAGAAGGAGGAGTTCCTCGCGCTGCTCGCGGGCAAGAGCGAGGAGGAAGTGTTCGGCGCCGACGAGCCGAGCAAACCCGAGCTGCCGGCTCCGCCGAGTACCGCCGACCGCGTCACCGAACGCGAGCCCGCCCCGCGGGCGACGCCGCGCCCAGGGCTGGCCGGGGGCACAACCGAGTTCAGAGCCGACGACGTCTAAGCACACGTTTCGCCTGATGGGCGTCGTGAACGTGACGCCCGATTCGTTTTCCGACGGCGGAGCGTTTTTGGAGACGGATACCGCGGTTGTGCACGGGCTGGAGCTCGTGGGGGAGGGCGCCGAGATCCTTGATATCGGCGGCGAGTCGACGCGGCCGGGCGCTGAGCCGGTATCCACCGAGGAGGAGTTGCGCCGTGTGATCCCGGTGATCGAGGGACTCGCTGCAGCGGGCACAAAAGCGCAGATCTCGATTGACACGTCGAAGGCCGCGGTCGCGCAGGCGGCCCTCGGCGCGGGCGCGGGCCTGGTGAACGACGTGAGTGCGTTCCGGGGAGACCCGGAAATGGCCGGGCTGGTGGCCGCCAGCGGAGCTGAGTGCTGTTTGATGCACATGCTCGGCGAGCCGAAAACGATGCAGCGGGCGGGTGGGGCTCAATACGAGGATGTGATCGACGAGGTGAAGGCGTTCTTGGAGGGGCGCATGAAGTTCGCCGTGAGTGAGGGGGTAAGCGAGGATCGGATCATGCTCGACCCCGGGATCGGGTTCGGCAAGACGGTGGCGCACAACCTCGAGCTGATCGATCGGCTGGCCGAGCTGGCAGAGCTGGGGCGGCCAATCGTGATCGGAACCTCGCGCAAGAGCTTCCTGGGCCGGATCGCTGCCGATGCCGCCGGCCTGGCGGAGCCGCTGGACGCTCAACACCGGCTCGCGGGAACGATCGCGACGAACGTGCTGGCGCTGGAGCGCGGCGCGAAAGTGTTCAGGGTGCATGATGTGGCCCCGGTACGCGAGGCGCTGGCGGTGGCGGCTGCTACGTTGGGAAGCTGACGATGGACGGCGAGCGACGGCACGACGATCCCGGCGATGACGACCGCGCCGATCGGGAAGAGCGGGCCGAGGATCCGAGCGATCTGGATGACGAGGATCAGCAGGACGGCGAGGATGAGCTGAACGAGGATCGCGACGACGATCCCGAGCGCGGCGCCGAGTCGGTCACGATCGAGATCACCGGGCTCTCGCTGTACACCCACCACGGCGTGAGCGAGGCCGAGCGCGAGGTCGGCCAGCGCCTGGTGCTTGACCTGCGGTTGGACGTCGGCGAGACCGACGCGACCGCAACCGACGCGCTCGAGGACACGATCGACTACGCCGAGGTCTGCCAGTTGGTCGCGCTGGTCGCGCAGCAGCGCTCCCACAAGACGCTCGAGCGGCTCTGCAGCGTGGTCGCGGATAGGTTGCTCGGCGACTACGAGCTGGAGGGCGTGTGGGTGAAGGCCACCAAGCCCGAGCCGCCGATCCCGCTGAGCGTGGACGAGGTCTCTGTCGAGATCTGGCGCGAGGCCGAGGAGTAGGCTGCCGCCGCTCCCCGGTCCGCTCCGGTCCCTCGCGCGGTTCGTGCCTTCAGTCAGGCGTTACTTCACTTCGCTTCCACTCGGGGTGAGCACGTACCAGGGAGCGCCGAACGAGCTGATCGCCTGGCCGGAGGTCTCGCCGCCGCTCGTGCCGTCTCCAACGTAGTAGTAGAGGGGGTGACCCTTGTAGGTCACCTGCTTGGTGCCGTCTGAGCGGGTGATCGTCCCGAGGTCCGCGGTATTCGCTCCGCCCGCTGCCTTGGGGCTGGCGGTCGTGATCACAGGCGGCCATACTTCCGCGCAGGCACCTGAGCACATCGACATCGGGCCCTTGTCGGCAGCGAACAGATAGACGGTCCGCTGCTTGGGACCCGCGACGAGGATGCTGCCGAGGCTGCTTTTCGCTACAGAAACGGTCGCAATGCCGGCGGTGGCTCCCGATGCCGCGGTTGTGGCGGCGGCGGCGGGGGTGCTGGCGGTCGTGGCCGAGGCGGTGGCGGAGCTGGAAGTGCTCCCTCCGCCACCACAGCCGGCGATCGCGAGAGCGACGATGCCCGTGACGCCGAGGACTCCGACATTCGATCTCTTCATGGAAAGCTCCGATTCGGTAGTTGAGGTTCAACCAAGAGGACGCCTTCGCGAGACGATCCTTCCCGTTGTGTGTTCTGCACGCAGATCCTCCCCACGACGATCAGCACCGTCGGTGAACGTGGGGCGCTCAGGGAGTCACCAGCGGCGGGCCGGCCCAACGCACGCCCTCGATTGAGGTCCCACCCACCCCAAGCGCGACGAGCGCGTCGGACAGGCGCTCGCCGCGCGGCGTGGCCAGGGCGAAGTCGAGCTCGAGCGCGGGGATCAGGACGAAGCGCCGCTGCAGCAGCTGCTCGTGCGGGAGCAGCATCCGCTCGTGATGCAACTCGAGCGAGCCGAGCAGGAGGATGTCGATGTCGATCGCGCGCGGGCCGTGGCGTACGCCGTTCCGGCGGCCGAGCTCACGCTCCAGGCGCTTGACCGCGTCGAGCAGCGCCAGGGGCTCGAGCTCTGACTCGACGCGCAGGCAGGCGTTGAGGAAGCTCGGCTGCTCGAGCACCTCCCCGACTGGGTCGGTGTCGTACACCGAGGAGGCCGCGAGCACTTTCACCCCGGCCGCGGGCAGTGCATCGACCGCCTGCTGCAGGTGTAGCCGGCGGTCACCGACGTTGGAGCCGAGGCCGAGCAGGCCTCCTCGCGCGGGCATGCCCTGGAAGGTATGTGTTCGCCCGCTCGGATGCTCGACCGCACCTGCGGACGCCGCCGCGCAGATCAGTGGACGATGATCTTGCCCTTCATGCCTTCCGCCACGTGGAGCGTGCACTCGTAGGAAAAGGTGCCGCTGTGCTCGAAATGCACCGTGTAGGAGCCATGCGCCTGCGTACGCGAGTGGAAGCCGTGAAAGGTCACGTTGTGTTCGGTTTCCCCGTCGCGCCACACCCATGTGACGCTGTCGCCGCGGTTGATGCTGAGATCGCCGGGGTGGAAGGCGATGTCCTTGAGCGTCACCGTATGACCGCCGGCGGATCGGGCGTCACCACCAGAGCCACCAAAGGCGACCGTTGGCGCCAGCGCCGCTGCGGCTGCCGCGAGCGCAATCATCGTGCCGACTCTCTTCCCAGTCATGTGCGTCTCACGAGGCGCTCGCGTCATGATCGCTCCAGCTGGCCAGCCTCAGCAACGTGGCGCTGGAGACACCGCGGCCGGACACCACGCACAGGTGCCCGTCACGCAGCCAGGTCACGACCGCCGCGCCATTCGTGGCGAGCAGCCGGTAGGGCACACCGCCGCGCCAGAGCACCACGCCACCGCCGATCCGCGGCGCGGGGTGCCCGGCGATGATCGCGTAGCCGATCCGCCGGCCGCTCGCATCGGAGTAGAACACCGTCGTGATCGCACGCCCAGCAATCTGGTCACTGCGCATCCCGGTGCTGCGCCAGCCGAAGCGGTCCTCCCAGTAGGGGAACTTCACGCCGTCGACAGCGGCGGTGAGCTCAGCGTGGTTTGTGCTGCTCTCGGGCGGCGCGGACAGTGTTGCCGCGCGCAGGGTCGGTGCGGCGGCCTGATTGAAGTGCAACGTGGGGGAGCCGCCGCCGCTGAGGGCGACGGCAAGCGCCACCACTACCACGACCGCCGCGGCCGCCACTGCACCGAGCACAGGGGGGTGAAGGGCAAGTCTGCGGCGCCGGGGGCGGGAGGCGATCATCGTGCTCACCTGCCGGTGCAGCGAGTCCGGCGCGCGCACATCGCTCGATCGCACGAGCTCGATCAGCTCGGATTCGGTGTGAGGTGGTAGTTCTGTCATGAGGTTTCCCCACTTGATAAGACTCCGCTTGCCCTGGTCTCTTCCCGGCGAGCAACCGGAATCTGCGGTGGCTCGGGCGCGAGCTCTGAAACCAGCAGCCGCGCCACCTCCTTGCGTGCCCGGAACAGCCTGGTCGTGATCGTCGCCTCGCGCACACGCAGCGCGCGGGCGGCTTCCCGGTAGGAGAGACCGAGCACGTCGACGGCCACCAGGGCGAGCCGGCGGTCCTCCGGCAGGGCCGCGATGCTCGCATACACCTCCTGCATCTCCAGCGCCCGCTCGGGCTGGCCCAAGGGCCGCGGGTCGGCCGCGACAACCTCGTCGAGCGTGGCCACCGTGACCGGCCGCCGGCTCGCGGTGCGACGACCGGTGAGGAACGTGTTGCGCAACACACGCATCAGGTAGTACAGCTCATCGTCGCCACTCAGCACGCGCGGCCGTGCGAGCACGCGCGCGAACGTCTCCTGCACGAGGTCCTCGGCGTCCTCGCGCGAGCCGCACAGCGCCCACGCGGCGCGATACAGACGGTCCACGTGTTGCGTCAGCGACTGCGGGTCCAGGGTACGCATCGGTTGGGCGGCGGAACGGCGCTCGGTACAGCGAGGCGCTCGATCCCCACTCTGCGACTGTAGCGCCGCATCGAGATGGGGCGCTACAAAGCGTTGGCAGGCCGTCGTGGGTGTGCCGGCGGGCGGACCGCCTCCTCGCTACACGCCCGCGGGCGTAGGTAGCCACTCCGCGGGCAGGACGCCCGCGGGGATCTCACCCGCGCTCGGCGGGAAGTAGCGCGTCAGTCGCGCCGCCGGGCGTCCGTCGATTAGGGGCCGCAGGTCGGCGATCGTGTGGAGCAAGCGAATCGTCGAGCCGATCTGCAGATCGGCTGCGTTCGGCGGATCGCCACCGAGCAGGCCGTCGGCGATCCAGGCGTCGATCCGGTCCAGTTGTCCGGGAAGCGCGTCGATGTCGGCGCGCGCGGAAGCGTCGTTTGCCTTGTTTTTGAGCGCCATCAGACGTGCTGTCAGCGGCAGCGCGGGGCGCATCAGCGCGCGCGGCAGTGGCAGCTTGGCGTCTCCGGCATAGCTCTCCATCGCGTCGGAGCGGCGCAGGAACGCGACATCGAGGATGTGGCGCGGCACGACCTGAAAGACCTCCTCCCCCCAGCGCTCGGCCTCGAGCACCTGCGCGTATGACGGATCCTCGGGCGAGGGCAGCAGCGGCGGCTCGGGCGCGAGCGCGTCGAGCCGGCGCATGATCGTGCGCGAGCCAACCATGCGCTCGCCATCGAGGCGCAGCCCGGGCACGGTGCGCCCGCCGTAGCGCACGGGACCGACGGCCACCTGGGCCAGCGGCAGCAGGTCGACGCGGTTGTAGTCGATCGACTTCAACGCAAGTGCCGCTTCGACCGCGGCGCACGGATGCGAGCCGGGATTCACATAGAGCCTTGCCTTCATCGAAGCCGAGCATAATGGGCGGCGATGCTGCTCGTCGTCGATGTCGGGAACACACAGACCCATTTTGGGGCGTTTCGCGACGGCGAGCTGCTCGAGCACTGGCGCTTTGCGACCGTGCGTCAGTCCACCGCCGATCAGCTGGGCGCGGCGCTGCGCAACCTGCTGGAGCTGCGCGGCTGCTCCTTCGAGGACCTGGAAGCGTCGATCGTGTCCTCGACCGTGCCCCAGCTCGAGCCCGAATGGGCGGCGATGGCCAAACGCTACCTCGGCCACGAGATGCTCGTGGTCGGCCCGGGGACAAAGACGGGGATGGCGATCCGCTACGACAACCCGCGCGAGATCGGGGCCGATCGGCTGGTGAACGCAGTGGCGATCCGCGAGCGCTTCGGTGGCCCTGCGGTGTGCGTCGACTTCGGCACCGCGACGACGTTTGACGTCGTCTCGCGCGAGGGCGAGTATCTCGGCGGGTCGCTGATGACCGGCATCGAGATCTCGCTCGAGGCGCTCTCGGAGCGGGGTGCCCGGCTGCCGAAGATCGACCTGGCGCCACCGAAGAGCGTGATCGGCAAGAACACGGTTGACGCGATCCGCTCCGGCGTCGTGTTCGGCTACGCGGGCGCGGTCGACGCGATCCTGCGCCGCTTGTATGACGAGCTGGGCGAGCGCGCCGCCGTGATCGCCACCGGTGGGCTGGCGCGGCTCGTGGTGCCCTACACCGAGGAGATCGAGGAGGTCGACGATCTCCTGACCCTCACCGGGCTGCGGTTGCTGCACGAGCGCAATTCGTAGTCCTGCGAAAGTGCCTGCCCATAATGGGGTTTATGCCGAACAGGCTCACAGACCCCTGGATGCTTGGCCCCCTCGAGGTCCCCAACCGCGTCCTCTTGGCTCCGCTGGCCGGGATCGGCAACTGGTTCGTGCGGTTGCAGGCCAAGCGCTACGGCGCGGGGATGGCGGTCTCGGAGATGGTCTCCTCGCATGCGATCTATCACCAGAACGAGCGCACCTGCAACGAGATGTTGCGGATCCACCCCGACGAGCAAGAACCGGTCCCGCCCGCCCCAGGTAGGACCGGAGCTCCTGCCGGGGTCGTATCGATTCAGCTGTTCGGCGAGAACCCCGATGTGATGCGCGCGGCCGCGACGCGTGTACGCGCTGCGGGCGCTGACGCGATCGACATCAACATGGGCTGCCCGGTGCCGAAGGTTCAGAAGACGGGCGCCGGCGCGGCGCTGCTGTCCGACCCCGACCTGGCGGTCGCGCTCGCGCGCGCTGCCCGCGAGGGCTCAGAAGGGCTGCCGGTGACGGTCAAGTTGCGCTCCGGCCGGCGCCCGGGTGAGCGCAGCGGCTTCGAGCTGGCTCACCGGCTGGTGGATGAGGCAGAGGTGGCCGCGATCGGCTTTCACCCCCGCTCGGCGGCGGTCCACCACAAAGGCGTCCCCGACTATGAGCTGGCCGCGCGTCTGGTCGAAACGCTTGACGCGCCTGTGATCCTTAGCGGCGGCCTGAACGAGCCCGAGCAGATCGAAGCGGCCTTTCACAGCACCGGCGCCGCGGCGGTGATGCTCGCGCGCGGCGCGCTCGGCAACCCTTGGCTGTTCGAGCAACTGCTCGGCTCGCGCCGCGAGGGCCCGAGCAGGGAGGAGGTGCTCACGGAGCTGAACTGGACGATCGAACGTGCCGTCGAGCACCTCGGCGAGCCCCGCGCGACTCGTTACCTGCGCAAGTTCTACCCGTGGTACGTCAGTCGACTGGAACTGGACCGGCAAACGGCAAAGGAGCTGCAAGCCGCTTTGCAGGTCGCCGACACGCTTTCAGAGGCTCGAAATCGGCTCGCTATACTACTCGGCTCGCTGACGCCTTCGGGCGGGGAAGTCCCGGCTTACAAGCGGGGTTTTGTTCTGTCGCGACCTAATCTCTAACCCGAAATCGGATTCCGCCCGCCCACATGCCGAAGGACGTAATCCTCACCCCCGAAGGCCTCGAGAAGCTCAACAACGAGCTCGAGCTGCTCTCGACCGCGAAGCGTCGCGAGGTGGCCGAACGGATCAAGGAGGCGCGCGAGTTCGGGGACATCACCGAGAACTCCGAGTACGACGACGCGAAGAACGAGCAGGCGATGGTCGAGAGCCGCATCGCGCAACTGGAGGAGCGCCTGCGGATGGCGACGGTGATCGAGACGAAGGACCTCTCGACCGACATGGTGCAGGTCGGCTCGATTGTGCACGTCAAGGACGAGAAGACGGGCAAGTCGGTCAAGTACACGATCGTCGGCTCCGCGGAGGCCAAGCCGGAGGAGAACAAGCTCTCCAACGAGTCGCCCGTGGGCCGCGCGCTGTTGGGCCACAAGCGCAACGAGACGGTCGCCGTCAAGGTCCCCCGCGGACCCGCGCGCAAGCTGAAGATCACGAAGATCGACGTCGGTCTCAAGTAACCTCGCCGCGATGAGCGGCGACGACGAGCCCGAGACTGACAGTGCCCGGCACGGCCTGAACGAGCTGATCGCCGAGCGCCGCGCCAAGGCGCAGCGCTTGCGCGAGTCCGACGGCAGCGCATTCCCGCATACGTTTGCGGGCACTGAGCCGATCGCCGCGATTGTGGCCGCCTACGAGCACCTCACGGACGGCGAGGAAACCGACGAGCGCCATCGCGTCGCCGGTCGGATCGCCGCGCGCCGCGGCGCCGGCAAGGCCGCGTTCTTGGACCTGATCGATCGCAGCGGCAAGGTCCAGCTGCACGCTCGCGTGGACGTGCTTCCCCGCGAGCGCTTCGACGTGCTCACGAGCCTTGACCTCGGCGACCTGATCGGCGTCGACGGCTCAGCGATCCGCAGCCGCCACGGCGAGCTCTCGCTGCGCGTCGAGAGCTTTCAGGTTCTCGCCAAGGCGCTGCGCCCGCCGCCCGACAAGCACCATGGCCTCTCAGACGTCGAGACGCGCTACCGCCACCGCGAGCTCGATCTGATCGCAAGCGAGGACGCGCGCAGGCTGTTCATCGACCGTGCACGGATCATCTCCGCTGTGCGCGCGTATCTCGACGCTGCCGGTTTCATCGAGGCGGAGACGCCGGTGCTGCAGCCCCTCTACGGTGGCGCCATGGCGCGCCCGTTCACCACTCACCACAACGCGCTCGACCGCGACCTGTACCTGCGCATCGCTACCGAGCTCTACCTCAAGCGCCTGATCGTCGGCGGCCTCGAGCGGGTGTACGAGCTCGGCAAGGACTTCCGCAACGAGGGCATCTCCCACAAGCACAATCCGGAGTTCACGGTGGTCGAGTGGTATGAGGCCTACGCCGACTACACGGGCGCCGAGGAGCGCACCGAAGCGATCGTGCGCGCGGCCGCCGAGGCGGTGGGATACGCAGGCGAGCTCGACTTCTCGGCGCCGTGGCCGCGCGTCAGCTTCGTCGATGCGATCGAGCGGGTCACTGCCATCAACGTGATGGAGCACTCGACCGCTGAGGAGCTCACAGCCGCGATCCGCGAGCGGGACCTCGACGTCAAGACCGGCGGGTTGTGGTTCGAGATGGCCGACGATCTGCTCTCCAAGTACGTCGAGCCCAGCCTCGAGAGGCCGTCATTCGTGATCGACTACCCGACGGAGATCTCGCCGCTCGCGCGCGAGCACTCCTCCGATGCCAAGCAAGGGCTCGTGGAGCGTTTCGAGGCATTCGCGGGCGGGATGGAGATCGCGAACGGCTTCAGCGAGCTGATCGACCCCGACACCCAGCGCGCGCGCTTCGCAGCGCAGGAGCGGGTGCAGCTGCTGGACGACGAGGCCGAGACGATGCCCTACGACGAGGAGTTTGTGCAGGCGCTCGAGCAGGGCATGCCGCCGACCGCTGGCGTCGGCCTCGGCATCGACCGGCTCGTGATGCTGTTGACGGGACGCGACTCGATCCGCGAGGTCGTGCTGTTCCCGGCGATGCGCGATTGAAGGCACCCGCGGAAGGTCTCCTGGCCGGTTGGTAGACTGGCCGAGAGGCATAACCAGGACCAAATAGCGCTTGAGGCACGACCCTCGAGGAAGGAACCACACCATGTTCGAGCGATTTACAGAACGAGCCCGGCAGGTGGTCGTCCTCGCGCAGGAGGAGGCGCGAACGCTCAAGCACAACTACATCGGCACCGAGCACATCCTGCTGGGCCTGCTGCGCGAGGAGGAGGGCCTCGCCGCTCGCGTGCTGGAGTCGTTGGACATCACGGTCGAGCGCGTGCGCGCGCAGGTCGTGCGGATCGTCGGCTCCGGCGAGGAGGTCACCTCCGGGCAGATCCCGTTCACGCCACGCGCGAAGAAGGTCCTGGAGCTCGCCCTGCGTGAGGCGCTGAGCCTCGGGCACAACTACATCGGCACCGAGCACATCCTGCTGGGTCTCGTGCGCGAGAACGAGGGCGTCGCCGCCCGGATATTGCTCGACTTCGACGCCGATTCGGAGAAGATCCGCAACGAGGTGATCCGCATGCTCTCGGGCCCAGGTGGTCGCCGCCAGGGACAATCCTCAGGCTCCGGCGGCTCGGGCTCCAGCGGCTCACCCGGCGAGGGCAAGAAGTCATCGAAGCTGCTCGACCAGTTCGGGCGCAACCTGACGAAGCTCGCCGCCGAGGGCAAGCTCGATCCGGTCGTCGGCCGTGAGACGGAGATCGAGCGGATCATGCAGATCCTTTCGCGCCGCACGAAGAACAACCCGGTCCTGATCGGCGAGCCCGGCGTCGGCAAGACCGCCGTGGTCGAGGGCCTCGCCCAGCGGATCACCAACTCCGACGTGCCGGAGCTCTTGAAGAACAAGCAGATCTACACGCTCGACCTGGCCGCGCTGGTCGCCGGCTCGAAGTACCGGGGAGAGTTTGAGGAGCGGTTGAAGAAGGTGATGAAGGAGATCACCCAGCGCGGCGACATCATCCTGTTCATCGATGAGCTGCACAACCTCGTCGGCGCCGGCGCGGCCGAGGGCGCGATCGACGCTGCCTCGATCCTCAAGCCGGCGCTGGCGCGCGGCGAGCTGCAGACGATCGGCGCGACGACGCTGGACGAGTACCGCAAGTACCTGGAGCGGGATTCGGCCCTGGAGCGCCGCTTCCAGCAGATCCGCGTGGAGGAGCCCTCGATCGAGGAGACCGTGGAAATCCTGAAGGGCCTGCGCGACCGCTACGAGCAGCATCACAAGGTGCAGATCACCGACGAGGCGCTGAAGGCCGCCGGCGAACTGGCCAGCCGCTACATCGCTGACCGCTTCCTGCCCGACAAGGCGATCGACCTGATCGACGAGGCGGCATCGCGGATGCGGATCAAGTCGATGACCTCGCCTCCCGCCAACAAAGAGCTCGAGGGGGAAGTCGAGACCACGCGCCGCGATAAGGAGGCCGCGATCGAGGCCCAGGAGTTCGAGAAGGCCGCAGCGCTGCGCGACAAGGAGCGCAAGCTGACGAACAAGAAACACGAGTTCGAGAAAGAGTGGGAAGCGGGCGAGACCGGCGAGCGGCCGTCGATCGGCGAGGAGGAGATCGCCGACATCGTCTCGATGTGGACTGGGATCCCCGTGTTCAAGCTGACCGAGGCCGAGACGCAGAAGCTGATGCGGATGGAGGACGAACTGCACAAGCGCGTGATCGGCCAGCACCCCGCGGTCGAGGTGATCTCGAAGGCGATCAGGCGCTCGCGCGCGGGGCTGAAGGACCCGAAGCGCCCGACCGGCTCATTCATCTTCCTGGGACCCTCCGGCGTGGGCAAGACCGAGCTCGCGCGCACGCTCGCGGAGTTCTTGTTCGGTGACGACGAGTCGATGATCCGGATCGACATGTCGGAGTACATGGAGAAGCACGCGGTTTCCCGTTTGGTCGGCTCACCCCCCGGTTACGTCGGCTACGACGAGGGCGGCCAGCTGACCGAGGCCGTCCGGCGCAAGCCCTACAGCGTGCTGCTGCTCGACGAGATCGAGAAGGCGCACCCGGACGTGTTCAACATCCTCTTGCAGATCCTCGAGGACGGCCGCCTTACCGACGCGCAGGGGCGGACGGTCGACTTTCGGCACGCGATCGTGATCATGACCTCGAACATCGGGGCTGCTGAGATCGCGCGCAACACTCCGCTCGGCTTCGCCGTGTCCGACGACGAGACGGGCATCACCTATGACGATATGAAGAACCGGATCATGGGCGAGCTGAAGAAGGTCTTCCGCCCGGAGTTCCTCAACCGGATCGACGACGTGATCGTGTTCCACAAGCTGCAGAAGGAGGAAGTCAAGCAGATCGTCGAGCTCCTCCTGCTGAGGATCCGCGAGTCGATGGCCGAACGCGAGCTGCAGCTGGAGCTGACCGACACCGCCAAGGACCTGCTCGTCGAGAAGGGCTGGGATCCCTCGATGGGCGCACGCCCGCTGCGCCGCGCGATCCAGCGCTACATCGAGGACCCGCTGGCGGACTTCGTCTTGCGCGAGCAGCTGACCCCCGGCGCCACCGTCGTGGTCAATCCCGCCCCTGAGGGCGAGGAGGGCGAGGTACGCCTGACGATCGTCAAGCCGAAGAAGCAGAAGACCCCGGTCGGCGTCGGCGCCGCCGAGGAGCTCGCCGCGGACGAGGGCTCCTTGCCCGACGCGGACGAGCCCGTCGACGAGTCCTAAACGTCCCGCACGCCCGTCTGCCCGGGGGTCTTCGTAGCCCGAAAGCCGTAGCCGTCCCAAGCGACGCGTAGTCTGGGGAGATGGCTCGCGGAACGATCCAAGTCTGCTCGGAGTGCGGCTACCAAACCGCCCAGTGGCTGGGGCAATGTCCCGGCTGCGAGGCGTGGAACACGCTCGTCGAGGAGCGCGTCCCGACCGCGCGCGCCGCGGCGCGCGGCGGCGCGGGCGCGAGCGGGCGCGGCGGCCCTCGTGCCGGCGGTGTGGGTGCCGGCGCGGGACTGAGGCTCGCGCCACGCCCGCTCAGCGAGGTCGGCGCCGCGCCCCTCCAGCGGATGAGTACGGGAATCGGTGAGCTCGATCGTGTGCTGGGCGGCGGACTCGTCCCGGGCGCGCTGGTACTGCTGGGCGGCTCGCCGGGGATCGGCAAGTCGACGCTGACGAACATGGTGCTCGGCAACCTCGCGGCCGCCGGACGGCGCACGCTGTACGTGAGCGGAGAGGAGTCCGCCGAGCAGGTCCGCCTACGCGCCGAGCGGCTTTCGCCGGGTGCGCTGCGGGTCCCGATCCTCGCGGAGACAGACCTCGACACCGTGCTCGACACCCTCGCCGGAGAGTCCCCTGAGGTGTGTGTGATCGACTCCGTGCAGACCTTGAACGCCGCCGAGCTGACTGGCGCGCCGGGCTCTGTGGGACAGGTGCGAGAGGTTGCGGGCCGGATCATGGAGCTGGCGAAGGCGCGCCAGATCGCGGTGATCCTCGTCGGACACGTGACCAAGGACGGCGCGTTGGCGGGCCCGCGCGTGCTGGAGCACCTGGTCGACTGCGTGCTGCAGTTCGAGGGCGAGCGCGAGCGCCCCTACCGCGAGCTGAGGGCGCTCAAGAACCGCTTCGGCTCGACCAACGAGGCGGGGCTGTTCGAGATGCGCCAGGGCGGGCTGGTGGAGGTGCTGGACGCCTCCGCGCGGTTCGTCGCCGAGGCCACGCGCGCGCCGGGGAGCGTCGTGCTGGCGGCGATGGAGGGCTCGCGGCCGCTGCTCGTCGAGGTGCAGGCACTGGTCGCGCCGTCGGAGCTCGAGCATCCGCGCAGGGTCGTCTCGGGCATGGACCGCAACCGCCTGGCGCTGGTGCTGGCGATCCTCGGCCGCCACGGCCGCGTCGGCACAGGCGGCGCGGACGTATTTGTGAACATCGTCGGCGGCATGCGTGTGGATGAGCCGGGCGTCGATTTGGCGGTCGCACTGGCGGTCGCGAGCGCGAGCCGCGGCGTGCCTTTGAAGGGAACTCCGCGAGCGTGCTTTGGCGAGCTCGGGCTCACGGGCGAGTTGCGCTGGGTCGGTCATCCCGAGCGTCGGCTCGAAGAGGCGGCAAAGCACGGTCTGGCGGGCACGATCGCCCCAACGGGCAGCGGCAAGGGCGCCTGTGAGGTCACCACCCTGCGCGATGCCCTGCGGGCGGCATTGCCGGCCGGCGAGCGTGACCAGCGGCCGCTGACCGTGATCGCATAGTCCGGGTCGTAATCCAGGTGTCTCCATAGCCGACGGGCGCGCCTGTGCCAAGGTGCGCGGGTTTAGACGCATGGACGGATGTCCAGGCGGGGAGCGGCTTAACAAAGGCTTAATGCCCTAAAATGGGTGATCGTGCCCCTGCGTTCCGGTGAAGATTTCGATGTAGAAGCGAGGCCGGAGCCGGGATTGATGAAGGCGCTGGAGATGATCGCGCCCGGGACGGCTTTGCGCGAGGGCATCGAGAGCATCCTCGATTCGCACACTGGTGGGCTGATCGTGATCGGCGAGCCGGAGGACCTCAGCTTCCTGAACTCGGGCGGGATCAAGCTCGACATCGACTACACGCCCGCGTTCCTCTACCAGGTGGCGAAGATGGACGGCGCGATCATCCTCAACGCGAACGCGACCAAGATCACGATGGCAAACGTCCAGTTGATGCCCGACCCGACGATCCTCTCGCACGAGACGGGCACCCGCCACCGCACGGCCGAGCGCGTGTCCAAGCAGACCGATGCGCTCGTGATCGCCGTCTCGCAGCGTCGCGAGGTCGTGTCTGTGTACGTGGACGGGACGAAGTACGTGCTCGAGGACATCCCGGTGGTGCTGGCGAAGGCCAACCAGGCGCTAGCGACGCTCGACAAGTACCGCACGCGCCTGGACCAGGTGTCCACGCGGTTGACCGCGCTGGAGTTCGAGGGCGGCGCGATGCTGCACGATGTGCTGACCGTGATGCAGCGCTCGGAGCTCGTGACGAGGATGGCGGTCGAGATCGAGCGCTACATCGTCGAGCTCGGCTCGGAGGGGCGCTTGATCGAGATGCAGCTCGAGGAGACGATGGTCGGTACCGCGGCCGAGAAGGCGGCGCTCGTGCGCGACTATCTCTCCAGCGACTCCGACGAGGCGTTCGCCGCGGCGCTGGAGGAGATCGGGCGGCTCGCACACCAGGACCTGCTCGACTTCGGGCGGCTCGCCGAGCTGCTCGGGTACGACCGCAAGTTGAACACGCTCGACTACCCCGTTTCGCCGCGCGGCTACCGGGTGCTGGGGCGTATCCCGCGGCTGCCGCGACTGGCGGTCGCTCGGATCGTGAGCGAGTTTGGCGGGCTGGATGAGCTGCTGGCCGCCGGCGACGCCGACCTGGAGGCGGTCGAGGGCGTGGGGGAGATCAGGGCGAAGGACATCCGCGAGGGCCTGCGCAGGCTGCAGGAGATCAACCTCGTGGACCGCTACCTGCAGACTTGACCAAGACGTGAGACACGGGCCGTCCGACGGTCGGCCGTAACGAAGGAGGACACCATTCCGCCACAAGCAACCGCAGAGGTAGAGCTGATCGAGGAGCTCGAGGTCACCCGCGAAGTCGAGTACATCGAGTTCGAGCTCGGCGACCACGTCGTCTATCCCCATCACGGCGCCGGCAAGGTGCTGAAGAAGGAGGATATGGAGATGCTCGGTGAAACCCGCGAGTATCTGACGATCAAGATCCTGCACAACGACATGACGGTGCGGGTTCCCACCGAGAACGCCGCGATCGCCGGCCTGCGCAGGGTGATCGACGAGGAAACGGTGCAGAAGGTGCTGGACGTGCTTCGCGACACGGTCTCGGAGATGCCGAAGAACTGGAATCGGCGCTTCAAGCACAACCGCGACAAGATCAAGACCGGTGACATCTACGAGCTCGCGGAGGTCGTTCGCAACCTCTCCCTGCGCGAGTCCGAGAAGGGCCTTTCGACGGGCGAGAAGCAGATGTACACCCGTTCCAAGAAGATCCTTGCCTCAGAGCTGATGTATGCGCTCGACAAGGACGAGGAAGAGGCCGAGAACTACCTCGACGAGCTGCTCGCCAACTCGGCCACCAGCCAGATGGCCTGCGCCGCGGCCGAGTAGCGGCCGGGAGCGAGACTTTCACGCACGCGGCAGCGACCGCCGCAAGGCGCCTGCCGCGTGCGCGAGAGTTTCTCAAGCCATGCCCATCGCTCTGATCCTCGCCGCCGGCAGTGGCGAGCGTTTCGGCGCCGGTGCTCCGAAGGCGTTCGTGGAGCTGGCCGGGCGCCCGCTCGTGCAGTGGAGCGTCGACGCCCTCCGCACCGTTGCAGCGATCGAGCAGATCGTCGTGGCTCTGCCGGTGGGCGCGGACGCGCCGGTGGGCACGAGCGGCGTGCGGGGCGGCGCGGTGCGCTCGGAGTCTGTGCGCCTTGCGCTCGCGGCGGCAGGGGGTGGGCGAGACCAGGATCTGGTGCTGGTCCATGATGCCGCGCGCCCGCTGCTGACGGCCGAGCTCGCGCGGGCGACGATCCGCGCGCTGGAAGCCGACGAGACGATCGAGGGCGCGATTGCCGCGGTGCCGATGACCGACACCGTCAAGCGCGTGCGGGACGGTGTGGTGCGCGAGACCCTGAATCGAAGCGAGCTGTGGGCGGTGCAGACGCCGCAGGTCTTCCGCCGCGCGGCCCTGGAACGGGCGCTGGACGTGCCGCGGGAGGTGCTGGCGCAGGCGACAGACGATGCCTGGCTGATCGAACGCGCGGGCGGGCGGATCGGGGTCGTGGAGTCCTCGAGCGAGAATCTGAAGGTCACCACGCCACACGACCTCGCAGTGGCGGAGATGCTGCTGGCCTCGCGGGCTGCTTGAATCGCGGGCATATGCTGACCGATTACCATGTCCATCTTCGCCCCGACGAGCCCGGCACGACCGCCGAGCGCTACTTCACGCCGGCGAACGCCGAGCGCTACCGAATGGCGGCGAGCGAGCGGGGGATCGCCGAGCTCGGGGTCTCCGAGCACGTGTACCGCTTCGAACAGGCGCTCGATGTCTGGAAGCACCCGTTCTGGCAGGCGAACGCGCGCGAGGATCTCGACGGATACTGCGAGTTCGTGCGCGAGCAGACGGACCTCAGGCTGGGAATCGAGGCGGACTTCGTGCCCGGGGGCGAGGATCGCATGGCGAGTCTGCTCCAGGCGCGCGACTTCGATTACGTGATCGGGTCCGTGCACTTCCTGCGCGACGAGGCGGTCGATATGGAGGACTACAGCGTGTGGGGCAAAACCCGCAGCCCCGAGGAGATCTGGCGGCGCTACTTCGAGACCCTCGGCGAGGCCGCCCGCAGCGGGCTGTTCGACGTGCTGGCGCACCCCGATCTGGTGAAGGTGTGGGGCGCTGACCGTCCACGTCCGGAAGGCGACCTGCGCCGCTACTACGAGCTGGCGATCGACGGGATCGCGGAGTCGGAGATCGCGGTCGAGGTCTCCACCGCGGGGCTGCGCAAGCGCGCACAGGAGATCTATCCCGCGCCGGCGTTCCTCGAGATGTGCTTGGAAGCGGGTGCGCCCGTGGCGCTGTCGAGTGACGCGCACCGCCCCGAGGACGTGGGCGCCGATTACGAGCAGGCGCTGGAGCTGCTGGCGGCGGCGGGCGTGGAGGAGTTGTCCGTGTTCGAGCGGCGCGAGCGCCAGCTTCAGAGAATCGAATCCAACCCCACCGAAGTTCGATGAGCTTCGCCGGGATCGGCTACGACTCGCACCGCCTCACACAGGGTCGCCGGCTGATCCTGGGCGGCGTGGAGATCCCCGGCGGCGATCTCGGGTTGGAGGGTCATTCCGATGCGGATGTGTTGACCCACGCGGTGATCGATGCGCTGCTCGGTGCGGCGGGAATGGGGGATATCGGCGAGCACTTCCCCGACACCGATGAACGCTTCAGCGACGCCGACTCAATCGAGCTACTCAGAAGCGTCGTGGCGAGCGTGCTCGCCGCAGGACTGAGGATCGTGAACGTCGATTGCACGATCGTGATGGAGCGCCCGAAGCTCGGAGCACACCGCGAGGAGATCCGCAAGCGGCTGGCGCAGACAATCGGGTTGGAGGAGAAACGCGTCAACGTGAAGGCCAGCACCGGCGAGGGCATCGGGTTCGTCGGCCGCGGCGAGGGCGTCGCGGCGCTGGCGATCGTAAGCCTCCAAGAGGGCTAGGCGGAAACGATGCGCGAGATTCGATTGCACGACACTCGCACCGGCGAGTTGCTGCCCCTGCGGCCTCGCGACCCAGGCAAGGTGGGGATCTACGCGTGTGGGCCGACCGTGTACAGCCGCATTCACATCGGCAACGCACGGCCGTTCGTCGTGTTCAGCCTGCTCAAGCGATTCCTCGAGCACGAGGGCTACAAGGTGAATCTGGTCGTGAACGTAACCGACGTCAACGACAAGATCTACGACGCTGCACGGGCGCAGGGCTTGCCGAGCGCCGAGCTGGCAGCAGAGATGACCGAGCATTACCGTGCAGATACCGACGCCCTGGGGCTCGGCCGACCCGATCACGAGCCGCTCGCTTCGCAGACGATCGGACCGATCATCGAGTACATCCAGGCGCTGATCGATCGCGGTCACGCCTACAGCGTCCAGGGTGACGTCTACTTCCGCGTACGCTCCGACCCTGACTACGGCAGCCTCTCTCATCGCAAGATCGAGAATATGGACCAGGGGGAGGGCCTCGAAGGCGCCGGACGCAAGGAGGATCCGTTGGATTTCGCGTTGTGGAAGTCACGCAAGGAGGGCGAGGACACCTACTGGGCCTCCCCGTGGGGGGACGGGCGACCGGGCTGGCACATCGAGTGCTCGGCCATGGCGGAGGAGTACCTCGGCGTCGGCTTCGACATCCACGGTGGCGGCTCGGATCTACTGTTTCCCCACCACGAGAACGAGGCTGCTCAGACTCGCGCCGCCCGCGGCGCGGAGCTCGCACAAATATGGATGCACAACGGCATGATTCAGCTCACCGGGGAGAAGATGGCAAAGTCGGCCGGAAACATCGCGCTGCTGCACGAGATCGTGGGGGAGTATGGCCGCGAGACTGTGGTGATGTATCTGATCTCCGGCCACTACCGCCAGCCACTTGCCTTCTCCAAGAAGTACGCCCTCGAGCAGGCGCGTTCGAACATCAAACGGATCCGCGAGGCTGCTCGTCGGCTCGGCCCCGGTGCAACTGTCTATCGCGAGCCTGGAGATGAGGACTATCTGCGCACGTTTCGGGAGGGCTTCTTCGGTGTGCTCGCGAATGACTTCAACACCCCATTCGCGCTGGCACAACTCAATGAATGGCTACATGCGGCTACTCAGCTACGCGCGCAGGGGGATGCCGATCTGCGTGAGATGCTGACGGTGCTTGGGCTCGAGTCGCTGCTGGAGGTGTCTGCTCAGGCGCCGGCTGAGGTTCGAAGGATGGCGGAAGAACGAATGACCGTCCGCTCGCTGCGCGACTTCGCAGCCGCCGACCGCCTGCGCGATGAGATCGTCGCGCAGGGCTGGGAAGTCAGGGACGTTGCCGGTGGGTTTGAGCTGACGCCGCTCGCCGACCGTTGATCCTCTACGGACGCAACCCCGTCAGAGAGGCGCTGCGGGGCCGCCGCAAGCACGCGGTGAAGGAGGTCTGGGCGACAGCGGGCGTGGCGCGCGAGCCGTGGCTGAAGGGTGTGCGGGTGAAGAGCGCCAGCGCCGAGGACGTGCAGCGACGCTGCGGCTCGACCGCGCATCAGGGGATCTGCGCGGAGGCGGGCGGGTATCCGTACTCCTCCGCCGCGGAGCTGCTCGGTACGACCGAGAAAGAGGGGCCCGGCTCGTCGGTCTCCGGCCGACTACGCCACCCTCTAGTGGACCCGCTGGTCGTCGCGCTCGACCAGGTGCAGGACCCGCAGAACCTGGGATCGATCTGCCGTACCGCGGAGTGCGCAGGCGCCGCCGGCGTCGTGATCCCAGAACGCCGCGCGGCCGAGGTCACGCCGGCTGTGTGCAAGGCCTCGGCGGGCGCCGTCGAGCATCTGAAGGTGGCGCGGGTCAGGAACATCGCCGACTTTCTCGCCGAAGCGAGCAAGGCGGGATGCTGGTGCTATGGGGCGAGCGGGCAGGCGTTGGTGGCCTACGACGCGCCGGATTACAAGGGCGGTGGCGTGGTGCTGGTGCTGGGCAGCGAGGGGGAGGGTCTGCGCCCGCGGGTCGCGGCGGCGTGCGACGAGCTGATTGCGTTGCCCATATTGGGGAAGGTCGAGTCGCTCGGCGTGAGCGCGGCGGCGGCGGCGGTGCTGTACGAGATCTTGCAGAACCGGAGAAGAAAGTCTTGACAAGGTTCCATAACTGTGAGAGGCTCGCGCTACATAACGCTGAACCTAAGGTTGATGAAGCCTTAGGCAAACATAGCTTTGGCGCCAGGGGAGGAGTGCGCCACTGAGCAAATTCGGGCTGCAAGCAGCCTGAGAAAGGATCTGCTCGTGGCACGAATCTCCAGCATCAGTAACTCTGAAGTAAAGGTTGAGGATAGCTTTCTGATCGTCCTCGCCAAGCAGGGCGACCGGAATGCGTATGAGCGTCTGGTCAAGCGCTACCACGGCTTCGTGCGCTTGAAGGCCTCTTCGTACTTTTTGGCGGGTGGGGACTCCGAAGACCTGATCCAGGAGGGTCTGGTCGGTCTCTATAAGGCAATCCGGGACTACCGCTTCGACCGCGAGTCGAGCTTTCGCAACTTCGCCGAGCTGTGCATAACGAGGCAGATCATCACCGCGGTGAAGACCGCGACCAGGAACAAGCACACGCCGCTGAACCAGTACGTCTCCTTCTCCTCGACGCCCGCAGGCGCCGGCGACGACGTGCCGACGCTCGACCAGGTGCTGCCCGGGCCGAGCGTGCACGACCCCGTCAACCAGGTGATCTCCTCGGAGGAGCTGCGTTCGCTGGTGGGCTGCCTGTCGACGGCGCTCTCAGAGCTGGAGAGCCGGGTGCTGGGCTTGTACCTGGACGGCTACTCCTACGAGCAGGTGGGCGAGCGGCTGGAGTGCGACACCAAGACGGTGGACAACGCCTTGCAGCGGGTCAAGCGCAAGGTCGGCGCGCACCTCGACGCCCGCGCGGTGGCCGCCTGACCGCTTGGGCGAGGTCCGTCAACCCCCTACGCCACCGCGCGCATGTGGCGCCCGGCGTCGATCAACTCGAGTGCGTCCTGGGCGCAGGAGATGGGGTGTGCCCCGTCGCGGAGTAACGCGAACATCCGGTCGCCTCCGGGGTCGGAGAGGCGCCCCGGCACGACGCCGACCTCTGCGCCGAGGTCGGCGGCGATCTGCGCGGTGAATAGCCCGCAGGAGCGGTCTCCGGCCTCGATGACGACGATCAGGCCCGCGAGCGCGGCGATCATGCGCTGGCTCGCGATGAAGGTCCAGGGATGGGGACGGGACTCGGGTGGGAGCTCAGATACCGCGGCGCCGCGGGCGAGGATCTCTTGCTGCAGGCTCTCGTACTCGCTGGGGAAGGCGATGTCAGGGGCCCCGGGCATCACGGCGACGTTGTTCGCCCCGGCCTGCAACGCACTTTGGTGAACGCTTCCTTCGAGGCCGGTGTTCATACCGCTGACGAGGGTGACACCGGCGGCGGCGAGGTCGTGCGCGAGCTCGGAGGAAAGCTGCCTGGCGTAATCGGTCGGGGTGCGGCTGCCGACGATCGCGACGGTGGGCGCGCCGAGCAACTGGCGCAGGCGCTCGGTGGGGCAGCTGGCGTAGAGCACCGCGGGCGCGGAGGGCAGCTGCGCCAGCGCGAGGGGGTAGCCGGTGTCGTGCCGGCAGAGCGCGGTGGGGACGCTCTCGCAGGGGCGCAGTGGCTGCAGGCGGCGCATGAGCAGGCCAAGGTCCTCGACCTTGGCTGCACGGAGCAGCTGCTCGTCTCCCAGCGCCAGCAGGGCGAGCAGGCCGTGGCGAGTGAACGACAGGCGTGAGATCGCGGGCGCGAGCGCCGCGAGGAGCGCCGAGCGCCGCTGACAGGTTGGGCAAGCCATCAGGGCAGGCACACTACGCATGACTTGCGACGAAACGCTCGATCACGGGTGGACGGGAACAAAATTAGTCCTCAAACACCAATGTTTCCGGGCCGTTCGTCAAAAAACTTGGCGCGAGAACGCTCACGGATGCCTCGAGCGCCCACGGCCACCCGCCGCGATAAAGCCCGCCCTCTTATCGCGCGAGCTAAGCCTCGGTGCCCGTCAGGCGCTGGTAGAACTCGCTGACGCTCACCTCGTCCTGGCCGACCATCGCGCGAGCTACCCGCTCCGTGTCCTCGTCGAGCCAGCGTTGACGTTCTTCGATGTACGCATCGATCTCCTGGACTCGTGAGTCGAACTCGTCGGCCATTTCCTGCCCGACCCAGCCTGGCATCAGTCCCTTTCGCCGGATGGTGAGCTCGCGGCGCTGTGCCTTGAGCTTGCCGATCATCTCGCGGTGCCCGATGATCCGCGCTTCGACGCGTTGCACATACTCGCTTTGGCGGCCACGGCGATCCTCGGCGGTCGCGTTGTACATCGCCTGCCTGGCCGTGACGAACTGCTCCCAGAGCTCGTTCTCGTGACGCCCGGCGTGGCCGGTCTCACGCCAGCGGACCATGATGTCGGAGAACTGGCCCTTGGCTGTCTCGTAGTCGCTGATCGAGCTCAGTTTCTCCGCCTCGGCGATCAGCTTCTGCTTTGCGGTGGCTTTCGCCTGAGCGATACGGGCAAGCTCGGCAAAGTGCTTGGTCCGGCGCTCGTGAAACAGGTCCGCTGCCGCCTTGAATGTCTTCCACAGCTTCTCGTCGTAGGTGCGACCGGCCGAGCCGGCGGCTTTCCAGCGCCGGAAAAGGACGGCGAACTGTTCTCCGGCATCCCGCCAGTCCTCAGAGCGGGCGAGGAGCTTGGCGTCGCGGACGATCTTTTTCTTCTGTCGGTGAGCACGCTTCTGGAGGCGTTCGCGGTCCTCCGATGTGGAGCGCTGCGAGACGCCGACGTAAGTCATTCCTCGCCGTGCGCCTCCGGTACGACTCAGGTGTACGTGCGGCACAGTCCAGCCCCTCTCCGTCAAGACCCTATGGCCAAAGTATACCCCGCGAGTGCGCGCTCGCCGCCGTCTGACCCTACGCCGCCACCGACCGCTCGTCGCGCCCGTCGCGGATCACCTCGAGCACGTCTTGGGCGCGGGAGATGGGGTGTGCTCCGTCGCGGAGTAACGCGAACATCCAGGGGCCTCCGGGGTCGGTGACGCGGCCTGGCACGACGGCGACCTCTGCACCGAGGTCGGAGGCGATCTGCGCGGTGAAAGCGCGGGTGAGTGATCTCCCACCTCGACGACGACGGTCACGCTCGCGAGCGCGGCGGTGATGCGCTGGCTGGCGATGAAGCACCAGTGCGGGGGAGGGAAGAATCCGGGCGGGAACTCTGACACCGCCGTGCCGTGGGCGAGGATGCGTCGGTGTAGGTGGTCGTGTCTGGTCAGGTGGGAGAGATCGGGCGCGCAGGCCATCACGGCAATTGGGCTGCCGCCGGCGTTTAGCGCGGCTCGCTGGGCGAACCCTTCGAGGCCATCGTTGACACCGCTGATCACGGTGACGCCGGCGGCGGCGAGGTTGCGCGCGAGCATCGAGGTCATCTGGTGGGCGTACTCGTTGGGAGTGGGGCTGCCGACGAGCGCGACGGTGGGCTTGGAGCGCAGCTCGCGCAGGCGCTCGATCGTGGCGCTGGCGTAGAGCACGGCTGGCGCGGAGGGCAACTGCCGGGGCGCCGTGGGGTAGTCGGGGTCGTGTCGACAGAGGGCGGTGGGGACGCAATCGGTCGGGAGGGGTGGTTGCAGGCGGCGCAGGAGCCCGTCGCTGTCCTCGACCTTGGCTGCGCGGAGCAACTGCTCGTCTGGGAGTGCGAGCAGCCTGAGCAGGGTGTGGCGCGTGAACGACAGCCGCGAGATCGCGGGAGCGAGCGCGGCAACGAGCGCTGAGCGCCGTTGACAAGGTGGGCAAGGCATCAGGGAAGCATGCTATGCATGACTTGCGACGAAACGCTCGATCGCGAGCATGAGCAGCCACAGGCACGCTGGCGGTACGCATGGACACTAGGTTTATCGAGTTATCGCAGGTTTATCAAAAAACGATAAACCTGCTAGCCACTCCTTTACACTCCCCCAATCACTGCAGCCGAAAAACCCTCGAGCAACTGGTCCGCAGAGACCCGCCGCCAAATCCTCGACTCCGTGATCGAGACGGCCGTGCGGGAGGGCTACGCGCATACCTGCATCGAGCGTGTGCTGAGCGCCACGAATCTGCCAGAAGCGGCCTTCTATGAGTTCTTTGAGGGCATCGAGGATTGTTGTAATCGGGCAAGCGACGAGCTGATTGACGAGCTCGAGCTCGTGGTGCTGGCGCAAACCTCCGGAGAGGCACCCTGGCCAGAGCGGATCCGGCGAGGCCTGCAGACGCTGCTCTCGGTGATTGCCGAGAACCCCGATCGCGCGCACTTCGTGATGATCGAGAGCCTCGGAGCCGGGCCGCCGGCAGCCGAGCGTTTGCGCTCAGCGCAAGCGATGTTTGCGTTGGTCATCGAGGGAGGTAGGGAGTACGCGGAGAGCATCGAGGGGTGCTCCGTCGAGCATTTATCCGAGTTGACAGCTGAAGGCATCATTGGAGGGATCACTGGGATCGTGCACACACGGGTCTTTGAAGAAGACACCGCCGAACTTCCCGCGCTGCTCCCCGAACTTCTCTACTTCGCGCTGGTGCCCTATCTGGGATACGAGCGCGCTCTCGCCGCCGTCTAGCTCCCCGCCACACCCCCCCAATTCACCGCTCGAAGCGCTCGTCCCCGAGATGGATAGACGGTAGTTT
>Ga0302325_10007248_pt1 | contig 24658 bp, 31 predicted proteins | sample Palsa_T0_2_FD_201948 | JGI IMG/M metagenome (GOLD analysis project Ga0302325, IMG submission 201948) | Peat permafrost microbial communities from Stordalen Mire near Abisko, Sweden - Palsa_T0_2 | ecosystem: Environmental > Terrestrial > Soil > Palsa > Peat permafrost | place: Sweden: Abisko... | reverse complement strand
GGCCGAGCTGTCGAGCAGGTAGCGCTCAACCAGGGGCAGGTGAAGGACGCCGAGGGCGATGAACTCGGCGAGCGAGACGGCGAGCAAGGCGACCAGGACCAAGCCTGAACGCTGGCGCTCAAAGAGCTCGACGAGGGCGCCGGCGCAGCCGATGACGAGCACTGGAACGCCAAGCAGGTCGCGCAGGCCGTGGAAGGCCACGACTGGGACGTCGGCGATGCCCGAAGCCACCGTCTGGTGGCCGACGCTGGTCTGGGCGTGGGTCAGCGAGTAGGCCGCGTTGCCAGCGATCACGAGGTCGCTGGCACCCCAGATGAGCGGCGCCGAGAGCGCGATCAGGGTCGCGCGCAGCAGCTCCCGCCGCGGCGGGCGCCCGCTCGCAAGCCAGCACCAGTAGCCGAATGTCACGCCCCAGGCCTCCGGGCGAAGCAGGCCGGCGAGCGCGAGTAGAACGAGGGGCGCCGTGCCGCGTCGCGGCCGTCGCAGCTCGAGTGCGGCGGCGCTCAACACGAGCGCTGTCGCTGGAAGATCGGCTAGCCCGGAGCCGCCGAGCGCGTTGCTGAGAAAGGGCGGGCAGAGGAGCAGTGCGCCGGCTGCCAGGAGGCCGGCGAGGCGCGAATCGAATGCGCTACGGACCGCCGCGTAGAGCGCAACGTCGAGGACGCCGAAAGTGAGGAACACGATCGCCCCTACGGCCTGCCAGGCGCCGCTGGTGCCGAGTGGCGCGACCAACGCGCCGACGGCGGTCGCGAGCGGGTGCGGCGTCGAGGCGCCCGCCCACTGATAGCTCGGCAGTCGCCCATGGTCGATCTCGCGCCCCCAGATCAACGCCCAGGCCGTGTCGTAGTAGTTGAGCGGTAGTGGGCCGGCGAGAAGTCGAGCCGCGAGCGCAATCAGGATCACGCCACCAGCCGGGGTGCGCCAACGCCGCCAGACGTGCGTGCAGCCCTCAGCCCCCATAGCGCGCGACTGTAGCCGACACCGCGCGAGCGGTGTGAACGCCGCGCCCGTCTCGCCGGGGCTCCTGAGGAGCCCCGGCGCGGGCTTCGCCACCTGCCCCCGCAACGCGGGGGCGCAGTCAGCCTCCCAGCCTCAGCGACCCACCGCGCGCTTATCCAGCGCGCGGCTCCGGGGTCGTGAACAGACCGGCGGCGTGATCGGGCACAGGCAGTGCTGCGGTCGCTCCAGAACCGCTCCGGCCCGCCAGCGACGGCGCTCTGCACGCAGCTGCGGGCGGTGCGATTGGGGCGCGCGCGACTCGACGGGGCCGTGCGCGAGCTCGAGCTCCGCCTCGAGCAGTAGCTGGGCACGGACGAGGTCGAGGGCGCGATGGACGGCGCCAACGGGGGTCGAGGTGTGGGTGTGGCGCCAGAACATGTGTTCGTAAGCTAGGAACGCAATCGGACGGAAGGTCGGGAAGAGCGACGCCAGGAAGCGCACAGACCGCCCCAATCCGCGAAATCGCCCACAACTCGGGCAAACGTGATTGCACGAGAAATTGCAGCGGCGAACGGCGGAGCGTCGCCGACGCCGTCCCGTGCACGGAGAGTTGCTCGACGGATCGCTCGCAGCCGGGCTGTTAGGCTTGACCGACGTCCGATCCGGTGCAATCGCGGGCGCCACCACCGCCATGGAAAGGTTCGTCATCACCGGGGGAGCGCCGCTCAGCGGCGTTGTAATCCCCGCCGGCAACAAGAACGCGGCGCTGCCGATCCTCGCCGCCTCGGTGCTCACCGACGGCGTGCTCGAGATCGGCAATGTGCCGCGGATCCGCGACGTCGATTCGATGCTCGAGATCCTCGAGGGGATCGGCGTGACCGTTGATTGGCGCGGCGAGAACGAGCTGTCGCTCTGTGGCGCCGGCGTCGACACGAGCGCCATCGAGCCCGAGCTGGCGGAGCAGATCCGCGCCTCGTTCCTGCTCGCCGGCCCGCTGCTGGCGCGTCTCGGCGCCGCCGAGATGCCGCCTCCGGGCGGGGACTTCATCGGCCGTCGCCGGCTCGATCCGCACATCGACGGCTTTCGCGCGCTCGGCGCCAGCTGCGAGTACGACGGCAGCTTCACGCTGCGGGCGCCGAAAGGGCTGCGAGCGGGCGACGTCTTCATGGACGAGCCGTCGGTGATGGCGACCGAGAACGTGTTGATGGCGGCGGCACTGACGCCCGGCTCGACGGTTATCTCAAACGCCGCCTGCGAGCCGCATGTGCAGAACCTCGCCTGGCTGCTGGTCAAGATGGGCGCCGCGATCGAGGGCATCGGCTCGAACGTGCTCCGGGTCAGCGGTGCGGAGCGACTCGGCGGCGCGCGCCACGACATCGCCCCCGACCACATCGAGATCGGCAGCTTCATGGCGCTGGCCGGCGTCACCGGTGGTGAGCTGCGGATCAAGGACACGATCCCGCAGGACCTGCGGATGATTCGCATCGTCTTCGATCAGCTGGGACTGCGCAGCGAACTGGACGGCAACGACGTGATCGTCCCGGGCCGCCAACGGCTCGTCGTCCAGTCCGATGTCGGCGACTACAAGCGCAAGGTGATGGATGGCCCGTGGCCGGCATTTCCGGCCGACCTCACGAGCATCGCCGTCGCGCTCGCAACGCAGGCCGAGGGCTCGGTGCTGGTTCACGAGTGGATGTTCGAGAGCCGGCTGATCTTCACAGACAAGCTGGCCGCGATGGGGGCGGATATCGTCTCCTGCGACCCGCACCGGGCGATCGTCACCGGTCCGCGGCGGCTCCGCGGCGCGCGGCTCGAGTCGCCGGACATCCGTGCCGGGATGGCGATGCTGATCGCCGCGCTGTGCGCCGATGGGCGCAGCGAGATCGGTAGCGTGGAGCAGATCGACAAGGGCTACGAGCGAATCGACGAGCGCCTCCGCGAGCTCGGCGCCCAGATCGAGCGCGTACCGGCCGAACCGGTGCTGGCGACGTAACTTAAACCCGCCGGCGGAGGGCTAGTTAGGGCGCCCTAAGTTGTGCTACGGTTGCCGCGTCAGCGAATCCGACCGCTCGACTCGGGATACGTGAACGCCACGATGCAGGGCCAGACAGACGCTCCCCCGACAACGAAGCGCAGCGGCGTCCGCCCACGCATGCAGGAGCGCGTCAGCTTCTACGTCTGGACCGCGCTGGTGCTCGCGGTGGCGGTGACTGTGACAGTGCTCGGCTGGCACGCCCGCGGTGGTACGACTGATCCGACCGCGCTGCCGCGCGGTGATCGGCTGAGTCACACGACGGTGGTGATCAACGCCGCAATCCTCGTGCTACGCGAGGGCCTGGAGACGATCCTCGTGCTGGCCGCGGTCACGGCGAGCTTCCTCGGCGCCAATCGCGTCTACCGTCGGCCCGTCGCGGTCGGCGGCGGCGTCGCGATTCTCGCCGGGATCGCAACCTGGTTCGGCGTCGTCTGGCTGATCGGCCGCTTCCACGGTGGCGAGTTCGACGTCCAGGCGGCGACCGGCCTGCCGTCGCTGATCGTCCTGCTGCTGGTGATGAACTGGTTCTTCCACAAGGTCTATTGGACCGGTTGGATCTCCAGCCATCACAAGCGGCGTCGCAGCCTGCTCGCGGCCGATCCCGACACGAACCTGCGGCGCATGTTGCTTGGGCTCGGGATCCTCGGCTTCACGTCGGTCTACCGCGAATGCTTTGAGATCGTGATCTTCCTGCAGAACCTGCGCGAGCTCTACGGCTCGAGCCCGGTGCTCGAGGGCGTGGTGATCGGCGCGCTGTTCACGGCGGCGGCCGGCGTGCTGACCTTTGCGCTGCACCAGAAGCTGCCCTACCGGCGCCTGCTGGTGATCACCGGCGTGATGTTGCTGTTCGTGCTGATGGTCTCGGTCGGCGAGGAGGTCAACGAGATGCAACTCGCCCACTGGATCGGCACCACACCGGTCAGCGGCCTCTACATCCCGGGCTGGATGGGAACCTGGTTCTCGCTCTTCAACAACTGGGAGACGTTCATCGGCCAGGCGATCGCGCTGCTGCTCGTGCTCGGCTCCTACGTGATAGCTCAATACATCCGCGTCTGGCGGCCGCGGCGGCGCGGCCAGCAGGCGGCTAAGCGCGGCGAGCAGGCCCCCGACCGCCCGGCGGATATCGCGGTGGCCAACCCGCTCGCTGGGATACGGATCTAGCGCAGGGCGCAGGGCGCGCGGCGACCGGCAGCACGCCGGCGTTCCCGGTCGGCTGCGACGATCCGCCCGCCAGGTGTCGGCGCCCAGTCCGTCCGCTACCGTCCTCCACGATGATCCACCCGATCCCGAGCGGCACCCGAGATGTGCTCCCCGATGAGATGCGCGAGCTGCGCGCGATCACCGAGCGGCTGCGCGACGTCTTCAACGAGGCCGACTACGGCGAGGTCTACACGCCGGCGCTCGAATACGAGGCCGTGGTCACGCGTGGCGAGCTGGCCGGCGTTCGACCGGCCTACCGCGTGTTCGACGAGAACGGCAACGTGCTCGTGCTGCGCTCGGACATGACGGTGCCCATAGCGCGCGTGGTCGCAACGCGCTATCCGACCGCCGAGCCGCCGCTGCGTTTCTGCTACTTCGCGCACTCCTACCGCGGTGTGCGCCCCCAGCGCGGCCAGCCGCGCGAGTTCCTGCAGGCCGGCCTCGAGCTGATCGGCGCGGCGGCGCCACGCGGCACGGCCGAGGCGCTCACGGTGCTCTGTCGTTCACTGGACGCGGTTGGCCTCGCGCGCTACCGCGTCGGGCTCGGTGACGCGACGCTCTACCCGGCGCTGCTCGAGTCGCTCGGCGTTGCCGCGGCTGACTGTGAGCGACTGCTCGAAGCGCTGGCGCGCGGCGACTTTGTCGGGCTTGAGCACGGTCTGCGCGAGCTTGAGACCGACGAGGAGTCGATCAGGCTGCTGCTCGCGGTGCCGCAGTTGCGCGGCGGCGCCGACGTGCTGCACGGGCCGCCGGGACCGGTCGCCGACGCGGTTGCCGGTCTGCGGGCCGTGCACGCCCTGCTCGACGCCGACGTCGCCGAGCACGTGATCTTCGATCTCGGGCTGTCGCGGCTCCCGGGGTACTACACCGGGGCCGTGTTCGAGGTTTATGACCCGGCGCTGGGGATGCCGCTCGGCGGCGGCGGACGCTACGACAACCTGCTTGGCGAGTTCGGCCGCAGCCTGCCGGCGGTCGGCTTCGCGCTCGAGGTCGACCGTCTGCACCTCGCGCTGGCGGCCGAGGAGCGACTGTGAGCTCGACCAATGGACTCGTCATCGCCGTGCCGCGCGGTGCGCTGTTCGAGCCAACGCTGGCCTGGCTCGGCGAGCTCGGCATCGAAACCGACGAGCTGCGTAGCAACGAGCGCAAGCTGCTGTTCCGTGACCTCGGGCTGATCACGATGCGTCCCTCCGACGTGCCCACCTATGTCGCGGCCGGCGCGGCGGACCTTGGGATCACCGGCAAGGACGTGTTAATGGAACAGACCGACTCGGCGCTGCCCGGGGTCGGACGCGACGTCTATGAGCTCGTCGACCTCGGTTTCGGCCGCTGCATGATGGTGCTCGCGACGACCGATGGCGCCGACCCGGCGGCCGAGGCCCTGCGCCGTCTCGGTGTTGTGCGCGTGGCGACAAAGTACCCGCGCATCGCCGCCCGCTATTTCGAGGCCACCGGGCGCCAGGTCGAGATCATCGAGGTCAAGGGATCGGTCGAGCTGGCGCCGCTGACCGGCTTGGTCGAGGCGATCGTCGACCTCACAGCGAGCGGCAAAACGCTGCGCGAGAACCACCTGGTGGTGCGCGAGGAGATCGCGGTCTGCACGGCGCGCCTGATCGCCAACCCGGTTGCCCACAAGCTGAAGGCCGCGGCGATCGACGAGCTGCTGGAGCGCGCGCGTGCGGCTTGAGCGGCGTCAGGCGGGCACGGACGTGAGTGGTCTGGTGAGCGAAATCCGCACGCTCGTGCCGCAGGCGCCATCGGTCAGCGCGGCGGTCGCCGCGATCGTCGCCGACGTCGCCGCGCGTGGTGACGAAGCCGTGATCGAGTACACCGAGCGCTTCGACACCGGCGGCGCCACGGCGCCGCCGCTGCGTGTCTCGGCGCAGGAGCTCGCCGATGCGCTGGCAGCGCTCGACCCGGCGGTGCGCGCCGGTCTCGAGGTCGCGATCGCCAACGTCGCGGCGGTCGGCTGGGGTGGGGCCCGTAAGGATCGAGAGGTCGTGCTGGCGCAGGGCCACCGCGTCGTGCTGCATGAACTGCCGGTCGCGCGCGCTGCCGTCTACGTGCCGGGCGGCAGCGCCCCCTACCCGAGCACCGTCGTGATGGGAGTCGTCACGGCGCGCGGCGCCGGGGTTGACGAGGTTCTCGTCTGCACGCCGCCGCCGGGGGATCAGGTGACGCTGGCCGCGTGCGCGCTGGCCGGAGTCGATGAGGTCTATCGCGTCGGTGGCGTGCAGGCGATCGCGGCGCTGGCCTACGGGACGGCGCAAATTCCCGCTGTCGACGTGATCGTCGGCCCGGGAAACCTCTACGTTCAGGAAGCCAAGCGTCTGGTCAGCGACCGCGTCGGCATCGACGGTTTCGCCGGCCCGTCGGATCTGATGGTGGTCTTCGATAGCGAAGATCCCGGCGCGATTCGCCTGATCGCGCTTGACCTGCTGGCCCAGGCCGAGCATGGCCGCGCGAGCATCGTCGTCGCCGTGGCGGCCGATCGGGCGCTGCTCGACGCGCTGGCGGCCGATCTGGCGGCGCTCAGCGCCGCGCGCGAGCCGGTGGGCGAGGGCACCTGCGTGCTCGTCCAGGTGGACCACTTGGAGCGGGCGCTCGAGCTTGCCAACGCCTACGCACCAGAGCACCTCGAGCTCGTCGGTCCGGCCGCCGAGCTGCTCGCGCCGCGCGTGCGCACGGCCGGCGTGTTGTTCATCGGCTGGCCCGGCGCGACGGCCTTCGGTGACTATGTGGCCGGCTCCAACCACATCCTCCCGACCGCCGGCTCGGCACGCTTCGCATCGGGTCTTCGCCACGGCCACTTCCGTCGCGAGATGGCCGAGGTACGGATCAACCCGGACGCGCTCGCCGCGCTTGCCGGCGCCGGCGGCCCGATCGCCGACGCCGAGGGATTCCGGCTGCACGCCGAGTCGATGCGGGCGCGCGTTCCGACGATTGTGGAGAATTCGTCCGAATGAGCAGGCGAGCGGAGATCACACGAGCAACGCGCGAGACGAGCGTGACGCTCACGCTCGGCCTCGACGGCACGGGCGCCGGCACGCGGGTGACGGGTGTCGGCTTCCTCGACCACATGCTCGACCTGCTCGCCCGCCACGGTCGCCTCGACCTCGAGGTGGCGGTCAGCGGCGATCTGGAAACCGGCGGGCACCACACCGTTGAGGACACCGGCATCGTGCTCGGACAAGCGCTCGACCAGGCGCTCGGCGACCGCGCCGGGATCTACCGCTACGGCTACGCGATCGTGCCGATGGATGAAGCACGCGCGCTGTGCGCGATCGACATCTCCGGGCGGCCCTTCCTCGCGCTCGAGGGCGAGCTGCCACCGGGCGCGACCGGCGGCTTCGATCACGAGCTGCTCGAGGAGTTCTTCCGCGCAGTTGCAAACAACTCGAAGAGCACGATCCACATTCAGCTGCAGGCTCCCGGTAACGCCCACCACATGATCGAGTCGGCGTTCAAGGCGTTCGCGCGTGCGCTGCGCGAGGCAGTCGCCCTCGATCCAACCGAGACCGGCGTGCCGAGCACCAAGGGCATCCTGTGAGTGCGGCTGCGGCCCGGCTTCGCCGGCCTGCGCCGGGCGATGACGGTCGGCGCGGGGCGACGGTCGGCGTCGTCGACTACGGCATGGGCAACCGGCGGTCGGTCGAGAAGGCGCTCGAGCACGTCGGGGCGCGGGTGGTGTTGAGTGCTGATCGCAGTGTGCTTGCCGACTGCGATGGACTGGTGGTGCCTGGAGTGGGGGCATTTACCAAGGCGATGGAGAATCTCCGCGCGCTAGGACTGGACGGCTTCATCGTCGAGCGCGTGGCAGCCGCGGTGCCCGTGCTCGGAATCTGCCTGGGAATGGAGCTCGCCTTCGATCACTCGAGCGAGCAGGGTGGGGCAGAGGGGCTCGGGATCGTGCCCGGCGCGGTGCGCGAGCTGCGCACCGGCGAGCTGAAGCTGCCGCACATCGGCTGGAGCGAGGTGCGCTGGGAACGCAACTCGCCGCTGCTCGAGGCGCTCGCGCCGGACCGCGACTACTACCACGTGCACAGCTTCGTCGGCGATCCAACGCACACCACAGACGTGCTTGGCAGCGCGGAGTACGGCGAGCGCTTCGTCACCGCGGTGTCGCGAGGTTCGTTCACCGGTCTGCAGTTTCACCCGGAGAAGTCCTCACTCGACGGGCTCGCGCTGCTCACGAACTTCGTCTCGAGCTGCGTGCCGGCCGCGTGATCCTCTACCCGGCGGTCGACATCCTCGACGGACAGGTCGTGCGGCTCACGCAGGGCGACTTCGAAGCGAGCACGACCTATGCGAGCGAGCCGGCGGAGGCAGCCAGGCTCTGGGCGGAGGCCGGTGCGCAGCGGCTGCACATCGTTGATCTCGACGGGGCGCGTCGAGGCGAGCCGGTGCACCTCGATGAGGTCCGTGAGATCGTCGAGCAAACTGGTCTCGAGATCGAGTTCGGCGGCGGGCTGCGCTCACTTGACGCGATCGATGCGGCGCTTGCCGCGGGGGCGAGCCGCGTCGTCATCGGCACCGCCGCGTTCGAGTCCGATCTGCTCGAGCGCGCGCTGGAGGCACACGGCGTGCGCGTCACGGTGTCGGTTGACGCGCGCGGCGATCGTCTTGCAACCGCCGGCTGGACAGAGACGAGCTCGCTGGGTCCGCTGGAGGCGATCGAGGCGCTGCGCCAGCGTGGCGTCAACAACTTCATCTACACCGACGTTGAGCGCGACGGAATGCTCGGCGGGCTCGACCTCGCGACGATCAGCACGATCGCCGACGCGGTGAGCGGCGAGCTGCTCTACGCGGGCGGCATCGGCCAGCTCAGCGACCTTAGTGCGCTCGCCGAGCTGGGGCATCCGCGCCTGGCGGGGGTGATCGTCGGCAAGGCGCTCTATGAGCGGCGTTTCACGATCGCCGAGGCAAACGCCATCCTGTGCACCTGAAACGAGTCATTCCCTGCCTCGACGTCGACGCCGGGCGCGTTGTCAAAGGGACACGCTTCATCGACATCCGCGACGCCGGCGACCCGATCGAGCTGGCCGCCTTCTATGACCGCGGCGGCGCCGACGAGCTGGTCTTCCTCGACATCACCGCGACACACGAGAAGCGTGCGACGATCGTCGAGCTGGCACGGCGGACGGCCGACGATGTGTTCATCCCGTTCACCGTCGGCGGCGGCATCGCCTCCGTCGCCGACGCACAGGCGGTGCTCGACGCCGGCGCCGACAAGGTAGCCGTCAACAGCGCGGCGGTAGCCCGACCGGGGCTGATCGATGAGCTTGCGGCGCAGTTCGGCGCGCAGTGTGTCGTGCTCGCGATCGACGCCAAAGCCGCCAACGGGGGGTGGGGGGTCCATGTCCGTGGCGGGCGCCAGCTGACCGAACGTGACGTGGTCGAATGGGTACGCGAGGGTGTGGCGCGGGGCGCCGGCGAGATCCTGCTGACGAGCATGGATCGTGACGGTACGAGCGACGGCTACGACCTCGAGCTGACGACCTCCGTATGCGCCGCCGTTGGCGTTCCCGTGATCGCCTCCGGCGGCGCCGGCACACTCGAGCACCTCGTCGAGGCGATCGCGGCGGGAGCCGACGCGGTGCTCTGCGCGTCGATCTTCCACTATGGCCACTTCACGATCGCGCAGGCCAAGGAGTACCTCGCGGCGGCCGGGATAGCCGTTCGCGACGCCCCGGGATAATGGGTCCATGCAGGAGCCGCCGTGGCTCACGGACGTTCGCGACTGGTACGAAAAGCTATGGATCGCGCCAGAAGCACGCGGAGACCCACGCCGCCGACGTCAGGCTCCTAGCTGGCTGCTCGCCCTACTGCCGTTCTTGATCCTCGCCGCGGCCGTGGCGGTCATACTGCTCGCGATCGCTTTGAGGCACTGAACTAGATCTCGGGAACCTCGCTCACGGTAAGCGCGCAGATCCGACGCCTCGCACCGGGCGCGGAGCGCTCGGCGCAGGTTGAGTTTGCAACCTCGTTGTTTACCATGGCGCCATGCCGATGCCCAGACGTTCAAGCGTCGAGGACTATTTCGAACAACTCACGCCGGTCCAGAGGCCACACCTTGACTTGCTCCGCAAGCTCAGTCTCGAGGCCGATCCGCAGGCACGAGAAGAGCTGAAATGGAACCTACCCGTTTACGTCAGCAGCGATAACAACCGCCTATGGATGCTGCAGAACTTCAAGAACCACTGCTCGCTTCGCTTCCCGCCGCGATTCTTCGCCTCCCACAAGGCCGAGGTTGAGGCCGCCGGATACGAGGCTGGTGAGGGTTTCATCAAGCTTCCCTACGACCGTGAGATCCCAGTAGAGCTGTGCAAGACGCTGATGCAGTCTCGAATCGACGAGTACGAGGCTACCGGCGCCGGCTGGTCAAGCGACTGACTCAGCGCCTGCGGCTTCTTCTGCGAGAGCGACCGTTGCCATGACAGCGCAGTCGATTCGGGCACCGTGCGATGCTGGGCGCCACAACTATGGCGAGTACTCCCGCGCCCAAGTAGCCGCGCGCGGAGCGTGACCAGACGACGAGAGTCGAGAACGGAGCATCGTGTTCGAGAACACCAGGGCGTTCAGCGGCTTTTCGGTCGACGACATCGGAAGTGCAAAGCAGTTCTACGGTGAGACGCTGGGAGTGCGCGTGTCTGAGGAGGGCGGGCGGCTGACGTTGCACCTAGCGGGCGATCGGGACACGATGGTGTACCCAAAGGAGCACCACACGCCGGCGACGTTCACGATCCTGAACTTCCCAGTAGACGACATCGAGCTCGCAGTCGAAGAGCTGAACGCCCGCGGGATCGAGTTCGAGCATTACGAGGGCATGGTGCAGGACGAGAACGGCATCCTCCGGAGCGGGGGGCCACTAATCGCCTGGTTCAAGGATCCCGCCGGCAATATCCTCTCGATACTCCAACAGTCCTAGACCTCCTCGCTTATGCGCCGGGCACGCCTCCGTCGAGGTGGGCGCCGAGCATGTTCATTAGCGCGTTGGTGCCGTGCTCGCGCGCAGCGGGATCGTCGCGTCCGTCGAGGAATACGCCGTGCTCGGTGAGTGTCAGGCGCGTGCCTTCGCCGTCTGCCTCGATTTCGACTGTGGCGAGCGAGACGGAGATGCGGTCCTTGTCACAGTGCATGTCGTAGGCGTAGACGATCCGTTTTCCGGGCACGATGTCCTGGTAGACGGCGTCGAAGGCGTACACCGGTCCGTTGTCTGGCATCGGGATCGCGAGGTGTTCGCGGCCGCCTTCGCGGAAGTCGAGCGAGTAGGACCCCTCGGGCTTTTCGGGCGGCCCGAACCACTTCGCCTTGGCGGCCGGATCTGCCCAGGCGTCGAACACGAGTTGCGGCGAGGCGGCGTAGATCCGCTCGATCACGAACGTGGAATGCACCGTCGAGCGTTCGCTTACGGTCTGCTCTGTCTGGCTCACTATGTGCTCCCTTGTGCTGGTGGGTGTGGTTGCTCTGCGAGGTACTCGCCGAGGCGATCGAGGCTTCGCTCCCAGGCCGTTCGCCGGTCGGTGACCCACCGCTCTGTGGCCCGCAGCGCCGCGGGCTCGATGGAGCATGTGCGAACCCGCCCAAGCTTCTGCGAGCGAACGAGGCCGCTGGCTTCAAGCACGTGGAGGTGCTGAACGACCGCGGGAAGCGACATCGCGAGCGGACGCGCTAGTTCGCTTACCGACGCTGGCCCGCGTGTGAGCCGGTCGACCATCGCCCGCCGGCTGGTATCAGCGAGTGCCTGAAACAGGACGTCGATCTCGTGGTCGGTGGGCCCGTATTGCTTAAGCATTCACTTAAGTATTGCGGATCGCGAGTACGACGACAAGGCGCGGTTGGACCGGCGCGGCTATCGTCGCCCTCCTGAAGGAGCCAGGACTCTCGGCGTCGAGCCTCGCGACCCTCGCAAAGGCCGAGGCGACAGCGCTCAGCGGGTTTCCGCCGGGTACGAAGGTGAAGTTCTCTGCCCTCCCGGCACTCGGTAAGACATCGTTCAGCTGGACCGCCACAATCGATGGGGAGCCGTTCAGCGGTGTCGGCAAGAACAAGGGCACGACCGGGTACGGCGCTGAGCGGACGGGCAAGGCTGACATCCCGGAGCTCGAGCGCCTCATCGCGCTCGCGATTGCCGACTGACGCGTCGATTCGCTCGCAAAGTCGCACGGAGCTGGCTTGTCGCGTTCGACAGGCGAAAGCAGCAGCCCGTTTGTCTCACGGCCACTGCTCCCGCGTGATCTCGGCGCTGCTGGTCTTCGCGCAATCCGACGGCGCGAGCGGCTGCCCTACTTCATGGCTTCCCTAGATCTGAGGAATCACCAGACGCAACGAGAAGCGGTTAGTGTTGATCGCGTTCATCCACGACGGCGCACAGCTCTCGCTGTGGGGAAGAGAAGGCACGATGGCCACTTACCTTGCGTTTCACGAGGTTGACGACGTCGACCACTGGCTGAGCTCACCCAAGCGCGAGGAGGTGTTCGGGCCCCTCGGAATCACGACTCGCACGTTCAAGGACCCCCAGGGCTCGAAGCGCGTTGGGATGATCGTCGAGATCCCCGACTTTGCCGCATTTCAAGAGTTCATGCAGACCGAGCCGGCGGCCGAAGCGATGAAGCACGACGGTGTCCACCCCGACACCCTCGTAATTCTCGCCGCCGCATAGGATTTCGCGCCCGCAGTGCTCCGGCCCGAGACCCGGCGCAGGTTCGCTGCCAGCAATGCGGTACTGCTTGGCGACCGGCCTCGGTTCCTCGTATCCGCTGACAGTAGGAGCGCTCGCGGCGGCCGCGAGACGCCCGCAATCGCCTCCCGAAGCGCGCGTCGGTGGAGTGCTGAGTTTCGCGCATTGCGACGACGCCACCTACCTACGTCGGCCGGGCTGTTGCGAACCGGCGTGAATCGATCCGGGCCCGTACCTACGGGTTCGCGCTGGCGGTGCTTTGGGCGTCCTGGCTTGCGACGCTGACGGCGTTCCGCGCGGCCTTGATCGCGGAGCCGTAGCCGCCCTGCGACTGCTGTGCCGCGGGCGCGCTGACCGGCGTCGATGCTCCGGTGCTACCGGCCGCGGGGCCATTGAGGCTCGACCCGCCGGTCGGGAGCCCGACGAGCGCCAGTGCCAGCACGAAGAGCATGGCGATCAGAATCGCGATGTAGCGCACGGATCGGCAATCGACATCACGATCACCGTGGTTGAGGACGTGCGGTCGAATTGGACGCTTGACCGTGGTGATCTCGATTGTCGCGGCGGCGGCCGGTGCTCGTGACTGCTCTCGGACTTTGCGACAACGCAGCGTGGTGCCCGTCGCTACGACGAGGAGTGTCGTGCCGATCCCGTTGACAGCTGGTAGCGTCGGCGTGCCCAGCCGCGTGGCTCGCACGGTAATCGGCTGAAAAACCGGTACGTTCAGGTGGAGACGATGGCGCGCAGAAGGCTTCGGTTCGTTGGTGCGTGTGCTGTGCTGGCTACTATCGGCCTGGTGGTAGGCGTGTCCTCGGTGTCGGCGTCAAGCGTTGTCACCACGATCAACGTCGGTAACGCCCCCACAGCCGTGTCGTCGGATGGCACCCACGTCTGGGTCGTGGGCAACAAGGGGCTCAGCGAGATCGTCATCTCAGGACTGCCAGCGGGCGGGAGCCGGAAGCAGGCGATCAAGTTCACCTCGAAGCCGCCGGAGAACCCGTCGGTCGGCGGGCACTACACGGTGAAGGCGATCGGCGGCAAGTCGGGAAATCCGGTCAGGTTCAGTACCACTGAGTCGAGCCTTAGGGTGTGCGTGCTCGAAACCTCGGGGCCGAGGGTTACGTTCACGGGCGCGGGACGCGGCGTTATCGACGCTACGCAGGCCGGGAACGTCCAGTTCGCTCCCGCGCCGACCGCGACGTAGACGTTCCGCGTCAGCTGACCTGAGGCGCGAAAGGCCAGCGATTGGGTCGCGGCCTCGCGCTGCGCGGCCGACCGGTCGTACGTCAATCCGCGCCGCGCGGCAGGTTCACCTCCCGCCGCGCCTGCTCTCGTCGGGCAGACGATCAGCCTCACGGCCACGACCGAGTTGGGCGCGCAGCAGCACTCGGGCAAGCACCGATCGAGACGGTCGCTTTCGCTCGCGGAAGGAGCCGCGCGACTCGCACCCGCTCGCGCGACTGCTCTTCGCGCCGAGCGGCTGCGTCGCGAGATGCTGGTTAGACGACCGCTCCGACGCAAAGCGGTCACGCATACTCACACGAGGCTTTAGCTAGGGCGGGCCAGGGCCTCCGGCCTGCGCGGCCTGGATGCGTCCTTGCCAGACCGCTTGCGCCCCGAGCGTTCCGGTCCTGTAGACCATGAAGCCAGCGCCGATTGAGAGCAGGACGAGCACGACGCGAAGTGCGGTGAACGTGGACTTGGGGGATAGCAGCCGGTCGACGATGCCAAGGCCGGTCGGCATTCCGCTCGAGATGCGCCGCGCCGCGAACGTGACGATCAGCGTGGCGGTGAAGACAACGTAGATGTAGGCGAGGATGTGCGCCGCCTGCGCGTGCTGGGCGATCAGGTGCGCCGCCTGACCCTGCAGGTGCAGCGCGGCGCGCAGCGCGGCGCCAGCTTGCATCGTGAGGAAGATCGAGCTCATCGCGACGATCGACACCAGTGCGAGCGCTATGCCGTAACGCGTGAGCCACTCCGGCTTGACCATGAATACGATTGCCGCTACGACCGTGGTCGGGATCAAGACGACCGGCACGTGCACGAAAAGCGGGTGTGCCGGCAGACCGCTGTAGATCGTCAGGATCCGGATTGGCAGCGTGACAAAGCCGAGGACGGCGAGCGCCGTCAGGACGAACTCGGCACGCCGCCAGTCAACCCCGCCCGGGCCACGGGCCGTCTCGCTACTCACCGGCGCAAGGCTATGCACGACCCATAAAGCACCTATAAGCCACGCTCCGCAGCCCCGGGGACGCCGCGAGCGCGCCCTCGTGTCATGCCTGCTCTTCGAAAAGGGACGACGCGACCTGGATGGGCGCAGGCTGCTCCTTCCGCGTGAAGGGAGCAGCAGCAGACACGCCGCGGAGCAATGACGCCCGATCCCGTTCGCACGCCGCATACGGGCAGGCGCCGCCTAGCGCTTCTCGAAGACGAAGCGGAAATGGTCGAGCAGCTGGCGCTCGAAACAGACCTTGTTGGCGCTGACACCGGAGGTGAAGGCGAGCCGGAAGTCCGCGCTCCTGAGCCAGCGCGGCACGAGCATCACCTTGAGTAGCGTCTTGCGGGCGCTGCGGGCGCCGGTCAGCTTGCCCCATTCGGTGATCGTCTGGATGTAGTCGAGGCGACCGCTGACGCTCGAGATCAGGCGGAAGCTGGGGTCCGCGCAGTCGATGACCTGCTGCTCGCCGAGCGGTAGCCAGGAGCCGGGGAACTGGCGTGCGAGCAATGCCAGATACCAGGCGTCGGAGTCGCGCGGAGCGTGGACGTCGACCTCGTCGAGCGGGATCATGTTCGCGCCGAAGACCATCGTCTGCAGGTAGAGGCGTCCCTGCGGCGGCAGAACGGCGGCGATGCGGCTGAAGATGTCACGGTAGACGTCGGCCTGGCGGCCCGCGCGATATTCATCCGGCGAGCAGAAGTGCTCGAACGCCCCCAGGCTCGCGACCGCGTCAAACGGACCGAAGCTCGCGCGGTCGAGATTGCGTGCATCGAAGACGTGCACATCGAGCCCGTGCCGCTTACACGCCGCGTACTGCGCGCGCGAAAGCGTCACACCGACGCCGATGGCGCCGCGATCGCGAGCGTAGTTGAGGAGCGGACCCCAGCCGCAACCGAGGTCGAGCAGGCGCCGGCCGTCCGTGATGCCGATCTGCTCCGCCACATACTCGTGCTTGCGTTGCTGGGCCTGCGCGAGACTGAGCGAGAAGTCGCCGTCGTACTTGGCGCCGCTGAAGTCCGCGAGCTCGCCGAGGCTGAGGCGGAAGACGCGGTCGGTCAGCGAGTAGGTGAAGTCGATGTCCCTCTGGTCGGCCATCGCGGTGTTGAGCCTAGACTCAATCGCGATGTCAGATGGCTCGAGCACCCAGGCCGAGGTCGTACTCGACGCCCTTTCGAGCCGCGCCGACGGCGCGGCAGTGCGTGCGCTGCACGGGGTACGGGCGGCGGTCGTCGGCGGCTTCGTCCGCGACACGCTGATCGGCCGCGTGCCGCGTGAGATCGATCTCGTCGTCGAAGGCGACACGGCTGAGCTCGCGGCGGCGCTCGGTGGCACATTGACGAACTACGAGCCTTTTCTTGCGGCTCGTGTGAGCAGGGACGGCTGGTCGATCGACATCACCCAGGCGCGGTGTGAGCACTACTCACAACCGGGCGCCCTGCCGACCGTCGAGCCGGCGAGCCTCGAGGATGACCTCGCACGCCGCGACTTCACTGTCAACGCGATCGCCGTCACGCTCGACGGTGGCGATCTGCTCGCCGCCGAGGGCGCGCTCGAGGACCTCGCGGCGCAGCGTCTGCGGGTCCTGCACGACGAGAGCTTCGTCGATGACCCGACGCGCGTTATGCGCCTCGCGCGCTATTCCCTGCGCCTCGGTTTCAGCGTTGAGCCACATACCGCAGCACTGGCGCATCAGGCCCGGCTGGACACGCTGACGGGAGCACGGATCGCTGCCGAGCTGCGCCTGGCGCTGCTCGAGCCTGACCCGCTCGCGCCGCTCGCCGACCTCACCAAAAAACTGCCCATCACGGTCGACCGGCCGCTCGTGCAGGCAGCGCTCGCGCTCACGCCGGCGGACGGTAGCCGCGAGCTGGTGGTGCTCGCCGCAGTGACCCGTGAACGCGCGCCCAACGAGTGGATCGGGTCACTAGAGCTCACCGCCCACGAGCGCGACGTCGTCCTCGGCGCGCGTCGTGCGCCGGAGATCGCCGCGGCAATCGCGGCGGCCGGATCGGCGAGCGCGCTGCGTGAACGACTGCGTGGCGTGCCGGTAGAGGTCATCGCCATCGCTGGCGCCCTGGGACCATCCGCAGCGGCGGCGCGGTGGCTCGAGCAGCTCCGCTACGTGACGCTCGAGATCGACGGCCACGACCTGATCGCGGCCGGCATCGACGCCGGCCCAGAGCTCGGTGAGCGGCTCGAGCGGACGCTGGCCCGCAAGCTCGATGGCCAGCTTGCACCAGGCCGCGAGGCCGAGCTGGCGAGCGCCCTCGGAGACAGCGGTTGAGCCCCGCAGGCGGGAGCCGAACGACCGCTGGGCAATCGTCAGTGAGCCCCGTGCGGGTCGAACTGACGCATGCGCGCGTGCTGTTCAGCGGTCGCACAGAGGGCGACCTCGGGCGCACCAACCTGGTGGCGAGCAACGAGGTGCTGGCCCACCGAGATGCATTACTTGCACTGTGCGGGCTGCCGGCGATCGCTGTTGGAGGCCAGGTGCACGCGAGCAGCGTGGCGATCGCGCAGGCCGGTACGGGCTACCTGGTTGCCAGCGGCGAAGCCGACGGACAGGCGACACGTCGCCACGGCGTCGGCGTCGGCGTGCACGTGGCCGATTGTCTGCCGATCGCGGTGGCCGGCGAGGGCGGGGTCGTGATGCTGCATTGCGGCTGGCGCGGTCTGGCCAGCGGAATCGTCGGCGAGGGCGTGCGCATGCTGCGCGCGATCGGCGTCGAAGGTCCACTCGAAGCGGTGATCGGACCCGGCGCCGGCGGCTGCTGCTACGAGACCGGCCCCGAGGTTCACGCGAGCTTCACGAGCTATGGGGCAAGCGATGGGCGCCTGCTGGATCTAGCCGTGATTGCGGCGGCGCAGCTGCGCGAGGCGGGAGTGGCGAGCGTCATCGACGTCGGCCTGTGCACGCTCTGTGCCGACGCCGACCTGTTTTTCTCGCATCGCAGGGACGGGCCCGAGAGCGGGCGCCAGGGGGGTTTCGCATGGCTGCGCTGAGCAGCGCGCGCGTCGCTTCGAACCTCGCCGAGGTGCGCGAGCGGATCGACGCCGCCGCCGCGCGCGCCGGACGCGATCCGGGCGAGGTCGAGATTCTCGCGGCGGTGAAATACCTCGCCGGCTCAGAGCTCGAGGCGCTCGCCGACGGCGGCATCACGCTGGTCGGTGAGAACCGCGCCCAGGACCTGCTCGAGAAGGTGCAATACGCCGAAGGCCGCCTGCGCTGGCATTTCATCGGCGCTCTGCAGTCGCGCAAGGTCAAGCTGATCGCGCCACACGTGGAGTTGGTCCACTCCGTCGCCAGCGAATCGGCACTGCGCGAGCTCGGCCGTTGCGCGCCACCCGGCCTCGAGATCCTGATCGAGGTCAACGTCGCCGGCGAGGCGGGCAAGGCCGGTATCGCCCCGGCGCAGATCGATGCGTTCATCGCCCGCAGCGACGTGCCGGTGGTCGGTTTGATGACGATGCCGCCGCAAACGGCGGACCCGGAGCTCAGTCGCCCGTATTTCGAGCAGCTCGCCGCGCTGGCCCGCGAACGCGGCCTGCGCCACGTCTCGGCGGGCACGAGCCAGGACTTCGAGGTCGCGGTCGAGGCCGGAGCAACGATCGTGCGGCTCGGTACAAGCCTGTACCGTTAGCCTTGCCGGTGGCGCTAAAGTGTCACCGCGGCAGGGAAGTGCACCTACTGACGCGAAACACACCCTGACCCATGGCGCTCCGTGACTCCTGGCATCGCACGCTCGTGTACTTCGGCCTGGCCGAAGAAGCTGACGACGCCTACGACTATGACCCCGACACCGGTCCTGAGCTGGCGCTCGAAGACCGCTATCGCGAACGCCCCAACGTGCGCCGCCTGGCACCACGGCGCCGCGGTGATGACATCGATGACATCTTTGCCGACGAGGAGCCACGCGGCCGTCAGGCGACCGTTCTGCGCCCCGTACAGGGTGGACGGGGCGGTGGTGGAGGACGCGATCACAGTGCCCGCGACTTCCAGGTCCATGTCGTGCATCCGAAGTCGTTCAACGACGCTCAGCAGGTCGCCGACAAGTTCAAGCGCGACGTCCCGGTGATCCTCAACCTGCAGGATTCCGACCACGACCTTTCAAAGCGGATGATCGACTTCGCCAGCGGACTCACCTACGCGCTCGACGGCGGCATGCAGCGAATCGCCGACAAGGTCTTCATGCTGACGCCGCGCAACGTCGAGCTGTCAGCTGAGGAGCGCGCACGGCTGATCGAAAAAGGCTTCTTCAACCAAGCTTAGGGGGCCGGCGGTTTTCGCTGACGCGAAAATCCGGCGGCCCGACTTAGCACGCTTGCCGTCGCCAGCAAGCGTGTGCACGAGAATTCGGAAGGTAGCCTTGGGCCTATGACTCAACTTGGCTTTGTTGGGGCTGGGAACATGGCTCGGGCGTTGGCGATCGGGTTGGACGAGCCGGCGCTGTTCACCGATGGCGGATCGGGTCGCGCCGCCGCCCTCGCCGCGCACGTCGGTGGCGAGGCCGTGGAGTCAAATCGCGAGCTCGTCGAGCGCGCCGACGTCATCGTGCTCGCGCACAAGCCGGCGCAGCTGGCGACGATCGCCGCCGAGCTGCTTGGCGCCAAGGTCGTGCTTTCGCTGCTCGGTGGGGTGACGATCGAGCAGCTCGAGGCCGTGCTGCCCGAGGCCGCGATCACGCGGGCGATGCCGAACACCGCGGTCGAGGTCGGCAAGGGCGTGACCTGCGTCTGTGGCGCCGAAGGCCTCGACAGCCTGCTGGAGCGCGTGGGCCGCGTTGTGCGCCTACCGGAGCGGCTGATGGATGCCGCCACCGCGGTCAGCGGCGTCGCGCCGGCCTACGTGGCGCTGATCGCCGAGGCCTGGGTCGATGCCGCTGTCGGCCAGGGAATTCCGGCTTCGCAGGCGGCGGAGCTGGTCTGCGCGTCGCTCGCCGGCGCGGCGGCGCTGCTCGAGGAACGGGGCATGGACACGCTCGGTGTGCGCCGCGAGGTGACCTCGCCCGGCGGGATGACGGCGCGCGGCCTGCGCGTGCTCGAGCGTTCCGGCCTGCGGGCGGCGTTCAGCGACGCTGCCGCCGCGGTCGTCGGGTCGGCGAAGTGATCGTCGTTCTCGCCAGCCTGCGCTACCAGATCGCCAACTACGTTGACGTGCTGGCCTGGGTCTACACGGTGACGATCATTCTCTACATCGTCACGCAGTGGATCTTCGCGGCCGGCCTGCGAATCCCCTACAGCCGTGCCAGCAACGCGTTCCTCAACTTCCTGCGCGATGTCTGTGAGCCGTTTCTGAGCCTGTTCCGCCGAATCCTGCCGTCCTTCGGCGGGCTCGACTTGAGCCCGGTCGTCGCGATCATCGTCCTGCAGCTCGCCGGCTGGCTCATCTCGCGCGCGATCCGTGGCTAGCGCGAGTGGGCCCGCCGCCCGCGCCGCCCGGCATCGCGCCGGCGTCCTCGCGCTGGTCGTGTTCATCCTCGACCAGGTGACCAAGGCGCTCGTGCGTAGCTCGATCGCTGTCGGCGACGAACGCCATCTAGTGCTGGGAGTGATGCTCGTCCACGCGACGAATAGCGGCGTCGCGTTCAGCCTGTTCAGCGGCAGCGCCACTATCGTGACGGTGCTCGCGTTCATCGGCCTCGGGGTACTGCTTGCGTTCTTTCTCCGCTACCGCACATACCCGCTGCTGTGGCTGCCGATCGGACTGATTACCGGCGGCGCGCTCGGCAACCTGATCGATCGGCTGCGAGCCGGTGCCGTGACCGACTTCATCAAGCTGCCGAGCTGGCCGGCGTTCAACCTCGCCGACAGCGCGATCACGATCGGCGTGTTCGGCTTGATCCTGATCGTCGGACGCAGTGGAACTACGCGTCCCAGCTGAGGCGGCCGGGCAGCGCCTGGACCGCTATCTCAGCGAACACGCCGGCTCGCGCGCACAGGCTGCGCGCTGGATCGAGCTGGGCGCCGTGACAGTCGACGGTCGCAGTGCGCGTAAGGCCGATCGTTTGGGCGGTGGCGAGCTGCTCAGCGTCGTTCTTCCCGACGTTGCGCGCGAGTTGGATGACACGGGCCCGCAGGCACCGTTTCGCATCGTCTATCAGGACGAGGACCTGCTCGTCGTCGACAAGCCGGCCGGCGTCGTCGTCCATCCCGCGGGCGGCCATCGTCACGGCACGCTGTCGCAGGCGCTCGCGGCACTCGGTGCCACCGGCGGCGAGCCCTGGCGTCCGGGGATCGTCCACCGCCTCGACAAGGACACGTCCGGCATGTTGGTGGTCGCCAAGGGCGAGGAGGCGCATCGGCGATTGAAGGCGGCGCTGGCCGAACGGGCGATCGTGCGTGAGTACCTCGCGCTCGTCGAAGGCCGACCGCCGGCCCGCGGTGGCACGATCGATGCGCCGATCGGCCGCGACCGGCGAGCGCGACGGCGGATGTCACTCGACAGCGACCATCTGCGCGAGGCGCGCACGCATTTCACGCTCGAGCAGGCGCTGCCCAGCGCCAGCCTGCTGCGGGTCCGCCTGGAGACCGGGCGCACACACCAGATCCGCGCCCACTTCGAAGCGATCGGGCATCCGGTCTGCGGTGATCGCGAGTACGGGCACGCCGGTGGCTATGGCCTCGAGCGCCAATTCCTGCACGCCGCCCATCTCGAGCTGGCGCAGCCGTCGAGCGGAGAGCCGCTCGCGTTCGACTCACCGCTTCCCGCGGATCTCAGCGCTGCGCTTGAGCGCGCACGCGGTTGATCAGAACGCGTATCCTCGGTCTGTCAACCAATTCAACCCGCACGGCTCCATGGTCGTGGGCCTGCCCGAGCGCACGCGTGCTCGGGTCCACCTGACCCGCCGAGCGGCATCGTCAACACATAAAAGGGAGCAGTACCGTGGCTCGACCCGGGATCAAGGAGCTGTTGGAGGCCGGCGTGCACTTCGGCCACCAGACGCGCCGCTGGAACCCCAAGATGCGCCGCTTCATCTTCGGAGAGCGGGACGGCATCTACATCATCGATCTGCTGACGACGCAGCGCCTGCTGGACCAAGCGCTCGACTTCGTCGGTGAAGTGGCGCATCGCGGCGGCACCGTGCTGTTCGTGGGCACGAAGAAGCAGGCCAGCGACGCCGTGCAGGAGGTAGCCGAGGCGGCCGGCATGCCGTACGTGAACCACCGCTGGCTCGGTGGGCTGATGACCAACTTCCAGACGATCAGCGAACGCATCAAGCGCTTGCACGATCTCGAGCGCTACGAGGACGAGGGTCAGCTGGCGCTGCTGCCGACGCGCGAGCGGATGGCGGCCGAAGCCGACCTGGCGAAGCTTCGCGCGAACCTCGGTGGCGTCAAGAACATGAAGGGCACACCGGCCGCGATCTTCATCATCGACCTCAAGACCGAGGCGATCGCCGTGCGCGAGGCACAGCGCCTGCGGATCCCGATCATCGGCCTGGTCGACACGAACTGCGATCCCGACGGGATCGACTACGTGATTCCCGGCAACGACGACGCGATCCGCTCTTGCACCGTGATCGCCAAGGCGATCGGCGACGTCGTCGAGCAAGAGGCGAACGTGTATCGGGCCGAGCAGGAGAAACTGCGCAAGGAAGCCGAGGAACGCGCGCGCAAAGAGGCCGAGCGTCGCGAGGCCGAAGCAGCGGCCGCAGCCGAGGCAGCAGCCGCTGCGCAGGCACAGGCAGCGGCCGAGGCCGAAGCGGCAGCCGCTGCCGAGGCGCAGGCAGTGCCAGTGGTGGCTGCGGCAGCCGCCGCGCCAACCGAAGCGCGGCCTCCACGCCAGGCAGCGCCAGCGCCGCGAGCGCAGACCGCCTCACGGCCGGCACCCGAGCCCGCCGCCAGCGCCGAAGAGCCGACGCCGGCGCCCGACGCCGGCGCCCAGGCTGTCGAGGCGGCCGACGAGGAGGCCGCCGCCGAGGCGGTCGTCGAGGAGGCGATCGAAGAAGCCGTCGCGGAGCTGATCGTCGAGGAGGCAATCGAGGAGGCGGCGGTCGAGCAGGCGATCGAAGAAGCCGTCGAAGAGCTCGTAGAGGAGGCAGCCGAAGTCGCCGACGCAGGCCCGCCGCAGGCGGCCGAGGAGGCCCCACCGCAGGCGGCCGAGGAGGCTGCTGATGCCTGAGATCTCTGCTGCCGACGTCAAGGCCCTGCGTGACCGCACCGGCGCCGGCATGATGGACTGCAAGCGGGCGTTGACCGAGTCCGGGGGCGATGTCGAGAAGGCGATCGAGATCCTCCGCAAAAAGGCCGGCAAGCGGATCGAGGATCGCGGCGACCGCGTCGCTTCCGAGGGCACGGTGCAGACCTACATTCACCACACCGGCAAGATCGGTGTCCTCGTCGAGGTCGACTGCGAAACCGACTTCGTCGCCCGCAACGCGGACTTCGTCAGCTTCGCCAAGGATGTCGCCGCGCATATTGCGGCGGCCGCGCCGCTCTGGCTGACGCCGGACGACGTCCCCGCGCTCGAGCGTGACCGCGAGCTTGCGATCTTTGAGCAGGAGGCTGCCGACAAACCGGAGGAGATCCGCGACAAGATCGCCGCGGGCAAGCTCGCGAAGTGGTTCTCCGAGGTCGTCCTGCTGGAACAGGTCCACGTCAACGCCGACAAGCATGAGGGCAAGACGATCCGCCAGCTGCAGCACGAGCTCGCCGCCAAGACCGGTGAGAACGTGTTCATCCGGCGCTTCGAGCGATTCGTCGTCGGCAACTAGCGACGATGAGTACGGACCCCGTCTTTACGCGCGTCCTCGTCAAGCTGTCTGGCGAGTCGCTGATGGGCAAGCTCGACTTCGGCACCGACCCCGAGCGCGTTGCCGCGATCGCCGGTGCCGTCCGCGCGGTCGTCGACAGCGGCGTACAGCTGGCGATCGTCCCGGGCGGCGGCAACATCTACCGCGGGCTGAAGGGCGCGGCCGCCGGCATGGATCGCGCCACCGGCGACTACATGGGGATGCTGGCGACAGTGCTCAACGCGCTCGCGCTGCAAGACGCCTGCGAGAAGGAGGGTGTACACACCCGCGTCCAGTCGGCAATCACGGTCCAGGAGGTCGCGGAGCCCTATATCCGCCGCCGCGCGATGCGCCACCTCGAGAAGGGCCGTGTCGTTATCTTCGCCGCCGGCACCGGCAACCCGTTCTTCACGACCGACACCGCTGCGGCGCTGCGGGCGAGCGAGATCCACGCCGACGCGATCCTGATGGCCAAGAACGGCGTCGAGGGCGTCTACAGCGCCGACCCGGCGGTCGATCCGGGCGCCACCTTCATTCCCGAGATCACGCACATGGAGGCGATTCAGCGCCGCCTCGGCGTCATGGATGCCACAGCGCTGACCCTCTGCATGGAGAACAAGCTGCCGATTTACGTCTTCAACGTCGACGACGAGCGCAACATCGGCCGCATCCTCAGCGGCGAGAAGGTCGGCACCCTCGTGACGACTCCATAGGCGCCGCGCTCTGCTACCTTCACGCGCCATGCGCCGCGAGCCGCTCGCACTCGGACTCGCCGCCGTCCTCGGTTGCCTGCTGAGCGTGCCGGTGGCCTCGGCGGCGCCGTTCGCCGGCACCGCGCCGGTCGTCGGCGGTGA
>Ga0302325_10007247_pt1 | contig 24661 bp, 33 predicted proteins | sample Palsa_T0_2_FD_201948 | JGI IMG/M metagenome (GOLD analysis project Ga0302325, IMG submission 201948) | Peat permafrost microbial communities from Stordalen Mire near Abisko, Sweden - Palsa_T0_2 | ecosystem: Environmental > Terrestrial > Soil > Palsa > Peat permafrost | place: Sweden: Abisko... | reverse complement strand
GCGAACATGAACACGACCGGCTACAAGCAGCAGCGCGCGCAGTTCGAGGATCTGCTCTATCAGAATGTCGAGCAGGTCGGCGCCCAGAGTTCCGACTCCGGCACGATACTGCCGAGCGGAATCCAGTTGGGCTCCGGCGTGCGCACGGCGGCCGTATACCGAATTACCTCGCAGGGCGACCTCTCGCAGACCTCCAATCCTTACGATCTCGCGGTTCAGGGGCCTGGCTGGTTTCGCGTCACGATGCCCGACGGCACTGATTCCTTCACGCGCTCCGGAAATTTCGCGCTTTCGCCCACCGGACAAATCGTGACTCAGGACGGATATGTCGTAGCGCCAGGTATTTCGGTGCCTCAAACCGCGACAGCGGTCACGGTGAACTCACAGGGCCAGGTGCAAGCGACGATCCCCGCGCAAACAGCACCGCAGGTGCTTGGAACGATTGAGCTCGACCGATTTCCCAACGAAGCCGGACTGAGTGCCCTCGGCAGCAATCTCTTCACGCAGACGCAGTCGTCGGGCGCGCCACAGGCCGGCGTCCCGGGTGCAGCCGGCTACGGCACGATCCAGCAGGGATATCTCGAGACCTCCAACGTCAATCCGGTTGAAGAGATCACCTCGTTAATTACGGCCCAGCGCGCCTATGAAATGAACTCCAAGGTCGTAACTGCTGCAGACCAGATGCTTCAGACGATGAACGGATTAGGACAAGGCGGATGAAATACCTAGCTCCACTCTTTGTGATCACGCTTTCCGTAACGACTGGTCCGGCATTCGCAGACACATCGAAGGACGAGGGCATACGAATCGAGGTTCCTGCTCACGATATCGCACGTGGGGAGGTGATCGGTGCATCGGATTTGGTGGCCGGAACCGTTCCCGGCACGACTTCGCTCAGCGGCATCGCCACATCCGCTGGCGACCTCGAAGGCCGCGAGGCACGTCGCCTCCTGCGTGCGGGTGAATCGGTGAGAATCGATGACATAAGGCGCCCAATTTTGGTCACGAAGGGCTCGACGGTCACCATGACGTTCGATTTGCCAGGCGTCAGTCTAATCGCCGTCGGGCGCGCGGTGGGCGAGGGAGGGCTGGGCGAGAGCGTCACCGTCCTCAATCCCGTCTCCTATCGGCAGATTACCGCCACAGTTACCGGCGCCGGCCAAGTCAAGGCCGGGAGCGCGTCCTCCACGATTACTACCGATACAAAACCATGAAGCAAGGAAACGACATGACCGCCGCCCGTTGGAAGCAATTTGCGAGTTTCGCCGTGCTGGCCGCGCTTTTGAGCGGCTGCAGCACTATCGACCGACTAAAGAACATAGGAGCCGGGCCGCCGCCTTTGGCCCCCATCGCAAACCCCGAAGCCAAGGCTGTTGCCGTGACGACTCCGGTCGCGCATCCGCAGGTGTCGAATTCGCTCTGGCAACCCAACGCCCACAGCTTTTTCCACGATCCGCGCGCGAGCCGCGTGGGCGATGTCATCACGGTCGATGTGACAATTGCAGATTCCGGCCAGATTTCGAATGTCACCAACACGGGGCGGACCAATTCCGAAGCCGCGAATATGACGAATTTCTTCGGCCTCGAGTCCGCGCTGCCGAGTCTTCTGAAGGGCTCGGACCCGGCAAGCCTCGTCAATCTTGGCTCAACCAGCGCGCAGCAAGGCTCGGGCTCCGTCAATCGCTCGGAAGCGATCGATCTGACACTGGCCGCTCTCGTCACCCAGGTGATGCCGAATGGCAATCTCGTCATCGGTGGACATCAGCAGGTGCGTGTGAACAGCGAATTGCGCGACCTGCAGATTTCCGGCGTGGTGCGCACCGAAGACATCACCAGCGACAATACCGTCAATCTTGCGCAGATTGCCGAGGCCAGAATCGCATATGGCGGCCAGGGCGACATTACAAACATGCAGGATCCGCGCTACGGCGAGCAGCTGTTCGATATCCTGATGCCGTTCTAAGACAATCCGCCTTGTGGGGCGGAGGGGTTGGGACAAATACGGCCGGAGCCTGGCTCCGGCCGTATCATGTCGGCTAATCGTCGCGATAAACGCGTTCGCGCCGCTCGTGGCGTTCCTGCGCTTCGATGGAAAGTGTGGCGATTGGACGAGCGTCGAGTCGCTTGAGCGAGATGGGCTCGCCAGTTTCTTCACAAAATCCGTAAGAACCGTCTTCAAGCCGACGCAATGCCGAGTCGATCTTGGCAATGAGCTTGCGCTGGCGATCGCGTGTTCTGAGTTCGAGCTGACGTTCGGATTCGGTTGCCGCGCGGTCGGCGAGATCTGCGTTCTGGGTGGTTTCCGCCTGAAGGTTCTGGATCGTTTCGCGACTTTCGCGAAGAATGTCCTCCTTCCAGCGGATGAGCTTGCGGCGAAAATACTCTCGCTGCCTTTCATTCATGAAGGCTTCACTTTCCGACGGCCGGTAGCCAGGCGGAAGCTCTATACCCATGTGTACTCCCCTGAAACTGATTCGCCCTTCGATTGAGCGGCCGGGTTTATACAGGCGGGACTTCGGGGCGGCAAATGGATTCGGCGTGCGGCCGGCGTGAAAGCCCTTCCGTCACAAAAGCTTAGTAGGCGTGGGAGTCCGCCTGTTCGAGCTTGGCCAATTCCACCTTGGCCCGCAGATCGATTTCGTCGAGGATTCCCTGAAGTTTCGGATCGGCGAAATTCTCCTGTCTGCGGCCTACCGCGACAGCGAGCCGATTGAGCGTGGCGCGGGGAATTCCGCCCGCGAGCAATCCGTCCCGGACCTGATCAAGCATGTCGAGCAGGTGTTGGCCGTGGGAAAGTCCCTTGGAGCGACCGTTGGTCGAATCGTCCAGTCCCTGCAAGGTGAGAATGGACTCGACGGCTGCGATCGGACCGGGGCCCGACACTGTTTGCGCGCGCGGCGGCTCTACGGGTTCGGCGACTTTGAACGCGCTGTCGCCGCTGCCCGATGGCTTGCTGACGCGCCTGATACCACCTTGTTCAACGCGGCCGGGGCCTTTGATCTCCATCTACTCAAATCCCTATCCGACGCCTTACAATCCCGCCTTAAGGTTAAGAGAGCGATAATGAGCTCATGCACGATGATAGGGGTGCCCGCCCAGTATCGTAACGGCACGATAAATTTGCTCCGCCAGCATGGCGCGTACCAGAAGATGTGGCCAAGTCTGCGCGCCAAACGCCAGGCTGCGGCCAGCTTTGATCCCCGACCCCGAATCGAGTCCGTCCGGACCGCCGATCAGAAATGCCAGATCGCGCGCGCCGGCATCGCGCATCGCTGCCAGCATCTCGGCAAAAGACTCACTCGTCATTCCCTTGCCCCGCGCATCGAGAAGAATGACGTGGGCGCCTTCGGGAATCCGCGCCGCGAGCCTTGTACCTTCCTCAACCACCCGCGACCGGGCTTCCCTCAGCCTTGAGATCGCTATCTCCTCGATGGTGACAGACGTGAAACCGTGGCGTCTGCCAAAGGCACGAGCTCGCTCAAGGTAATTCTGTACGAGGGTACCTTCCGGCGTGCCGCGTCCCTGTCCGACCGCGAGGATGAGAAGACGCATCGGTCTTGGTTCGGTCCGCGATCAATGCGCCGCTGCGCGCGTGGGCTCGTCGACGGACCACATCCCTTCCAGGTCGTAGTAAGTGCGAACCTCCGGGCGAAAGACATGCACAATTACGTCACCGGCATCGACGACAACCCAATCGCCGCCGGCGAGGCCGCCGACAGGCCGCGTGCCATAACCGGCCTCCTTCAGGCGCCGAGCAAGGTGCTCGGCGATCGAGGAGACATGCCGCGCCGATCGTCCGCTTGCGATGACGATCGCGTCCGCCAGAGACGATCGACCGTCCATATCGATCGTCACCACGTGCTCCGCCTTGTCGTCGTCGAGGGAAATCAGAATGCGGGAAAGGAGCGTCTGCTCTGCCGGATCTGTAGGCGCTTTTGGCGACTTTTTCGGCGCCTTTTTTGTCGCGCCGGTCTTTCTGGGGTTCAGAATGTCGTCCTCCGTCCTGTTGCGCATTCGCGCGGGCCGCGGACCTCCGCAATCGCCATCAGGGAAATGTGCCGCATGCTCCGTCGATCGCATCGTTACTTTAACACGCCGATACGGGTCACCACAATGTTAGGGAAATTCACAGAAGCTCAATAGCGTACCGCACCCTGAGTCGCCGTGGCGCGCACGAGCTTTTCGCGAATGGCAGTTGCACTCTGGCCGTTACGTGGAGCGTCGATAACGGCAAACACCGGCGGCGGCGCTTCCGCAATGTGTCGTGAAGGCGCGCGCCTCGCGCGCGCAAATCTCTGGGCCATTTTTGCATAGAGCGGTGCGAGTGTACTTCCAGGTCGCACCACGACGGCAATTGGCATGATTGCGGAGATTTCCTGCCAGCGACGCCACCGCTGAAACCCTTCAAGAATGTCGCTGCCCATCAGCCACACAAAGCTGACCTCGCGAAAACGCCGCTTCAAAGCAGTCAGGGTGTCGATCGTGAATTGCGTGCCGAGATCAACCTCGATATCGCTGACACGAATGCGTGGGTGGGTCGCAAGCGCCCGCGCCCACGCCAGACGCTGATCGAACGCCGCCATGCCAGCAATGGGCTTGAGGGGATTCTGCGGGCTGACCAGCCACCACACATAGTCGAGCCCCAGATATTCGAGGCCGACCCGGCTCACATGCATATGACCCGCATGCGCCGGATTGAACGAACCTCCGAGCAGTCCGATGTGCAAACCGCTCGCCACCGGCCCTGGCGGGAGTGCCCAGTTCCTGGAGATTCGCGTACGACTCACGGTTTAGTCTTCGCCATACCGGTCGCGCCGTATTTCGATAATGTCTGCCGATACGGACTCATGGCGACCAGACCTGCTCGGCTCCGCTAACGCGCCTGTCCCGCACACGGCGTTTGGCGATTTCGCGCGCCAAGGCGCGGAGCACGTCATCGACGCCTTCGCCCGTAACGCCGGAAAGGAGGAAAACCCTGGCGCCGCTTGCTTTTTCGAGAGCGGATTTCTTGCGGGCGAGCGCCGCTTTTGGAATGGCATCGACCTTGTTGAGTGCGACGATCTCGGGTTTGTCGCCGAGCGCATGCCCATACGCATCGAGCTCACCGCGAATAGTTCTGTAGGCGCGCACTATCTCGCTCTGCGTTCCGTCGATGAGATGCACAACGACACCGCAACGCTCTGCGTGACCGAGGAAGCGATCGCCAAGCCCGGCACCTTCATGCGCACCCTCGATGAGTCCCGGCAGGTCGGCGAGAACGAAGTCAGTTGCGTCGATGCGCACGACGCCAAGCTGCGGGACCAATGTCGTAAACGGATAATCGGCGATCTTCGGCCGCGCTGCGGAAACGCGCGCAAGAAACGTGGATTTGCCCGCATTGGGCAACCCGATCAGGCCGGCGTCGGCGATCAACTTCAATTTGAGGACGATTGTCTTTTCCTCGTTGGGCTGACCGGGATTGGCATGGCGCGGCGCCTGATTGGTGGAACTCTTGAAATGCGCGTTCCCGAAGCCGCCATTGCCACCCTTGAGCAGCAACGCCCGCGCGCCGGGCGTATCGAGATCGCAGATCAGGGTCTCACCGTCTTCTTCATAGATCTGCGTGCCGATGGGGACACGAAGTGTAACATCGTCTCCGTTCGCGCCGGTCATTTCCTTGCCCATGCCGTTCTGGCCATTCTTCGCCGTCACGTGCTGCTGGAATCGGTAGTCGATTAGCGTGTTGAGATTGTCGACCGCTTCGGCCCAGACATCGCCGCCTCGTCCACCGTTGCCGCCCCAGGGTCCGCCGAACTCTATGAATTTCTCGCGGCGAAACGCGACGCAACCGTTGCCGCCACGCCCCGACGCAATGAATACTTTGGCGACGTCCAGAAATTTCATGGCATAGCCCGTTCGAACCCTTCCCGGTCAAGCTTCACATTGTGACAATAGACGGCGTGACCGCGCGCAAGGCAATCGCGCTGCTCGGCGCCGTTGGGTACACAGCCCAGCTTTTCCAGGACCCGGCCCGACGCAGGATTGTCGTGAAACCATCCGGCTATCAGGCACGCAACTCCCAATTCGTCGAAGGCATATGCTACAAGCCGGCGCGCGGACTCCGTCGCATAACCCCGGCCCCAGAACGGCTTTCCGAGCCAGTACCCGAACTCGACATTACCTTCCTTCAGATGTACGCCGCAGCACCCGAGAAAAGCATCGTCCGATTTGCGTAGAATCGCGTATGTGAAATCCGTTCCGGCGGCCCTGGTCTGTACGCTGCGCTCGACAAACTCATGTCCGGCCGACTCCGGATAGGGATGCGGCGCGCGCGACAGATTTCTTGCCACGTCGAAGTCGCCTATGAGCGGCGCAAAAGCCGCGACATCGCCCACCTCGGGCGGCCGCAGAAACAATCTCCGGGTTACAAGCACAAGTTCCGACATGGCCTATCCCCTCGTGAGGGACAAAAAAGGGAGACGGCGGACCATCTCCCTCGCCACGATGGGCCGCCTCTGGAAGGCGGCCACCTTCGTTGCCGCCGATTTAGCCCGCGTCCTTCACCGGGTTCGCCGCAATCACCGATACGTAGGTGCGACGCTTGAAGCCTTTGCGGAACTCGACGTTTCCGTCATGCGTGGCGAAAAGCGTGTGATCCTTGCCGATGCCGACATTCGTGCCGGCATAGAACTGGGTGCCGCGCTGGCGGACGATGACGTTGCCAGCTTCGATCTTCTCGCCGCCGAACTTCTTGACGCCCAATCTCTGGCCTGCCGAGTCGCGCCCATTGCGCGATGAGCCGCCGGCCTTCTTATGTGCCATGTTCTGCTCCCTCAGCCCGCGTGGATGGCCGTGATTTTCAGTCTGGTGAAGGGCTGGCGATGTCCACGCTTGCGATGCGTGTTTTTGCGCCGCTTCTTCTTGAAGGCGACAACCTTTTCGCCACGCCCCTGCTCGACGATTTCTGCCGACACGGAGGCACCGGCCACAAGCGGCACGCCGTTCTTCGGAGAGTCACCGCCGAGGAGGAGAACCTCGTTAAGTGTCAGCGTTCCACCGACATCGCCGTCGAGCTTTTCAACCGTCAAGACATCGTCCTGCGCAACCGTGTATTGTTTTCCGCCTGTACGGATGACCGCGAACATGCCCGAAATCCTCGGAATTTCTGTTGTGCCTGCCCCAAAAAGGCAGGATTTCCGCGAAAATCCGTCTCGCGGGAGCCGGGCAATATACTGAGGCAAGGTCCCCGGTCAAGAGCAGCAGGAAACTCTCCAGGAACCGGGCGAAAGCTAAGGCGTTCTGCTGTCTGCGGAGGGACCACTCATGAATTCAATGGATCCACGCGGGTCCCGGCCGGTAGTCCTGGCGAGTGTGGCCCTGATCTCGGCAATGGGCCTCACATACCCCACTCTTGGTCAGCAATCCAACGCCGCACAATCCACTACAGAAACGGGGACGCTCAGCCTGCTGTTCGAAGATGGTTTTTTTACAATGACGATCGTGACTACACCACCGGTTGGCTGATCACATGGACTACCTCTCCTGCTGATACGCCGGGCTGGGCAATCGACGTCGCCCGCTCGGTGCCGTTCTTCGGACAGAGCGGCGAAGTGCGCGCTACCTATGCTCTCGGTCAAGACATCTTCGATCCGACGAATTTCAGATTGTTCAATCCTCCATCTACAGATCATCCCTATGCCGGATATCTCTATGGCTCGATGGGCGTCGCCCAAATGACGGACACGGATCTCGACCAGGTGTCTGTCGAATTGGGGATGGTTGGACCGGATTCCTTTGCTTCAAACGTCCAGATATTCGTGCACGCCATCCTGGGTGATCAACATCCGAACGGCTGGGCCTATCAGATTCACAACGAGCCCGGCCTTGTCATGAACGACGAGCATTCCCGGCGCGCGGTGGAGAGTGGCTCATTCTGGGGCCTTGCATTCGACGTCGACCCGCATATCGGCGGCGCCATCGGAAATGTCTATGACTACGTCAACGCCGGCGCGATGGGCCGTATCGGCATCAACCTGCCCGACGACTACGGCCCTGTCCGCGTCGAGCCGAGCCTGCCCGGCACAAGCTTCTTCGAGCCCACGGGGGCACTGAGCATCTACGCATTCGCAGGTGTCGATGGGCGCGCCGTCGCTCGCGACATCTTCCTCGACGGCAATACCTGGGAGGAGAGCCGTCATGTGGACAAAGAGGCATTCGTGGGCGATGGCCAGCTCGGACTTGCAATTGCCATGGACCGATGGCGACTCGCCTTCACCCATGTTTTCCGGACGCGCGAATTCGAGACACAGCGTCACCCGCAGTAGTTCGGCGCGGCCAATCTGTCGGTTCGCTTCTGAAGCCGTTCAATAGATTCCGGGGATGAGGCGCGCTGTACGCTTCATATACTCTACGTATTCCGGAAAATTTTCGGACAGAATCTCCTCCTCGAACCCCATGCGGTAGAGCTGGAACACAAGCTGCAGCACAAGAAGCCCGAAGGCCACCGGCGATACGTACTGCAGCGCGACACCCACCAGTGCCATCTGCTCGCCCAGATAGAGTGGGTGGCGGACGATCGTGTACGGTCCGCCAACGACAAGACGACGCGCCTCCGACATGATGCTGACGGAGCGTCCCAGCCACAGCAGTCCCCAGAGCGCAAAGCTCATTCCTCCAAGGATGAGGACAGTGGAAAGAGCACCGAGCTCCCAGTTTAAGGGGTGGCGCGGCAACATGAGTATCCCAACGCCGAGATAGGCGCCGAAAAAGGCCGTCACGCGCGGAAATATCCCTTTGGCTTTAGCCGCTGCGGGCCGTCTTGAGACGAGCATGAAGATGAGTAGAGCAGCGAACATGAGCACCGCAAGCTTGGAGAGCGCATCAATCGCCGGCAGCAGACCGGATTGCGATTGCGACAGCATGAGAGTCGCGACCTCATGCGCGAGTTCAGGGATCTGCCGCGTAAGACAGATTCCGTACCAGACGAGAAGCGGCGTACAGGCAAGAAGGTCGTAGATTTTCGCGTTTGGCAGACCGCGCGAAATGAGGGCCTCTTCGCCCGGCAGGGACTCGGTATTCATGAACTTATTGTCTAAAGGGAAGTGCTTAAAAGATCAGAAAAGCTTAGTGACAAATGTCGCGGTCCGCTGACCGCGCCGGACTGTTACAATTCGGTACAACGAAGAGTTTCTGTACACGCCCTCGAAATGCACGACGAGAAATATGACATCGCATGAGGTGACTCATATGCAACATCGGCGCGCAACGTATGACGACGTTCCTGCCCTTGAGTGCCTCATGGAAGCCGCCATCTGCGACCTCATGCGCGACTTCCTCACCGCGGAACAGATCGCGGCGTCATTCGCGATCATGGGGCTGGATACAAGGCTGATCGACGATGGAACCTACTTCGTGATCGAGGCGGAGGGGCGATTGGCCGGATGCGGCGGCTGGAGCCGACGAGCCACTCTATTTGGTGGCGACCATTCCGATGGCCGCAACGACGAATTACTCGACCCTGCACGACAGGCCGCTCGGATTCGGGCTATGTATACTCACCCGGATTTTGTCCGCATGGGCGTAGGAAGGACAATTCTCGCCCGCTGCGAAGGCGAAGCGGCAAGCCATGGCTTTCGGCGCCTGGAACTCGCGGCCACAATGGCAGGCATTCCGCTTTACCGCGCCTGCGGCTATAGCGAAGTCGAGCATTTTCTTGCCGAAACGCCGTCTGGCGTAAGAGTGCCTCTGGCCCGCATGACAAAATTGCTGACGGGCGAGCCAGGCGACCCGGAACCTCTCATTGCACCCACCGACCGGACGCGATAGTTCGGGCGGTTGTTCGGTTGTCCTATCGGTCGATGCGATTTCTTTGGGATATTCTTTATAATTTTCACTGGGTGGAGCCCGGAAAGGCGGCGCGCTCCGCGCAGGCGTATGCCGGATTTCTGTCGCCCTTTTTGAAATCACGAGGCATCCGTGCCGTCATCAATCTCCGTGGGTCGAACCCGGACTACCGTTGGTGGCGCTATGAGACCGACGAGTGTGCCCGCGCTGGAATTGCTCATTTCGATGTAAAGCTCAACTCGCGGCAACTGCCTACCAGGAGGATGTTGCTGGATCTTCTGCGTGCAATCGAAACCGCGCCCACGCCGCTTCTCTTCAAATGCTCGGGTGGTCAGGACCGCACCAGTCTCGCCGCGGCGTTGTATCTTTTGAACGCCAAAGGCTGGGAGGCATCTGTGCAAGCCGATGCTCAGTTCGCGCGCTGGCCGTACTTGCATTTGCCGCGCCGCGAGCAGCTGTGGCTGAGGATGTTTCCCGCGTTCGCATGCGAACAGTCAAAGGGCGCACCTTTGCAAGAGTGGCTCACGACACGCTATTCACCGCATGACCTGAAAGCGTGGCTGGAAGCGCGCGGGCACAGCGGATCGTTCCGGCGAATCTACGATGCACCCCGATGAGCGATGGGCCGTGAGCATCGCCGGTCCCGTCAAATCACTCGATCTTCTTCCCGGCGTGCAGGTGTGGCTTGAGCGCTTGAATCGCGTTGCGCAGAAATTACTCGTTGAGGAGATTCTTGAACTCGCGCAACGCGCTCCCTTCTATCGACCGCAAATGCCGAAATCGGGCAAGCTGTTCTCGGTGGAAGAAACCAATTTCGGCCTGTTGGGCTGGGTGTCCGATTCGGCAGGTTATCGCTACGAGAAGCTTCATCCGGTGACCGGAAATCCGTGGCCACCCATACCGCTGCCGTTGCTGGAACTGTGGGCGGAACATGCGCGTTGTCCTGCGACGCCGGAATGTTGCCTCGTCAACCTTTACCGAAACGGCGCCCGCATGGGACTCCATCAGGATCGCGATGAATCCACTCTCGAAGCCCCCGTCCTGTCCCTGTCGCTGGGCGACGAAGCAATATTTCGCATAGGCAATACGAACCGACGGGGTCCGACAAAGGCCATTCGTCTTCGGAGTGGCGATTTGGTGGCGTTTGGAGGCCCGGCCCGCCTGGCATTCCATGGCATCGACAGGGTTGTTGCCGGTACATCCGGTCTGATTTCTGGCGGCGGGCGCCTGAATTTGACCCTGCGTCGGGTCAGTGCATTCCGACCATAAAAAACGCCCGACCAGGGGGCTGATCGGGCGTCACGTGCGCTGTTACGCGCTGATGCCGGGAGGGGATGACCGGCACCTGCGGAAGAACGCCGTCCAGCGTGCGAGCGGGGGGGCAGTGCCTGCCGGACAGTAGTTCGTCCTTCCGAGGAAGAAGCTATGCACTGAGGACACACATTTCAACTATTTTTTTCGTAAGGTAAAGAACTCGTTTTTTGATCGTGACAGTTGCAAATATGCCACCACAAATTTACCTTTGGGCTTGAGGCAGTTCATTCCTGTGGTCACATTTTGCCGACGTCCCGGGCCGTCCGATCGACTGCGATCCGCGCCTTCCCAAGTATCTCTTCGACCTCGGTCTCGCTGACGGTGAGCGGAGGAGCCAGAACCATCGTGTCACGGATCGCGCGCATGATAAGTCCGCTTGAGAAGCAGTAGTTGCGGCAATGCGTGCCAACATCGCTCTCGCGGGAAAAAAAAGTTCGATGCGGTTTATCAGGGACAAGCTCGATCGCGGCCAGCATTCCTTCGCCACGTACCTCCCCGACCAGCGGGTGATTTTCGAATGTCTCGCGAATGCGGCGCTGGAAGAATGGTCCGATCTCGTTCCTGACGCGGTCGACGAGACCGTTCTGCTCGAGAACTTCCAGATTTTTGAGCGCGACGGCGCTGGCCACGGGATGCCCGGAATAGGTGAAGCCATGAACCAGTTCTTCATTGGCATGGAGAAGTGTCTCCGCCATTCGCGCGCCGAGCGAAACTGCAGAAATGGGCTGGTAGCCCGATGAAAGCCCCTTCGCCATGGACATAATGTCAGGCTCGATGTCGTAGAACTGTGCGCCGAACCACTCGCCGAGACGGCCAAAGCCCGTGATCACTTCGTCCAGATGTAGCAGCACATCGTACTTGCGGCAGATGCGTTGCACCTCCGGCCAGTAGGTTTGCGGCGGAAAAATAAGACCACCGGCGCCTTGCACGGGCTCGGCGGAAAATGAAGCTACGCGATCGGCGCCGAGCTCGAGGATTTTTTCCTCCAGCTTTTGTGCGATGCGAACGCCGAACGCGCCCGGCTCGATGTCGCCATGGCCCATGTCCAACGCGCCAAACCAATATGGCGCGGGCACTTTTTCAAAGCCAGAAAGAGGCAGGTCCCATTGCGGATGCATCGGCGTAAGCCCCGACAGCGAAGCAGCAGCCATGGTAACGCCATGATACGAGTATTCGCGCGATATATGAACTTTCTTTTCCGACTTGCCCTTCAGATTCCAGTAATACCGGATGAGCTTCAGAGCGGAATCGTTCGCCTCGGATCCGGAATTCGCGAACAAAAGATGCTCATGTCCCTCGGGCAGAAACCTCGCAAGCTTCGCCGCGAGCTCTGCCGTCCAGGGGTTCGTCGTTTTGAAGAAGTGGTTGTAGTACGGAAGCGTTTTGAGTGCTTCGCATCCTGCTTCCGCAAGTTCGCGGTTGCCGTATCCAACCTGCACGCACCAGAGACCCGACATACCGTCGATGATCTTGTTGCCCTCGGAATCCCACAGATACACGCCGTCCGAACGAGTGATGACCCGAACGCCTTCACGCCTGAGAGCCGCGGTGTCGGTGAACGGATGGACGTGATGGGCGGCGTCGAGTGCCTGCCAATGTTTTGTGAGATTGTGCTCTCGCGTGGCCATGAATCTCCTTGCGGATGATGTTGACGAGCAGCGTCTGAAGGCGCGGCAGGCACGCCACGCGCCGGCTATGGATTGTAGCCGATGCACGCACCAAAGGTGAGAAGATACTTCTTCGAGTTCATGGTTCGCAGGCTACCAAAACCTGCGCGCTGCGTCACGCGATCGATTTGTGAAAGATCGCAAATACTCAAGCCGCAGCTGCTTTTGGCCCTTCACCCTGCCTGGCAAGCGCACGTTTATAGGCCGGGCGCGCATGACAGCGATCCAAATAGGCTCGCATGGCCGGCGAAGATTCGAATGCCTCTGGCGCATGCGCGGCGAAATCGAGCACGGTCGCCATCAGGATATCGGCCGGGCCAAACTCGCCGAGGAGATAAGACCTGTCGGCAAGTCCCGTCGCGATATCCGCCAGACGCTCGTGGGCAAGCCCGATGAGTTCGGGGTAACGCCATTCGCGCCCCGATTTGTCGACCCAGAATCTGTCCCAGCGAAAAATCTCGAGGAAGACCGGCTCGACCGTGTTGAGCGCGGCGAAGCACCATTGGTTGAGTTCGGCGCGTGCGTGCGCGTCCTGGGGTGCCTTTCCGACCTGCTCATAGATGTAGAGTACGCCTGCGCCGGACTCGAACATTCGGTGCCCGCCGTTTTCGAGCGAGGGAATCTTGCCGAACGGATTGATGAGCCTGTTCGGCGGCAACTTTTGTTCGCCCTTCGACGTATCCATCCAGTGCACGTCGTATGGAAGACCGACCTCTTCAAGCGCCCAAAACAGACGCAGATCGCGCACGATTCCCTTGAGAAACGGTGGAAAATTGTAAGCGCCATACACCGTGATCATCGACGGATATCCTTTTGACCCGAACAAGACAGACAGATTACCCGTTGTTGCGTCGAAGCAAAGCGCGGCCTCGGCGGTAACGCTTTGACTTTCAGACTCACGGAAGCGCCCCTACTTTGCCGGCGTTTCGACCGATTTCTTGAGACTTGCGAGTTGTTCGCCCAGCACGCGGTCGACGGCTTGCGCAATATCGTCGAAGCCGCCTTTCGTGTAGCCCCCGACGGCATATGTCATTTGGACATCGGTAGCCGCGCCGGCCTCCTTCATCGCGATCGTCAAAGCACCGTCGACCGCCATACCCTGCAATGGTCCGAGCGCCCCTCGCAGGCGCAGCACCTTGCCGAGTTCCGCAAAAACGACGACCAGGTGCTGAACCGAGCCCCCATCCGGCATGGTTTCGCACCAGCAGCCACCTGCCTTGGCGTCCAGCGTCAGATTGGCCGCATCGTGCGAAAACGTGTGGCCGGAACTCCACCAATGCGATGGCTGGGTCAGCACCGCGTAAACCCGATCCGGTGTTGCTGCAATCTGGACGTGCTCGGTGACCTGGAAGCCATTGCCGCCCACATTGTCGACGGCAGCAACAGCGTGTTCCGCCGCCAGAATCAGCGCGGCCACGGTTAGTGCGATCTTCGCTTGTTTGATTGTGACGTGCATCCTGGTTCCTGCTGTTTTGCCTACATTGACGCCGCCTGCGCGTAGGCTTGAAGAATAGCGCTCCAGCCATTCGGCGAATCTACCGCTGCGCGCATGGCTTCTGCGTCCGTCGATTCGATCCTGTGTTCGAGCTCAACGCGCGTGGCGTCAGGACCGTCGGCGACAAAGCGGACTTCCACCTCGCTCAAGAGGTTTTCGTCGGCTTCAAATTTGCTGTTGATGTGCCAGGACAGAATCACTCGCGACGGCGGTTCCCATGCGAGCACCCTGCCCCAGTTGCATTCCGAACCGTCTTCTCCCTTTTCGTACCAGCGGCCGCCGCTCATTGGCTCGATGATCGCTTCCTTGATCGCCGCCTTGCCAATGTGATGCGATTTCGGCCACCAGCTATCGAAGCGTGCAGTGAACACTGCGAAGGCACGCGCCTGCGGCACGTTCACGCGAAGCATTTTCCTGACCGGCGTAACCTTGATCATCGGCGCATTCATGTTTCATTCCTGTCGTTGTCATGAGCTTCGACCTCGGCACGAAATGCCTCGAGCGCCACGTCCCAGAATTGCTCGAGCCACGCGCGTAAGACACCGAGACCCTTCGGATCAATGTGATAGACGCGGCGCGTGCCCTGCGCCTTCTCTTCCACCAGACCTGCCTTTTTGAGAACTTTCAGATGCTGCGAGACCGCGGGCCGGCTGACGGGCAATCCTTGCGCGATCACGCCGACAGATTGGGGACCTGACCTCAGCCGCTCGAACACCTTCCTTCGGGTGGGGTCAGCCAATGCTGTTAGGGCACATCCGTAAGCCATAGCTTACTGTAAGTACATACTTACACATTTGTCAAGCACGAGGTGGGCAGAGGCCCCGCTACCTAATGCCCACCGCCGACTCCTTTCATGTTGAGATCGACACTGATGGTGCCTTGCGCCGGGAACGTCGCGAGGAATCCCTCGTTCGTCCAGGCGAGCGAGGGCATGCCGAACGATTCGACATTGCCCCAGATGCGCACGCCGCGTCCCTGCGGCTTTGCGAGCGCGGTGCGTATCTGATCGTCGAGCTTTGCCATCTCGTCGCCGACGCGAAAAACGAGCTTGGTTTCGAGCGCCTTGCCCAGTTGGTCACCCGCGAGGGCACGCAGCGCCGACAGAAGAACGTCTTCGGTGCCGATGTCATAGTGTACATGAGCGATGCGGATGGTCTGAGCGGTCGCGTCAAATTGTGGGACGCCACGCAAATAGCCGTCGCCGCAGGAATCGAACCAACCGAACGGGTCCCAGCCCTGCTTCACGCAGAATCGTATCGCGACCACGACGTCCTGGCCCGATGGCTCAATAGACAGCGCTTTGAAGTCGACCGTCATGCCGCCGACCTTTACCGGCTTGTCGGCGAGCCGCTTCATCGCCAGCTGCGAAGCCTCACCGTACGGTAACAGCACCGGCACCATGAATGAAAAGCGATTGGACAGTGTAGTCAGGGGCGCAAACGGCGGCAGTGGTGGCGTCTGCGCGGGCTCCGGCGAATGGTCAAGCACGACGACCTGGCCACGCACATCGACACCCAATCCCACGGTGACCGCATCGTTGCGCATCTGGGGTTGCGCCACGCGGATGCGTTCCGGCGCAAGCACGAGCCATGATGGTGGCGTCTTGCCGACTCGCAGCGGCCGAACCGTTCGGGACCACAATCGCTCGACCTGCGGCCTGATCTTCACTTCCGACGCGACGTGTTTGTCGAGCGATTTGAACAACGGTGCCGAAAGCTTCTGCGCATTCCGGTTCCAGAGGTCCGCGATGCTTAGCTTCAATGGCCCGAGCTTGAGCTGACCATCGGACAGTGTAATCGTGCCACTCGTCTTCGATTCAACGCGCCAGTCGGGACTCAGCGACAGCGTCGTCGTCGCCGTCGCGACTCCCGTCGCGGTGCCATTCGCTGTCGTTTTAAAGAACGCTCCCTTCATCGGCATCTGCGCATTGACGGTGAGCGGAACGGTAAGCGTCAGCGTGTTGTTGCCGGCGACAACTGTGATGGGGCCGGTGCGCACAGCCTCGAGATTGAGCAGGCACCTGGCGATCGCGCAATCGATAGACTGATTGCGAATGTCGGCGATGTGGTTCTCCGTTTCCTGGTTCAACTCCTGCGCGATTTCGCTTGCCGGAATTATAAGCGTGGCCGCGAGAGTGGACACGGGAGCCGTGGGCGCGGGTGGCGCCGGCGTTCGTTTGGGTTGTGGCGCCTCGAACCCGCATGCCGCGAGCCCGACGAGAACGGTACAGAACAAAACGGCGATCGGACGAAACTGATAGCGAATGCCTGATGTGAAGCCCATGAGCGAAATGAGACCTGATGCTGCGACGCAAACCTATTCGCCATAGGTCCCGAATGTCACGCGATCAGCACCGCCGTCGGAGGGAATTTTCGAACACCGGCAGCCACCGCTATACATTCAGCAACAAATGCTGCCGTTCCCACGGGCTGATGACTTGCTGGTACGCATCGTGCTCTGATGCTTTGACGTCGCTGTAAAGCTGTACGAAGCGTTCACCGAAAATCTCCTTCAAATCCGATGAGGCCCGGAATTTGGCCACGGCGTCCAGAATATGCCGCGGCAGTTGATAGCGGCTGGACTCGTACGCATTGCCTTCCATCGCTCGGGTCGGGACGAGGTTCTCTACCATTCCCAAATAGCCACAGGCGAGCGATGCAGCGATCGCAAGATACGGATTGGCATCCGCACCCGGCACGCGGTTTTCGATGCGCCGGTTTTGCGTATCAGACACAGGCACGCGCAGTCCGACCGTCCGGTTCTCATGCCCCCAATGCGTGTTGATCGGTGCAGAAAGAAACCGCACCAACCGGCGATAGGAATTCACGAACGGCGCGATCAGCGGCATGGCGGCCGGCAGGTGCTTTTGAAGGCCCGCGACATGGGCCAGAAACAGCCGCGTGTCCTTACCGTTCTTCGCCGCAAAAAGACTCTTGCCCCGTTTCGTATCCACCACGCTCTGATGGATATGCATAGCGGAGCCGGGCTCCTGTTCGTAAGGCTTTGCCATGAATGTCGCGTAGATATCGTGGCGCAAGGCCGCCTGACGCACGGTGCGCTTGAAGAGAAAGGTCTGGTCCGCAAGCGCGACAGGGTCGCCGTGATTGAAATTCATCTCGACCTGCGCCACGCCCTCTTCGTGGATCAGGCTGTCGATGCCGATATCCTGTGCTTCACAATAATCGTAGACATCCTCGAACAGCGGATCGAACTCGTTGACCGCGTCGATGCCGTAGGCTTGGCGCCCGGTTTGCGGGCGGCCTGTCTTTCCGGCGGGCGGCAACAACGGATAGTCCGGATCGATATTCTTTGCGGCGAGAAAGAATTCAAGTTCCGGTGCGACGATCGGTCTCCAGCCACGCTCTTCGTAGAGCCGCACAACGCGTTTCAGGATGGAGCGCGGCGTGACGGTCACGGGTTCGCCGTTTTGATCGTCGCAATCGCAGATTACCTGCGCCGTTGGCTCCTTGTACCATGGCACGATGCGCAGTGTGCTCACATCCGGCACCAGATTCATGTCAGGCGCCTGGTAAGTGAGCACTTCCGTTTCGGAGTCCGCACCTGTCACCATCTGGCCGAAGATCGATTCCGGCAGGCGCAACGTTCCATTGCGCAAGCCACTGAGGAACTTGGTCGCCGGCAAGATCTTTCCGCGCGCGATGCCCGCCATGTCGGCGACGAGACATTCCACTTCGCTGACCCGCCGCGCCTTCAGCCACTCCGAAAATTCTTCTTCCGTGTCTCTGCTCATGACGCTGCCTGCCTGACCGCTTCGCCGAACGCCGCAAACAGCGCACGCGAGATTTTGTTTTCCGCCCAACGCCACTCGGGATGCCATTGCACGCCGAGCACAAACCCCTTCGCGCCCGGCATAGAGACGGCCTCAATAACACCGTCAGGCGCGACGGCGTCGGCATGCAGCTTCGGCGCCAGGCGATCGATACCCTGCGAATGGAGGGAGTTCACCGGGAAGCTGCGGTCGCCAAGAATTTTCGCAAGCAATCCGCCGTCTTCGATTCGTACCTCGTGCGCCGGTCCATACTGCTCGTCGAGCGGCGCGGAGGTGTTTTCCCGGTGATCGCTCGAGCCGGGCTGCTCCTGAATGTGCTGATGGAGCGTGCCGCCGAGCGCAACATTCAATTCCTGAAATCCGCGGCACACGCAAAATACAGGAACGCCGGCCGCAATCGCGGCCGACAGCAACGGCAACGTCGTAGCATCGCGGCTTTCGTCTTGCAGCACGCCTTCACGCGGTGGCGGGCCGCCATACTGACGCGGCGCCACGTTAGACGGCGACCCCGTGAAAAAGAGCCCGTCGATGCTTGCCAAGATGTCTCCCGGCGCTATGTGATCGGCCAATACCGGAATCAGGAGAGGTAATGCTCCTGTTCCGTCGCGCACGGCCGCGATGTATTTCTCGCCGACCATATGGAACGGGTGCTTTCCCATCTGACGATGGTCGCACGGAATGCCGACGATAGGGGGGCGGGACGACATGACAAAGGTGGCTTGGGTCCGCCTCGACTAGCACGGGCATATGCGGGAGGGCAAGGAAGGGTCACTACGCGGTGCGAAGACCCGAACATTTACTGGTCTGACTTCGCCTTGGTGTCCGGAATCACAAACAGCGAGGAATCGAGCGGCACATCCATGCGGACATCGCGAACGGAGACCGTCGTTGCGAGACCTTGAGCGTCCACAACCGTCCATTGCCGAAGCTCGAGAGTGGGCTCTGCGAACACGAGCGTGATGTTGCCGTTGACTTTGCTGGAATGCGAACGGGCATTGACGATGAGTTCACCGGGTTGACGCTCGATGTCGGCGATTTCGCCGTTTTGCTTCAGGTTGACGTCATTGGAAAGAATGAGATTAAGCGGCGTCGACCAGATGGGAAAGTGGTCGACGGTGTCCAGTTTTTTGTTCTCGACCGCTACCGTCGAACCGTCGCTGACGATAAGAACCGGATTGGGCGGCGCGTACTGAAATCGCATCTTGCCCGGTTTCTCGATATAGAAAGTGCCCTCGTCGACCTGTCCGTCGGGACCGATCTGCACGAACGCGGCTTTCATTGTGTGGATGGTGTTGAGATAGGCACTGACGCGATCGAGTGTGGCTTTGTCAGCATCGCTCATCTCATGCCGATATTCCGGCACCGCCGCCCCAAGGCCGAGCGAAATCGCCGAGATAAAAACAGCTGCGGCGATGCGGCGAGCGACTACCAAACGCAATTCCCGTCGATAGCGAGTTAGGCCGCTTCGTGCTGCGCGGCCTGCTCTCGTTTGCGTTGGGAACATAAGCCTTCGGTGATCAGCTTCAAGACTCCTTCGAGCTCGCGCTCAAGCTTAGGGAGCGTCAGCTTCGACCAGAGCTGCGGATAGCGGAATTTCATTGTGGCGGACTGAATCATTTCCGCGGTCATTTCCTTGTCTTCCGCTGCGAATTCGCCACGCCGTTCCGCGTCGTCGAGCAGCTCGACGAGAATCCGCCGCTCGTTTGCCAGCATCCAATTGACGAATTGCGGCCGCTCATGACCGATCACGGTCGCCATTTCGTAGGCGCGTGGATCCTTCTCCAGCTTGTGATAGGTGCGGCGTAATTCCTCGAAGAGCAATTCGTGCAGTCTTTCGCGCGCGGTTTTGTCGGGCGCCAACGCAATCTTGCGCAGATGCTCCAGATGACGCTCGTAGTCCTCCGTCGCGATGGATTCCGCGATGTCGAGCTTGCCGGGGAAAAATCGATAGAGATTGCCCGGCGACATGCTGCAGTCGGACGCCACTTCCGCCATGGTGGTTTTCGTATAGCCAAAATGCGAAAAGCGCTTTTTGGCGGCTTCCACAATTTGACAGCGGACGGAGTCCTTTTCGGCCATAGCGTTTCTTCCCGGGTATGACGTTTTCTTTTCACGCGACAAAATACTGCAAATTTCTGAATAATCAACAAATCGTTCAATCTTTTGCAGTGCAGCATGGGCCAGTCTTTGACAGAAAACTCTTCTTCGACAACCCCTTACGATCATGTCGGGGTGATCGGTGCCGGCGCGTGGGGAACCGCCCTTGCCTTGGCAGCAGCCCAAGCTGGACGACGCGTCGTCCTCTGGGCCCGCGAACCCGAGGTCGTCCAGTCCGTGCAGCAGAACCGAGAAAACGCCCTGTTCCTGCCAGGAGTTTCGCTGCCGCCGGCCATAGTGGCGACAGGCAACATCGAGGAGGCGGCACAGGCGGACGCTCTCCTTCTGTCAGTCCCGGCTCAGCATGTTCGCGCAACGCTGCAGACCTTGCAGGCGACGCCTGCCCTGACAAAGCCGATCGCACTATGCGCCAAGGGTATCGAGTGCGGCACCGGAATGCTTCTGACGGAAGTTCTGATCGAATGCGGGGCGCGCGAGCCGGCGATCCTGTCCGGCCCCTCATTCGCCAACGATGTGGCCCGTTGTCTTCCAACCGCAGTAACGATTGCCGCAAGGAAAGCAGTCGCGCTGCGACTGCAGGTCACGCTCGGCCATCCGACATTCCGTCCCTATGCAAGCGAAGACCTGACCGGCGTCGCACTCGGCGGTGCGGCAAAAAACGTCTATGCCATCGGGTGCGGAATCGTCGCCGGGCTGGGACTCGGCGAAAGCGCACGCGCCGGACTCCTGGCTCGCAGCTTCGCCGAACTCTTTCGACTGGCTCGCGTTCTGGGCGCGAAGGAAGAGACCGTGATGGGCCTGTCGGGTCTGGGCGACCTCGTGCTCACTGCGACCAGCCCGACATCACGGAACTTCTCCTTTGGGCTCGCACTTGGCAAGGGCGCGACGCTTTCCGAGCTGGTTGCGCCGGAGCGTCCCCTGGCCGAGGGCGTCGAAACCGCATCCGCACTCGTCGCCCGAGGCTCCCAACACGACATTGAACTTCCCGTGGCCCAAACAGTGGCCGATATTGTGGCGCGTAAGCTCACGCCCCAGGACGCGATGCCCCGTCTTATGCAACGACCACACAGGAGCGAGTGAGCATGCTGTTCGTGATTGCCGCCATCGACAAGCCGGGCGCCCTTGCGCTCCGTATGGCCACACGTCAGGCGCATTTCGATTTCATATCGGGCTCGGACACGCTGAAGCTCGGAGGCCCGTTTCTCGACGCGAGGGGAGACATGATCGGCAGCCTCCTGATCATCGAGGCCGCAGACCTGGAAGCGGCACGCAAATGGCACGCCGAGGATCCGTACGCAAAGGCGGGATTGTTTACGAGTTCCGATATCCGGGCGTGGAAGGCGACGGCCAATCGCTGCGCCGCCGCTCTCTGAAGTGGAGGAGTCGATGAATTATTGGTTGCTCAAAAGCGAGCCGGAGAGCTGGTCTTGGGATCAGCAGAAAGCGAAAGGCGCCAAAGGGGAGCCCTGGAGCGGGGTCCGCAACTACACTGCCGCAAAAAATATGCGCGAGATGAAGAAGGGCGATCGCGGCTTCTTCTATCATTCTGGAAAGGAACGCAGCATCGTCGGCGTCGTCGAAGTGATCGGCGAGTATCGCCCGGATCAAACGGACGAAAGCGGAAAGTTCGGGCTCGTGGATGTGAAGGCCCTCGTCGATTTTCCAAGGCCGGTGAGCCTCGATGAGATCAAAGGTCATCCGAAGCTGAAGGAGATGACGCTCGTGAAATTTTCGCGACTGTCGGTTCAGCCGGTCAGCGCCGCGGAATGGAAAACGATCTGCACGCTGGGTGGTCTCAAGTAACAGCTGGGATCGAAGATCGGATCGTCCGGCGGCCTCAACTCTGGCGCTGATAAAGAACGTTTCCGTTCGCCTGCGTCACACTGAAGAGCGAAATACAGCGCTTGTTTTTCAGATCGTGACAAAACAGATCGATCGCGACAAGATAGCGGGTCGCATGCGTAGCGGCGACACACACATACCGGCCTCGCGTGCGGGTCAGATAAATGTTGTGGCCAACGAGCTGGCCGTAAGGCGGAACGATACCGTAGTTCTGCGCAGCCGCCAGTCCGGACGTGCAAAACAGAGTGGCGGCCGCAGCGCTTTCGCTCGCCAGAAGCTGAGCTCGCGACGCCGCGTCGCGCTGCTGCATGATCGGCTGCACCCAGCCGAAATAGGCTACTGCGAGGATAGCGACCAACACTCCGCCGCCCACTACAATCTGTGCGACAAGCCATTCGCGCGACAGAGAGTGCTGACCGTCTTTCTGATCTGTAACTGACATGTCCCGTTTAACCCCTGACTTTTTATTTCATCGTTGGAATGACAAAACTGGAATTCTCTCGAACGCCCCCTTTAGGCCAGCGCTGCGTCACCGTCTTGATGCGCGTAAAGAAGCGCACGCCCTCGACCCCATGCTGATTGACGTCGCCGAAGGCCGAGCGCTTCCAGCCACCAAACGTGTGATAGGCCAGCGGTACGGGAATGGGAATGTTAATACCCACCATTCCAACCTTTACCTTACTCGCGAACTCGCGCGCCGCGTCACCGTCGCGGGTAAATATTGCGACGCCGTTGCCATATTGATGCTTTGACGGCAGGGCAATTGCCTCCTCGAAATCCTTTGCCCGCGCAATTTGCAGCACTGGACCGAAAATTTCGTCCTGGTAGGACTTCATAGCCGGTGTAACACGGTCAAACAGCGAACCGCCCATGTAGAAGCCGTCTTCGTAGCCCTGAAGCCGGAAATTCCGTCCGTCGACGACGAGCTCCGCGCCTTCTCTGACGCCCATTTCAATGTAGGACGCAACCTTGTCGCGGTGTGCGGCGGTCACCATCGGCCCATAGTCCGCGTCCGGGTCCGTGGGTGGCGCTACTCTCAGCGCCTCGACGCGTGGTTTCAGTTTATGAACAAGGGCATCGGCCAGCTTATCCGTCACGGGAACCGCGACCGATATCGCCATGCATCGCTCACCGGCAGATCCGTAACCCGCCCCGATAAGCTCGTTCGTCACCTGGTCGAGGTCCGCATCGGGCATGATGATGGCGTGGTTCTTGGCGCCACCCATGGCCTGTACGCGTTTGCCGTGAGCGGTTCCGCGGGAATAGACATATTCCGCGATCGCCGACGAGCCGACAAAACTGACCGCCTGAATGTCAGGGTCCTCGAGAATCGCATCCACGGCTTCCTTGTCGCCATTGACGACGTTGAGCACGCCGGCCGGCGCGCCTGCTTCCATGAACAACTCGGCGAGTCGCAGCGGAACGCTCGGATCTTTCTCACTGGGCTTGCAGATGAAGGTGTTGCCGCACGCAATCGCCAAGCCGAACATCCACATCGGAATCATGGCCGGGAAATTGAACGGCGTGATGCCCGCCACGACGCCCAGAGGCTGGCGCATCGAATAAATGTCGATGCCGGGACCTGCGCCTTCCGTATACTCGCCCTTGATGAGATGTGGAATGCCGCACGCGAACTCGATTACCTCCAGGCCGCGTTGAATGTCGCCCTTCGAATCCGCGATGACTTTGCCGTGCTCGGCTGACAGCATGTGCGCGAGATCGTCCATGTTTCTCTCGACGAGCGCCTTGAAATTGAACATCACCCGCGCGCGGCGTTGGGGATTGATGGCGGACCACTCGGGAAATGCCTTCACGGCCGCTTCAACAGCCCGGCGCATCTCCACTCGACTCGCAAGGGGCGCCCTGGCCTGGACTTCACCCGTCGCCGGATTGAACACATCGCTGAAACGCCCGGAAGCGCCCGGGATTTTCTGGCCAGCTACGAAATGGGGAAGGTCTTTCATGGCACGAGCGCTTTCCCTTGAGCATCCGACGGCGGTCCCGCCTTGTGCGGGGGTGTTTAGCCAAGCGCAATCGGCGCGGCAAGCGATGCAAAGTGCCGGAACAAAGAGAAGGGCCGCACGCAATGCGCACGGCCCTCAAGTCGGGGAGTAAGTCCGAAAAAAACTCTAACGGTCGAGTTCGACTCTGCGTCCGTCGGACGTACGCGTTCCGGCGTAGGCCTCACCTTTCGGCTTCAGCCAGGCGACGAGCTCGCCGCCGGGCGCATAAAGCTGGAGGCTGGGGCCGACGGACTTCCAATAACCGATGCTGGAAAGGCCGCTCCCACAATCTGCAGAGGGAGTGGCATTTCCGGCCTCAGCGAGCGTGAGCGTGCAGGGCGCGTCATTGACCCCCACGGTGAACTTCCAAGTTCCGGTTACTGCGGGGTCGGCATGCGCAAAGGCGACCGTCGAAAGGGCAAGAGCGGCGCCAAGTGCAAGGGAGCTGATCTTCGTCATATGAACATCTCCTTAAGCGTTCAGTGTTCAGAACGCTACGCCCTCATTTTGCCATTGGCAAATGCAATTTCTGCATGGGGCGGATGAATTTATGTGGGAGTGCGTCGCAGAATTTTAGAAATTATCTCATAAGAACAATATATTGAGATTA
>Ga0302325_10007245_pt1 | contig 24664 bp, 30 predicted proteins | sample Palsa_T0_2_FD_201948 | JGI IMG/M metagenome (GOLD analysis project Ga0302325, IMG submission 201948) | Peat permafrost microbial communities from Stordalen Mire near Abisko, Sweden - Palsa_T0_2 | ecosystem: Environmental > Terrestrial > Soil > Palsa > Peat permafrost | place: Sweden: Abisko... | reverse complement strand
CAGCTGAACTTCCGCACCCGGTCCGCGGCGCGACCCGCCCGGCCGCCTCAGCCCGTCCTGCGGCGGGACGCCCTCCAGTCCCGCCCCGTCCTGCGGCGGCGCGCCCGGCTGGCCGCGCTCGCGGTCGGTGGCTTCCTGCTGCCGTGGATCGTGGTGCTCGGCGCCGTGCTCCCGGCCACCGCGCAAGCGCAGCACTGGGCGCTGGCCTGGACCGGCCTGGACGGCGCGGAGGCAGCCGCCGCCCTGGCGACCGCGCTGCTGCTATCCCGCGGCGATCAACGGGCGAGCCTGTCGGCCGTCGCCGGTGGGACCCTGTTGCTCATCGATGCGTGGTTCGACGTGTGCACCTCCGCGCCGGGCAGCGATCACGCGATGGCGCTGGCTGAGGCGGCCTTGGTCGAGATCCCGCTGGCCGTCGCCGCCTGGTGGCTGGCGATCGTGCTCACCAGGGAGACCCGATGAGAGCGTCATTGCGTGCGGTCGCGGCGACCGGGGTTCTGGCCGCGGGCGCGGTCGGCGTGGCGGCGGTGCTCAGCGACAAGGCGCCGTACCCGTACGCGCGGCGCCGCCTGCTCGACTTCCCGCTGCCGCTGCTCACCGGCCGGCGGCTGGACGTGCTGCTGCAACCGGTCCCGGGCGAGCGGGTACTGGAGATCGGCCCCGGCACCGGCCTGCAGTCCCTGCACGTGGCGCCCCAGCTGGGCGCCGACGGCCGGCTGGCCATCGTCGACATCCAGCAGCAGATGCTCGACCACGTCATGGCGCGAGCAGCCCGGCACTCGATCGGTAACATCAGCCCGCACCTGGCGGGCGCGGACGCGCTGCCGTTCCCGAACGAGCACTTCGACGCGGCCTACCTGGTGACCGTGCTGGGTGAGATCCCGCAGCGGCAGGCCGCGCTCAGCGAACTACGGCGAGTGCTCAAGCCAGGCGGGAGGCTGGTCATCGGCGAGTTCGCGGACCGGCATCATGTGACGCTGCCAACGCTTATCACGATGGCCAACGCCGCCGGCCTGAGCTTCCGCCGGCGCACCGGCCTGCCCTTTGCCTACTACGCACTCCTCGCCCCGCACGCGTAGCGCGGGCCGGTCATTCCTCGACCGCATGCGTTGCGCGGCGCTGTCGCTCCTCGCCCGCGCGCGTCGCGCAAGCCTGTCCGTCGGGCGGGGCCGCCTACTGTCGGGTGAACACGGCGTGGACGACGATCGAGTTGGCCGTCGCCGCGATGCCGATGAAGTTCCACGTCATGCCGAAGTCCCGCCGGTTGACCTGGAGCGTGCCGTCCAGCTGGATCTCGCCGTCGGCGACGGAGACCTTGGCGTCGAACGACGCCGGACGGGTGCGGTCGCGGATGGTGAGGGTTCCCGTGACCCGTACGCCGTCGCCGGCCGGGCTGACGCCTTCGGCGGCGAAGGTGATGTCCGGGTGAACTTCGATGTTGAAGAAGTCGCCCGAGCGCAGGTGCTTATCCCGCTGCGGGTTCTTGGTGTCAATCGACTCGGCGTTCACGGTGATGATGCCGGTGACGTCGCCCGCCGCCGTCACCGCGCCGTTCCCGCTGACCTGGCGGAAGACGCCGTGCAGTGGCAGCAGCCCCCACGTGTGCCTGGTCTCGAGCAGGACCTCGGACCTGGCCGGGTCCAGGGTCCATGACCCGGCCAGCTTGCCGGCGTCCAGCAGCGCCTGCAGCGCCGACGGTGTCAGCGGTTCCGACGGTGCCATTGCCGCCTCCAGGTAATTTGGTTTCTTAATCAAAACTATTTTGACATGGGAACCATATATATCTCAGCCGGGAAGTGTCAAGCCTGGACGACGAGTCGGGATGGGCGGCCGGGGATTAGCCGGACGCCGCTGGCGAGCGGGCTGAGTCAAGCGGCTTGCTCAGCGCGGCACGAGCTTGAGCGTTGCCGTTCGCGCTCGCTCGGCCACCATGGGGTCGACGTAGCTGGCGCCGAATCGGCGGTACTTGGCGCGGTAGGCGGCGTCGATCCGGTCGTTGACTCCCGGGTCGGTTTCATCGACGAAGGTGACGTCCTTGTCGACGCCGCCGGCCCGGATGTGGCCCTCGTGGCTCACCTCGGCGCCGCGGAACCAGGCGCTGCCGCCGCCGCGGTAGGAGCGGACGTAGAGGTCGTCGCCGGTGCGGACGACCCAGATCGTCACCGGGGGGCGCTGCGTGCCGTCAATTCGATGCGGCGCGATCTCCAGCTCGTCCGCCGCGTCGATCGCGGCGAGCTCATCGGTGGTCCAGGCGGTCATCGGGCGTCTCCTTGTGCTGACGGGGCCGGTTCGGGTTCTGATGCGGCCGGTTCAGGGTTGCGGTGGCGCCTTGATAACGGCGCTTGTCGATGCCACGGCGCGGCTCGTTCCTTCCAGAACTCACGGCTACCTACCCTGGTGCAGTCGAGTGCACGCTCGCCGCTGTTCGATGCGCTGACGGGTCCTGGTCACTGACCTGGTGCTCGCCCGCCTCCACGGCTGACGTAGTCGGGCGGTCAGCTGGCGGGCAGATCCGTCCGGGCCCGGCTGCGCTGGATCGCGAGCCACACGTTGGCCGGGGTCAGCGGCATGTCCGCGTGCACCACGCCGAACGGGGCGAGCGCGTCCACGACCGAGTTGACGACGGCGGGGGGCGAGCCGACGGTGGCCGATTCGCCGATGCCCTTGGCGCCGACGGGATGGTGGGGGGACGGGGTGACGGTCGCGCCGAGTTCCGGCGAGGGGCACTCGAGCGACGTGGGCAGCAGGTAGTCCATGAACGAACCGCTCAGGCAGTTGCCGATCTCGTCGAACGAGATGGACTGCATCAGGGCGATGCCGATGCCGTCGGCCAGGCCGCGGTGCACCTGTCCCTCGACGATCATCGGGTTGATCCGCACCCCGCAGTCGTCGACGGCGATGAAACGGCGGACCTTGACCTGGCCGGTGCCCGGGTCCACGTCGGTCACGCAGATGTAGGCGCCGAACGGGAAGGTCAGGTTGGGCGGGTTGTAGACCGCCGACGCATCGAGGTGGCCCTCGATCCCCGCGGGCAGCTCGAGCGTCGAGTGCGCGGCCTTCGCGATCTCGACGATGCCCAGGGCCAGGTCGGGGTCGCCGCGGACGCGCCACTTGCCGTCAAGCCACTCAAGGTCATCCGCGGCCGCCTCGAGCATGGCCGCGGCCACCAGCCGGGCCCGCTCGCGGACCTTCCGCGCGGCGACGACGGCCGCCGCGCCAGACACCGGGGTGGACCGTGACCCGTAGGTGCCGAGGCCGAACGGGGTCCGGTCGGTGTCGCCGTGCACCACCTCCACGTCGTCGGGGGAGAGGCCGAGTTCGTGCGCTACCAGCTGGGCGAACGTGGTCTCGTGGCCCTGGCCCTGTGTCTGCACCGAGATGGCGAGCACCGCCTTGCCAGTGGGGTGCACCCGGAGGTCGGCGCCGTCGGCCATGCCCAGGCCCATGATGTCCATGTGGCTGCGCGGGCCCGCACCGACGCCCTCGGTGAAGAAGCTCAGCCCGATGCCCATGTACTCGCCGCGGGCGCGCCGCTCCGCCTGCTCGCGGCGGAGCGCCGGGTAGTCGGCCATGTCCAGGGCCAGCTGCAGCGCCCGCGGGTAGTCGCCCGAGTCGTACTCCCAGCCGGACGGGGTCGTGTAGGGGAACTGCTCGGGGCGCAGCAGGTTGCGCATCCGCAGCTCGGCCGGGTCCATCCCGAGCTCGCGCGCCAGCATGTCGGTCAGGCGCTCGACCAGGTACACGGCCTCGGTGATGCGGAAGGAGCAGGAGTAGGCGACACCGCCCGGCGCCTTGTTCGTGTACACGCCGGTGACCTCGCAGTACGCCGCCTGAGTCTGGTAGGAGCCGGTGAAGATGTGGAAGAAGCCGGCCGGGAACTTGGACGGCTGCGCGACCGCGTTGAACGCGCCGTGATCGGCCAGCACCCGCGCGCGCAGCCCGAGAATCCGCCCGTCGGCGGTGGCGGCGATCTCGCCCTGCATGTGGTAGTCGCGGGCGAACGCGGTCGACATCAGGTTCTCCGAGCGGTCCTCTACCCACTTCACCGGGCGCCCGAGCGCCATCGACGCGGCGACCGCGCAGACGTAGCCCGGGTACACGGGAACCTTGGCGCCGAAGCCGCCGCCCAGGTCGGGCGAGACGATCCTGACCTTGTGCTCGGGGACCCCGGTCAGTGCCGCGTAGAGCATGCGGTGGGCGTGCGGGGCCTGGCTGGTCGACCACAACGTCAGCTTGCCCGCGACCGCGTCGTAGTCGGCGATCGCGCCGCAGGTCTCAAGCGGCGCGGGGTGCGAGCGCGGGTAGATCATCGCGCACCCGACCACCACGTCCGCGGCGGCGAAGACCGCGTCGGTGGCGGCCTTGTCGCCCGCGGTCCAGTCGAAGATGTGGTTGCCGCCCGGCAGTTCGTCGCGGACCACCGGCGCGCCCGGGTCGAGCGCGGTCGAGGCGTCGATCAGCGGCGGCAGCGGCTCGTAGTCAACGACGATCAGCTCGAGCGCGTCCCGCGCCGCGTACCGGTCCGTCGCCACCACGAACGCGATCTCCTGGCCCTGGAAGCGAACCTTGTCGGTGGCGAGCACCGCCTGCACGTCACCGAAGAGCGTGGGCATCCAGGCCAGGCCGCGCTCGGCCAGGTCGGCGCCGGTGAGCACGGTCACCACGGCCGGGTGGGCCAGCGCGGCGCTGGCGTCAACCGCGGTGATCCTGGCGTGCGCGAGCGGGCTGCGCAGGATCGCGCCGTGCAGCATGCCCGGCAGCACGATGTCGTCCACGTAGGTGCCCTGCCCCCTGATGAAGCGCGCGTCCTCCTTGCGCCGGAGCGGCCCGTAAGCGTGGTTCATGGGTTGTGTTTCCCGCTCGCTCACTGGTGTCCCCCGCTCGCCTCGTCCGCGGCGACCTCGTCTTCGGCCGGCCCGTCGTGCTTGGCCGCCCACAGCACCGACCGGACGATGTTCTCGTACCCGGTGCAGCGGCAGACCTGACCCGATATCGCCTCGCGAACCTCCTCCGGGGTCGGGTCAGGGTTGTGATCGAGCAGCCAGCGGGCGGTCATCATCATGCCGGGCGTGCAGAAGCCGCATTGCAGCCCGTGGCAGACCGCGAAAGCCTCCTGGACCGGGTCGAGCGCGGTGCCGATCGCCAGGGCCTCCACGGTGGTGACCCGCCGCCCGTCCGCCATGACCGCGAGCACCGTGCAGGACTTGACCGGCGTCTCGTCCAGCCACACCACGCAGGCGCCGCAGTTGGACGTGTCGCAGCCCCAGTGCGAGCCGGTCAGCCCGAGCTCGTCCCGCAGGAAGTGGATGAGCAGCAGTCGCGGCTCGACGTCGCGCGCGTAGTCGGCCCCGTTGACGGTGACGGTTATCTTCACGGTGCCCGCCCGCCAGCGGGCTCAAGCCCGCGCGCCCGGCGAACGGAGGCCCGGAGCACCCGGGTGGTGAGCTCGCAGACCAGGTGCCGCTTGTAGTCGGCCGGGCCGCGCTGATCCGATGGCGGGTTGCAGTGCTCGGCCGCCATCTCGCCCGCCCGGGCGAAGGACTCCTCGTCGGCGGGCCGGCCGAGCAGGAACTCCTCGGCCTCGGCCGCGACGAAGTGCGCCGCCCCGACCGCCGTCAGCCCGATCCCGACGTCCGCGATCAGCCCGCCCGACAGCCAGACCGCCGCCCCGGCGGCGCCGATCGCCCAGTCGCCCGCGCGGCGGCATACCTTCAGGTACGCGCTCCCGCTGTCGCGCCTGATCGGCAGCCTGATCTCGGTCAGCATCTCGGCCGGGCCGACGACGGTCTCGTACGGCCCGGTGTGGAACGCCCGCGCGGACACCTCGCGGCTGCCGTCGGGCCCCTGGACGATCATCGAGCCCTTCAGCGCGGCGAACGCGGCCGACAGGTCCTCCGACGGGTCGGCCTGGCAGAGCGACCCGCCGATCGTGCCCCAGTTCCTGACGACCGGATCCGCGATCACCGCCTCGGCGTCATGCAGGATCGTGAAGTGGTCGCCCGCCATCGGCGCCGCCAGCAGGTCCGCGTGCCTGGCCAGCGCGCCGATGCGGAGTTCGCCGCCGACGCGTTCGATATAGCGCAAGCTTCCGATCCCGTTGATGTCGATAAGCACCTCGGGCTGCGCCAGCCGCAGCTTCATCATCGGTATCAGGCTATGGCCGCCGGCCAGGATCCTCGCGCCAGGCGCGTACCTGGCCAGCAGCGCGAGCGCGTGCTGCACGCTGGCGGCCTTCTCGTACTCGACTTGCGCGGGGACCTGCACTCCCACCTCCCGGGCTAGGGCGTCGCGCGTTGGCTGCGCGGTTCCGTCTGATGACGTACGTTACGTTCTGAGTGCTCAGGGATGTGGCGTGCCCTCCCGGTGCGGTGATGCTCACGATGGAGTGTGCGATGACGCTGACCCAGCTGAACGCGTTCGTCCTGGTCGCCCGGCTCGGGTCGGTGCGGGCCGCGGCCGGGGCGCTGAACGTCAGCGAGTCCGCGGTGTCGCAGGCGATCACCGCCCTCCGCCAGGACCTCGGCGATCAGCTGATCGCCCGGAGCCAGGCGGGCATGACGCTGACGCCCGGCGGCACCCGGCTGCTCGGCATCGCCTCCCAGATTGTCATGCTCGGCGCCGATGCGCACGCCGCCGTCCGTGACGCGCAGGGCGCACCCGAGCAGCTGCGGGTGGTCGCCACGTCGACCTTCGCCGAGTTCGTGGCCGGGCCGCTGATGGAGGCGTTCCGCCGTCGGTTCGCCGGGCCGGTGGAGATCACGACCGGGGTCGCGGCCTCCGGTGAGCAGGCCGTGCTGATCGCGAACCGGCTGGCCGACGTCGCCTTCGGGGCGGAGGTGGCCGGAGAGCACGAGCTGCCGATCGTCAGCGAGCCCATCTTCAAGTACCGGCTGGTCGTGGTCGGCCCGGGGAAGACGCGCCCGCGCGGGCCCGCCCGGCAGTGGCGCTGGCTGGTGGACCCGTCCGGAACCGATCCGGGCAGCGAGACGGCCCGGCTGCTGCGCCGGCTCGGGATCGCCGACAGCAACATCGGGGTCTTCCAGAGCCAGACCGCCGCCTGGGCGGCCGCAGCCGACGGGGCCGGGGTCGCGCCGGCGATCGAGCACCTGGTGTCCCAGCAGTTGCGGCGGGGCGAGTTGTCCCTGGTCGAGACGCCGGGCTTCCCCACCGAGGAGTGCTGGCACGTGACCCTGCTTGAACGGGAGCGCCGCAGCACCGCGGTGAGCGCGCTGCGGAGGTTCCTCGGAACCCCGGAGGCGATGCACCTCATCCGTTCGCCTGGCGCCGGCGTCCCGCCGTCCCGCTTCAAGCCCCCGGTTTATGTCACGATCTGGAGCTGAACCTGCCGATTTGCGTGCCATGTTCACCCAGTGAACTAGTCGATTAAGGATGAGCTTATTTGGCCGTTGCGGCATTGTTAAGGGTGGGTCACTATACGGCTAAATTTCGTTACCCTGGGTGGCATCGCCGGTGCACTGCTCTGACGGAGGGAGATCGTGGCATGGCTATCGAGTCCGACGGGCACAGCAAGGGCAATCCGCGACTGTACGAGTTGATCGAAGACGCGCCCAAGACCGGGAAGAGCCCGACCGTGTGGGCGTGGCCGCAGCTCGTCGACTACCTCAAGATCGCGGGGCAGCCGGTCTCCGGCCCGTGGCCGCCGCATCAGGAGCCAAGGCCCGACCCCGATTACGAATCGGGACCGCAGGCGGTCGCCGACCCCCACTCGATCGCTGACCCCCACTTGGCCGCCGGGCCCGGTGGCACCCCCGGCGACAACACGGCAGCAGAGCGGAGGAAGTGAATGTTCCCATCGCGGTTCCGTTACGAGGCACCGCACTCCCTGGACGAGGCAATCGGCCTGCTGCACGACGGCGGCGACTACGCCAAGGTGCTGGCCGGCGGCCAGAGTCTGGTGCCGATGATGAAGCTGCGTTTCGCCTCGCCGGAGTTCATCGTCGACCTGAACAACGTGCCCGGCCTGGCCTACCACCGGGCCGACCCCGACGGCAGCCTGCGCATCGGCGCGCTCTGCCGCCACGCCGACCTGGAGTTCTCCGACCTGCTCAAGGGCACCCAGCCGACGATGGCGGCGGCGGCCCCGCTGGTGGCCGACCCGCTGGTGCGGAACCGGGGAACGCTGGTCGGATCGCTGTGCCACGCCGACCCGCAGGGCGACTGGGCCTCGGTGATGCTGGCGCTTGGCGGCACGGTGATCGCGCAGGGCCCGGGCGGCAGGCGCGCCATCCCGCTGACGGAGTTCGTGACCGGCCCGTTCGAGACGGTGCTGGAACACGACGAGATCGCGGTCGAGGCGGTCGTGCCGCCGGCCAGGGGGGTCAGGTCGGGCGGGTACCTGAAGCTCGAGCGACGGGTCGGGGACTTCGCGACCGTCGGGGTGGCGGTGGCCATCGAGACGTCGGGGTCCACCGTGATCCGGGCCGGCATCGCCCTTACCGGCGTCGGCGGGTCGACCATCGGCGCCACCGACGCGGCCGCGGCGCTGACCGGGAAGCCGCTCACGGCCGACAGCATCGCCGAGGCGGCCGAGCTCGCCGCGAGCGTGGCGCGGCCGAAGACCGACCATCGCGGCAGCGCGGAGTACAAGCGGCACCTGGTGCGCGTCTTCACCAGCCGCATCCTCGGTGGCACCGCGACGACGACCGGGGCAACCGCGGAAAGGGCGGCCTGACGATGACGATGGTGTACGACGACCTCGGCGACGAGGCAGAAGAGTTCCCTGTCCGCCGGATCAAGTTCACGATCAACGGCAGGAAGAAGGTGGCCGAGATCGAGCCCAGGCTCCTGCTGGCCGACCTGATCCGCCGCGGGGCCGGGCTGACCGGCACGCACCGGGGATGCGACACGACCAACTGCGGCGCCTGCACGGTGCTGGTCGACGGCCGCGCGATCAAGTCCTGCACGATGCTGGCGGTGCAGGTCGACGGGCGCGAGATCACGACCGTGGAGGGCCTGGCGTCGGCCAGCGAACTGCACCCGATCCAGGAGGGGTTCAAGCAGGAGCACGGGCTGCAGTGCGGGTTCTGCACGCCGGGCATGATGATGGCCGCCAAGGGCCTGCTCGACCGCAACCCCAACCCGACCGAGGAGGACGTCCGGTGGGCGCTCTCGGGCAACCTGTGCCGCTGCACCGGCTACCAGAACATCGTGAAATCGGTGCTCTGGGCGGCGGAGAAGATGGCGCCGCCGAAGCTTTCTGAGCGTGAGCCGGAGGCGAGCGCGGGTGGCGAGTCTGAGCGCGAGTCGAAGCTTGCGGAGACGAGTGCGGGAAACACGGAGGCGTGAGATGACTACCACCGAGTCACGGGCACTGGACGAGATCAAGATCGGCGGCCTCGGCTCTAGCCGCAAGCGGGTCGAGGACAACCGCTTCATCCGCGGCGAGGGCAACTACACCGACGACATCGTGCTCCCCGGCATGCTGCATATGGAGATCCTGCGCAGCCCGCTGCCGCACGCGCGCATCCGGTCGATCGACGCCAGCAAGGCCTGGGCGCTTCCCGGCGTCCACCTGGTGCTGACCGGCGAGATGATGGCGACCAGGAACCTCGCCTGGATGCCCACGCTCTCCTATGACACCCAGGCGGTGCTGGCAACCGACAAGGTGCGGTTCCAGGGCCAGGAGGTGGCCTGCGTCATCGCCGACGACCCGTACATCGCCAAGGACGCGTGCGAGCTGATCGAGGTCGACTACGAGCCGCTGCCCGTCATCGTGAACCCGTGGCAGGGGCTTGCCCCGGACGCGCCGGTGATCCGCGACGACAAGGTGAACCAGGCCGACAACGTCATCTACAACTGGGAGGTCGGCGACAAGGCGGGCACCGACCGCGCCTTCGCGCAGGCCGACCTGGTCTCCAAGCTCGAGCTCCACTATCCCCGGAGCCACCCGTCGCCGATCGAGTGCTGCGGCTCGGTGGCGGACTTCAACCGGGCCACCTCGAAGCTCACCGTGTACATGACCAGCCAGGCGCCGCATATCGTCCGCGCCGCGGTGGCGATGGTGGCCGAGATTCCCGAGCAGATGATCCGGATCATCTCGCCCGACATCGGCGGCGGCTTCGGCAACAAGGTGCCGATCTACCCCGGCTACGTCTGCTCGATCCTGGCCTCGATCCTGCTCGAGCGCCCGGTGAAGTGGATCGAGGACAAGACCGGCAACCTCATCTCCACCGGGTTCGCGCGCGACGTCTACCTCAAGGGCGAGATGGCGCTGCGCCGCGACGGCAAGATCCTCGCCTTCCGGATGCACACCGACGCCGACCACGGCGCCTTCTTCGCCGACGCGCAGCCGAGCAAGTTCAAGATCGGCCTGATGCACTCCGCCTTCGCCGCCTACGACGTTCCGGTGGCGCACCTGACCGCGCGCGGCGTGTACACCAACAAGGCGCCCGGCGGGGTGGCGTACCGGTGCTCGTTCCGGGTCACCGAGGCGATGTTCTTCCAGGAACGGATGATGCAGGCGGCCGCCGACGACCTCGGGCTTGACCAGGGCGCGTTCCGCCGGATGAACTTCGTCGCCGACGACGACTTCCCGCACCGCACCCCGCTCGGCTTCCTCACCGACTCCGGCCAGTACGCCAAGTGCCTGGACGTCGGGCTCAAGGCGATCGACTACGAGAACTTCAGGAAAGACCAGGCCGAGGCGCGCGCGCGAGGGCACCTGCTCGGCCTCGGGATCTCCACCATGACCGAGCCGCTGGGCGCGGGCAACAGCCGCGAGTACGACATCCTCGGCATCAAGATGTTCGACTCGGCCGAGCTCAAGGTGCACATGAGCGGCAAGGCGATCGTCCGCACCGGCGCCAAGACCCAGGGGCAGGGGCACGAGACGACGTGGGCGCAGATCATCGCGCACGAGCTCGGCATCCCGGCCGAGGACGTCACCGTCGAGGAGGGCGACACCGACACGGCGCCGTTCGGGATGGGCACCTACGCGTCCAGGTCCACCCCGGTGGCCGGCGCGGCCGTCGCTATGGTCGCGCGCAAGATCCGCGCCAAGGCGCGCAAGCTGGCGGCGCACCTGCTCGAGGTGTCCGAGGAGGACGTCGACTGGGAGCTCGGCCGGTTCTACGTGCGCAGCTCGCCCGACCGGGGCGTGACCATCCAGGAGTGCGCGATGGCGGCCTACAGCAACATGCCCGACGGCATGGAGCCCGGCCTCGAGAACACCGCGTACTACGACCCGCCCAACCTCACCTGGCCGTTCGCGGTCTACATCGTCACTGTCGAGGTGGACCCGGAGACCGGCGTCTGGGACGTGCTGAAGACGGTCGCGGTCGACGACTGCGGGGTCAGGATCAACCCGATGATCGTCGAGGGCCAGATCATGGGCGGGCTGACCGAGGCCTACGCCATGGCCAGCATGCAGTTCATCACCTTCGACGCCGACGGCAACTGCGTCGGCTCGAACTACATGGACTACATGCTGCCGAGCGCCTGGGAGACCCCCGGCTTCGAGCTGCACAGCGAGGTCGTCACGCCCTGCCCGCACCACCCCATCGGCGCCAAGGGGATCGGCGAGTGCGCGGCGGTGGGCGGTCCGGCCGCCTTCGTCAACGCGGTCATCGACGCGCTGTCAGGGACCGGGGTCAGGAACATCGACATGCCGCTGCTGCCCGACCGGGTCTGGGAGGCGATCACCTACCGCCGGGACGTGTCGGGTGCGCCGCCGGTCCGTCAGGACTAGGGGAGAGGGAGCATGAACGGTCTGGGTGTGCTTGAGCGCATCGGCGAGCTGGCCCGCAGCGGCCAGACCTTCGCGCTGGCCACGGTGGTCTGGCGACAGGGGCCGTCGTCGAGCAAGCAGGGCTCGCGCGCCATCATCACCGCCGACGGCCAGCTGCACGGCTGGATCGGCGGCGCCTGCGCGGAACCGATGGTGATCCGGGAGGCGAAGCAGGTCATCTCGGACGGGAACGCCCGGCTGCTGCTGCTCGGCGCCCCCGACCAGTTCGGAACGGCGGTGCCGGAAGGGATGACGGTGGTGCCGATCTCCTGCCAGAGCGAGGGCGCGCTCGAGATCTACATCGAGGCCGTGCTCCCGGTGCCGCACCTGGTGATCGTGGGCGGCTCGCCCATGACGCACACGCTGGCCCAGCTGGCCCGGGCGCTTGACTGGAGCACCGACCTGTTCAGCACCCAGGAGTTCACCGTCGGCTGCGCGGGCGAGCGGTCGATGGTCATCGTCGCCACCCAGGGGCACGGGGACGAGGACATGATCGAGCGCGCGGTCGCGATGCGCCCGGCCTACCTGGGGCTGGTCGCGTCGCGCCGTCGCGGTGAGGCCGTGCTCGGCTACCTGGCCGAGCGGGGCGTCCCCCAAGACCAGCTGGACCGGGTGCACGCGCCGGCCGGCCTTGACCTGGGCAAGACGACCCACGAGGAGATGGCCGTCGCCATCCTGGCCGAACTGGTGCAGCTGCGCGCGTCCGGCGCGCTGGCCGAGGTGCCCGCGCCGCGCGGCGCCCGCGCAAGCGTGCTGCCGCTGGCCGAGGCGGTCGATCCGGTCTGCGGGATGACGGTCATGGCGGGCGCGTCCGGCCTGCCGCTCACCCACGACGGGCGCAGCTACTACTTCTGCTGCGCCGGCTGCCGCCGGACATTCGAGGAAGATCCCCATGCCTACATCAAGGCGGTGCTGAAGTGATAATCGCCAGCGACTTCGAGGTCGCCGAACCGGTCGACACGGTGTGGCGCTTCTTCGACAACATCCCCCAGGTGGCGTCCTGCCTGCCGGGGGCTGAGCTGACCAAGGACCTCGGCGACGACAAGTACGAAGGCCGGGTCGCCATCCGCATGGGGCCGGTGCGGATGCAGTTCACCGGCACGGCCGACATCACCGAACGCGACCAGGCCGCCAAGCGCATCGTCGTGCACGCGGCGGGCGCCGACGAGAAGGGCCGCGGCCAGGCCGCGATGGTGGTGGGGGCCACGCTGTCGGCCAAGGGGCGCGGGACCAAGGTCTCGGTCACCCAGGACCTCCAGCTGTCCGGCGCGGCGGCGCAGTACGGCCGGGGCATGATCTCCGACTTCTCCGCCATCTTGATCCGCGACTTCTCCGCCAACATGCAGGACGCAATGGCGCGGATCGCGCGGGGCGAGACGGCGGAGCAGATCGCCGCCGCCGCCAGCGGCAGCTCGGTCAGGGGCTTCAGCATCGCGCTGCGGGCCACCCGGATGGCGCTGATGCGGGTGTTCGCCCGGTTCTTCCTCCCCTACCAGCCCGCTGGGAGCTGACATGACCCTGTGGTGGATCGGCAACGCGATCCTGCTCGTGGTGATACTGCCCGTCGTGATCTACCTGCTCAACCGGGTGCTGGCCGCCCTCGAGCGGATCCGCGCGGCCAGCGACGACATCCTGGCGGGCGGGGTCGCCCTGATCGGCGAGCTCCAGGGCGTCCCCGACGGACTGGCCGTCACCGACGAGACCATCGAAGCAGTGAAGGTCGGCGCGGTCCGCTACGCGGGCTCCGTCGCGAAACTACTCGGCTAGCGAAGGAGCGGAAAACATGCCAGCAGCAGCCTGGATGACCATCGCCGTCGCGGGGCTGATCATCGTGTTCACCGCGGTCGGCCTCATCAGGATCGTGCTTCACCTGTACGCGATCCGTCGCACGCTCAGGGCCCTCACCGGCGGCGTGCAGGTCGTCGACCAGCTCACGTCGACCGTGCCCGCCCGGCTGACCTCGGTCAACGCCAACCTCAAGCCCGTCCGCGACTTCTGCGAAACGATCTGAGCACATGACAACTGACTGGACCATCGGCTACGTGATCGGCGGCGTCGTCGTGCTGGCGGTCGTCGTCCTGGTGGCGGCGATCCTCATCCTCGCCAAGCAGATCGGCGATGAGGCACCGAAGATCAACGCGGCGCTCGAAGGCGCCGTCCGCAACACCGCGCCGCTGGGCGCGCTGCGCACCACCATCGAGCACGCCACGATCATCATCGCCGGGCTGCAGCGCGGCCGCGCCCGGCTGGGAGGGTAACGATGAACCCCACCGAGCACACCCTGTGGGTCTCCGTCATCATCGTCGGCTTCGTCGTCGTGGTGGCCGTCGCGGCGCTGCTGAGCCTGCTGATCTACCTCATCAAGCGGATCGACCACCGGGTGGACACCATCGGCGCCACGCTCACGGCGGCCAAGGCCAACACCGCCGACACGGTGCTGATCCCGCAGGTGGCCACGGGCGTCGACGCGGTCCTGGCCGAGGGGCTCGAGCACCACCTGTTCCTCGGCCGGGTACTCGAAAAGGTGAAGTCATGACCGTGCTCGTCGTCCTGACCGTCGTCGTCATCGTGGCGCTGATCGCGGGCCTGGCCGTCTACCTGTACTGGGCGGGCACGCTGCTTGACCGGATCGGGGCCAAGCTCGAGGGCGCGGCCGACATCGTTCGCGGCATCGTGGCCGACGCCGAGCTGATCGAGCCGGGGGTCGACCACATCAACCGGACCGGCGGGGTGGTGGCCGGAGCGCTGCCGCTGCTGTACGGCATGGCCGAGGGCATCGTCGCCGGCGTCACCCCGCGGGAACCGGCGCCCGAGGTCCCGGAGCCGGCCAGGCCCGCCTCCGGCACCCGCCGCTCCCGGCTGCTGTCCGCGGTCGGCTTCACGCCGCATCCGTGAAAAGCAGGTGAAAAGCCCAGAGGAGAGGAACGGGCGCGGCTTACTCTTGGCCGGGACCTGCTTTAGCAAAGACCGCGGGAGACGATATCGTCGGCCAGCGGCGTGATCGCCGCGGCGATCAGCGCGATGGTCGCGGCCGGGAACCCGGCCGCGGCGAGGGCGGCGGCGAGGTGGAACGCGACCCGGTCGAAGGCGGCCTGGCTGATTCCGCGGCCGGCGTGCGCCTGCCGCATGCTGGCCCCCTGGTAGAAGTCGGGACCGCCAAGCGCGGCGGCGAAGAACTCGACCTGCCTGCCCTTGAGTTTCTGCATATTCGCGCCAGCGAAAAAGCCGGCCAGTTGCGGGTCGGCCAGAACTCGCACGTAGAAGTCGTCCACGACCGCGGCGAGGGCTGATCCGCCGCCTATCGACTCGTAGATGCTGACGTCATCAGCAGCAGTCATTATGCGCATTCCTTTCATTCGCCTGCCATGGTCCATATTGGACCATATCACCATGCACTGCGAATGCCTCCCCTTGTTGACGCGCTGACGTAGCACCGCATTAACGGCAAATATTGATATTTACAAGAATATGGAATAATCTGTTCTTATATCATAATATGTCGTACTTATCGGACAAATCGCGCAGGTAGCCGAGCCTGGTTCATGAGTTTCGCCTTTCCGGGGACGCGAGTCTCATCTGGGGATAAAGTAACGAAACGCAGGAAGATGCTCTATTGAGCCCGCTCTATTCTGGACAATGCCTGCTCGGTCATAAGCAGCTAGTATGCGGAGGAAAGGCTGTGGATGAACGGCGCCTAAAAGAGAGCTTCGCCCGTGCGGCGGCGTACGGCGATGAGGCGGCACTCTTCTTCTACTCGCACCTTTTTCTGGGGCACCCCGAGGTCCGCGAGATGTTCCCGGTTTCCATGGCCGTCCAGCGCGACAAGCTGCTTGACGCCCTCGGGCGGATCGTCGCGGAGGTTTCCAACCACGGCACCCTGGTGCCGTTCCTGCAGGGCCTCGGGCGCGATCACCGCAAGTTCGGGACGCTGGCCGAGCACTATCCCGTGGTCGGCGCCAGCCTGCTGGCGACGCTCGCGCACTTCAACGGCACCGAGTGGAACGACGACCTGGCGCGCCAGTGGACCGAGGCGTACACGGTCATCGCCCAGGTGATGACCGAGGCCGCGGCCGAGGACGAGACCAGGAACCCGCCGTCGTGGGAGGCCACCGTGGTCAGCCACGAACGGCGGACGATGGAGATCGCGGTCCTGCGGATCGCGCCCGACGCCCCGCTCGGCTACCTGCCCGGGCAGTCCGTCGCGGTGGAGTGCGAGGCCAGGCCCCGGCTGTGGCGCTGCTACTCCATGGCGAACGCGCCGCGGCCGGACGGGACCATCGAATTTCATGTGCGGGTGATCGACGGCGGCGCGGTCAGCTCCGCCCTCGCCAGGAGCATCGGCGTCGGCGCCCGGCTGCGGCTGGGGCCGCCGTTCGGGACGCTGCAGCTGGATGTGAGCTCGCGCCGTGACGTCGTGCTCGCGGCCGGGAGCACCGGCCTGGCGCCGCTCAAGGCGATCATCGAGCAGGCGGCCGGCCTCGACGATCCGCCCCGGATGCACCTCGTCTTCGGCGCGCGCACCGCGGCCGGCCTCTACGACCTGGCCGACCTCGAGAAGATGACCGCGCAGTGGCCCTGGCTGACGGTGACGCCCGCGGTGTCGGCCGAGCCCGACTACCGCGGCGAGACCGGAACGGTCGCCGACGTCATCGGCCGGCGGGTGCCGCTGACCGACTCGGATGCTTACGTATGCGGCTCATCGGCGATGGTGACGGCGACGGTGAACCGACTGCAGTCGCTCGGCATGGCACAGGACCATATCTACGTCGAAGATTTTGGTTGGAGTGAATCATGACCCACGCGAATAGTGAGCTAGTGACGCCAGAGCGCGTGCGGTCGGCGGCCTTCACGCCGACCCGGCTGGGACGTCGCGGTCTCGACGAGGCGGAGGTCCGCTCTTTCTGCGAGTGGGTTTCCGATGGACTCGGACGGCTGCTCAACGACAACAGCATGCTGCAGGCGGAGATCCAGCGGTTGCGCGAGCGGCTGATCGGGCGCAGCGGAAAGGGCGCCCGGCCGGAGGACGTTCACGTCCAGGCGGTGCACCTGCTCTCGCGGGCGCAGCAGACCGCCGACCGTTACGTGGCCGACGCGCAGCAGTACAGCCGGGAACTGGCGATGGACGCCCACCTGCGCCGTGACGAGATCGTGCGCGAGGCGAAGGTGCGCGCGAGCATGATCCTGGAGACGGCGCACACGAGCGCGAGCGAGGCGGCCGACACGGTCCGGGCGACGAACGACCAGGCGCACGCCTCCGAGCAGCAGGAAATCCAGGTCGAACTGGCTTACCTGCGGACGTTCAGCGAGGTGTGCCGCACGCACCTGCACGCGTACCTGGAGTCGCTCACCCGCTCGATCGACGAGTGGGAGCGGGCCGAGCGACGGGGCGGTCTCGCGGCACGGGACTCCGTCGTCCCCAAGCAGCACGTCTGAGCGGGCGCGGACAAGAGTAAGCCGCGTGCGTTCCGGATCACGGTTTTAGCTCTTCGGCCTCTGATCGGGGTCACGGCGGGTGACCGGAGCGGTGGTGGGGGCGGCCGAGTACTCGCCGATCCAGGCGTCCTTCCAGGTGTGGTCGTACTGCTGCTGGTTGCAGCTGGGCCGGTAGACGGCGGTCAGCTCGCGCGTAATCTGCTCGCGGTGGGCCGCCGTCCCGCCCGGCACCTCGTAGCTGCAGACGTAGACCTTCCACTTCGACCCGGCCCGGCTGATCCAGCACGCCGCGCGCGGGTGCTTGAACGGGAACCGCTCGGCCGAGAGGTCGTCGGCGTGGCCGACGTAGATCACCGCGTAGTTCTCCGGCTTGGTGTCGGGCTCCGGCTTGTACATGATCGCGTACACCGCCGCCGCCTGCGGCGGCGTCCAGCCGCCGAGCAGCCGCGGGCCCTCGAACGGGTAGCCCGCCAGCGAGCCGAGCCGGATCATAGCAGCTCGCTGGCTTCCTCAGCCTCGCTGATCGCCTCGGCGCGGACGATCGGCGCGGCCGGCAGTCCGGCCGTGCTCGCCGCCGCCAGGAAGATCTCGGTCGCCTTGCTGACGGCCTCCTCGCGGTCGGCGGCGACGACGAGCAACTGGGCGCCGTACGTGCTGCTGCCGATGCCGGTGGCGACGCCGCTGCTGGCGGCGACGGCGTCGGCCAGCTCGACGATCTCCTCGCGGGTGAACACGCGGTCGCCTGCCGCCTCAATGCCGACGCTCCAGCGCACGGTCGTTCTCCTCTCTCGCCTAGCTCAGCAACGTGGTCAGCCGAGCACCGGTAGCGCTGCCGCGAGCTCTTCCAGGCTGGCGAGGTCGTGCCCGGACAGCAGCAGGTCGATGTGCGGTGCCGCCACCATCATGCCCAGCGTGCTCGGCCGGAAATCGCGGTTGTCGCCCTTGTGCGGGTTCAGCCACACGATGCGGTGACACAGCCGGCCCAGGCGCTCCATCGCCTTCGCGAGCACCTCGGGGTCACCCCGGTCAAGCCCGTCGGAGCAGATGACCACCACCCCGCCCCGGCCCAGGCTGCCCCGGCCCCAGGTCCTGACGAAGGTGTCGAGCGACTGGCCGATCCTGGTGCCGCCGTCCCAGTCCACCACGGTCCGCGCCGCCTCTTCCAGCGCCGCGTCGATCCGCTTGCGGCCAAGCTCGCGGGTGATGCGGGTGAGCCTGGTGCCGAAGCAGAACACCTCCACCCGCGCCGACGTGTGCCTGGCCGCGTGCGCGAACTGGAGCAGGTGCCTGGAGTAGTCCGCCATCGACCCGGAGACGTCGAGGATCAGGATCAGCGGCCGCAGCTTGGTCTTGCGCTGCCTGAAGAACAGCTGCTTGGGCGGTTCGCCGTGCATGCGCATGGATTCCCTGATCGTCGCGCGCAGGTCAGGCTCGGTCCCGCGGCCGGTGGTGAGCCTGGTCCGGCGGGTGCGGCGGCGCGGCGGGGTCAGCCGCATCCTGGTCATGATCCGGCGCAGGGCGGCGAGTTCGTCGGGCGTGCACGCGGTGAAGGAGCGGTGCTTGAGCGCGTCGACGCCGGACGCCATCCAGCCCAGGACCGGCCGCTCCTGGTCTTCGGTGTCGTCATCGGGACCTGGCTCGGTGCCCGGCATCACCAGCGACGCCTCGGCTTCCGCGACCGACTCGGGGTCGAGCGGCAGCTGGCCGGCCGCCGGCGCGTCTTCATCGAGGAAGTAGCGGCGGAAGACCTGGTCGTAGACGCGGCCGTCCTCGTGGCGGCTGACGAGGGTCGCCCGCCCGGCCCAGTAGAGGTCGAGCAGATCGGTCGGATCGAGCGGCGTCATGGCCGCGAAGTAGGTGAGCACGTCGCCGGTCCCGATCATCAGGCCGGCCGCGCGCAGCTCGTGGGCGAAGCCGACGAGCACGCTCGTGAACGGGTCGGCTCCGTGCCGGACGCCTGCGTCCGGGACGCTCGCGTCAGGCACCGGAGATGATCTCCGCCAGGTTCTCGCGGACCAGGTCGAGGTCGTCACGGTCCTTGATGACCGCGCCGAGCGTGTCGCTGGCGGCGTCCGCCGTCAGCTCGGTCTGGCCGAGCACGCCGAGCGTGCGGACCCAGTCGATCGTCTCGGCCACGCCTGGTGGCTTGACCAGGTCCAGCTCCCGCAGTCGCTGGGCGGCGGTCACGACCTTGCCGATGAGCTGCATGGCCGCGCCCGGCTCGCGGATGGCGACGATCTCCGCCTCGCGGGCGGCGGTCGGGTAGCCGATCCAGTGGTAGAGGCAGCGCCTGCGCAGCGCGTCGTGCAGTTCCCTGGTCCGGTTGGAGGTCAGGATCACCACCGGGGCCGAGTCCGCCCTGATCGTGCCCAGTTCGGGGATGCTGATCTGGAAATCGGACAGGACCTCGAGCAGGAACGCCTCGAACTCGTCGTCGGCCCGGTCGATCTCGTCGATCAGCAGCACCGCCCGGTCGCCGCTCCTGATCGCCTCGAGCAGCGGCCGCTCGAGCAGGAACTTCGGTCCGAACAGCTTGTCGACGGACTGCTCGTCGGTCGCCTCGCCCTGCGAGAGCGCCCTGATCTGCAGCATCTGGCGCGCGTAGTCCCATTCGTACAGCGCCTGGCTGGTGCTGATGCCCTCGTAGCACTGCAACCGGATGAGCTTGCGCCCGAAGACGGCCGCGAGCGTCTTCGCGACCTCCGTCTTGCCCACGCCGACCTCGCCCTCGAGCAGCACCGGCCTGCGCAGCGCGAGCGCCATGAGCATGGTGGTGGCGAGCCCGCGGTCGGCCAGATAGCCGCCTGCGCGCAGGCGTTCGGTGAGCTCGGCTACGGTTCCTGGATACTCCACCTGGTGGATCTCAGTCAGCGTCCGCTGAGGTCGACGGCAGGATGAGGTCGCGCAGGCTCCCGGCCGGGCTGAGCTTGCCTTCCCGCTCCAGCCGGGCCCGCCAGGCCGCGCTGCGGCCCGATTCGTCCCCGGCGGCGTAGTCGTCGAAGCCGACGCCGGCGTCGGTCATCTTCTTGCAGGCCTTCGTCTCGCAGTCGTCGCCCAGCTCGACGGCGGCCTGCGCCTGACTCCGCCATAGATCCCGGAGTACTTCCAGCGCATCCGCGCTCGGTTTGCTCATGACGGACGCCCCTCCTGCCGGTAGCCGAAGTTTGTATACGCGTGACTCTAGCGCCGGAGCGCGGATGAGCACGAGCGAGGATTAAGCCATTTCTTAATCCGGGTCGTACGGGATCCTGGCGAGGACGATCGTGGTGTCGTCTTCGCGGGTCTCCCCGGGTGAGATGGCCAGTTCCTCGCAGGTGGCGTCGAGGTCGGGCTGCGGGCCGGCCAGGGCGGAGCGGAGCGCCAGGATGCCGCGGTCGAAGGGGCGGGTGCGGGTTTCCACCAGGCCGTCGGTGTACAGGGCGAGGATGGTTCCGGGCCGGAGCCTGATGCGGGCCTCACCGTAGCTGGCGGGGGTTACCCCGAGGGACTGGCCGCTGGGCAGGTCGAGGACCCGGGTGGTGCCGTCGGGCAGCGCCAGGATAGGGGGGAGGTGGCCGGCGGCCGTGATCGCGCATGACTGGCTGGCCGGGTCAATGACGGCGTACGCGCAGGTGACGAGGGTGTCCTGCGGCAGCGCGAGGGCGGTCCGGTTGAGCTGGCGGATGACCTCGGCCGGCGGCAGGTCCAGGTCCGCCAGCGCGTAGGCGGCGGCGCTGAGCCGGGTCATAACGGTGGCGGCCAGCGGGCCGTGGCCCATCACGTCGCCGACGATCAGCCCGGTCCTTTCGCCCGGCAGCGGGATGATGTCGTACCAGTCGCCGCCGGCCTCGCAGCCGGTGGCCGGCAGGCACCGCCCGGCGATCTCAAGCAGCCCGCGCGCCACCTGGGTGACGGTCGGCCGCGGCGGCCGCAGTGCCTCGGCGACCGACCGGTGCCGCATCAACGCCAGGGAGTCGGCGATGGCGACCGCTGAGCGGCCGGCCAGGTCGACGGCGGCCTGCGTCTCGTCGTCGCGGAACGGCGGCGCGCTTGGCTCGCGCGCCAGGACCAGTATGCCGACCGTAGTGCCACGGGTGATCATCGGCGTGGCCAGGAACGATGTGTAGCGGTCGAGCGTCGTCCTGGCTTCCTTGGACATCCGCTTGACCGACGCGCCGCCGGGGCGGGCGAAGATCACCGGGGCGCCGTCGCGCAGGCAGCGGGCGAAGCGGGAGTCGGCCGAGAGCGCAACCACCTCGCCCGAGGGGAAGGCCCCACCGAACGCAGGCTGGTCGGCGACCGCGGACCGGCTAGCGAGCCTGCGCACCACCAGACCGTGCTGTCCGGCGACGTTCACCCGACGGACCGGGGCGCCGTCGCTGAGCAGTTGCTCGAGGGCGTAGATCCCGGCCGCGTCCGCGAAACCGGGAACCACCGCGTCCAGGATCTGCGCTGCCATCCGGGCCGGGTCGGAGGTCGCATCGGGCGGCCTCAGCCGCGGGGGCAGCGGGTACCCCCGACGGTCGCCGCCGGGGGCGGCCTTCATGCTCGGTTCGCTGCTCACCTGGTAGCCCGGCTCCGATCACGCGACCTGAGACCCGGCGACCTCACGTGAAAGCAGGCAGACCGGTCGTCCCAATTGTAACGGCCCGGCCTGCCTGCGGTCTACCGAGAGGGACGGGCCCGCACGGTCGTGCCGGCCGCGCGTCACCTGACGGGTGCCGGGCATCTTTCCCTGGCGGGCATCGGCCTCGGCTACGCTGAAACCAGCGTGCGTTACGGCGATTGCGGGACGGGAAACACGATGACAATGCAGCCGGGCTGGGTGCCGCCGGACATCGACACCGGCAAGGCCAATATCGCCCGGGTCTACGACTGGTGGCTGGGCGGCGACCACAATTTCCGGGCCGATCAGGACGCCGCCCGCGCGATGATCGCGGTCGAGCCCAACGCCAGGGCCATCGCCCGCGCCAACCGCGCCTTCCTCGGCCGCGCCGTGCGGTTCCTGGCCGCCGAGGCGGGCATCCGCCAGTTCCTCGACATCGGCTCCGGCATCCCCACCCAGAACAACGTCCACCAGGTGGCCCAGGAAGCCGCGCCCGGCGCCCGCGTGGTCTACGCCGACGCGGACGACGTCGCCGTCGCCCACAGCAAGCTCATCCTGGACGGCAACGCCGACGCCGCCGTCATCCAGGCCGACGTGCGCGACCCGGCCAGCATCCTGTCCGACCCGGAAACCCAGCTCCTGATCGACTTCACCCAGCCCGTCGCCTTGCTGTTGGTGGCGGTGCTGCACTTCATCGCCGACGCCGACAACCCGGAACAGCTCGTCACCACCCTCCGCGACGCGCTCCCTCCCGGTAGCTACCTCGTCATCTCCCACGGCTGCAGCGACCCCAGGCCCGAGATCCTGGCCAGGTTCGAAACCGTCTACAAGAGCAAGGTAGCCGCCCAGGGCCGGGCCCGTTCCAGCGCGGAGATCGCCCGCTTCTTCGACGGGTTCACCCTGGTCGATCCCGGACTGGTATATCTCCCCCAGTGGCGCCCCGAGCGCCAGGAAGACGTCCCCGACGACCCGGAGAAGTACTGGTTCCTGTGCGGCGTCGGGCGGCTGGCACGGCCTGACGAGCAATAGGGATCGATAACCAGCACGGCCGCTTGCGCTGAATGCCTATATGTTGTCCCTCTGTGATGCCGGATCCGGGCAATGAGCCTGACAGCGCGGCTGGCGGCCGGCTGCCGCTTACCTGGGCGCAGACGGTCGCCTCTCAGCGCCTTCCATTCAGGACGTCGGGACCCCGCTACCGCGTGAGACTGCTGGCCGGGACCTATTCGATCAACGCCGTCTCGGCCGGAGGTAGCGCTGGGGATACGTTGTATGTCCCGCCGGACAAAGACAATCGAAGAGGACTTCAATGATTCCAGCCTCATGAGCAGGTGGCTACCGGACCTCGAACGTGGCTATGACGGGATAGTGGTCGGTGCGCACGCCCGACACGATGCGCTTCGACTTCAAGGCCAGTCCCCTGTACAGAATGTGGTCGAGGCGGCGCCCCCCAGGCGTGGTCGGCTCGTCGATGGCGACTTCCGCGAAACCTGCCCTGGCGAACAGCTGCCGTAGATACGGCTGGACACCGGGGCAGTCGATATTGAAGTCTCCCTGGATCAAGGCCTTGTCACGAGCCGGCACCAGCTTGCCGGCGACATCCTGCAGTATGCCCTGAGCTGTCCGCGATTCCAGCTCGATTTTAAACATCCTGAACGGGATGAGGTGCAGCGTGGTCACCTCGACCTGCGTGTCGCCGATCGATACCACGCAGCTGCTGAATCCTTTGTCGTGGGTCGTGGCAATGCTGCCGTTTCCCCAGGTCACCTGAGCGTTCGGATTCTCGAAAAGCCCGAAGCGGTGCTGCGAGATCGGGTATTTCGAAATCACGCAATGGCCGAGTCGGCAATCGGTATCGATATGCGACCCAGACGTGGAATCGTGGAAGTAGTGCTCGTAACCCAAAGAGCCGGCTATGAGCTCGACCTGGTCGTGCCCTTCTTTCCGCTGTGTCTCCTGAAGCGCGATGACGTCGGGCTCCTCCGACTCCAGGAGCCCGGCGATAGCACCAAGGCCGTCTTCCGCATACGGCGCGATGCGCAACGGGTCCGCGCCGTCTTGCAGCAGTTTCCCGCCGCCGATATTCCATGTGAGTGTCTTCAGTTCCATGCCGAGATTATAGCTATTCATGATCTTCGTATAAGCATTCAGGCTTTTCGGCTGGCTTGAGTTCTGGGCGGCTTGTCGGCTGACAGGTTGATCACACAGTTGGAGATCACCGCGTCCACGTGCGCCTCGGGCAGCGGAATGTCCTCGATGCTGCCGATCAGGAACTCGGCGTTAGTCGCCCCCTCGGGGAGGCCGCCCGCGTCGTTATAGGCAGCTGCCCCGAAACAGGTCTCACCAGATTCAAAGTCGGTGACCTGCCGCCCGGCGGCGGCTGCCTCGGCCAGCCGACCGTAGCGGCTCACAACTGCGGCGCGAATCTGCTCGGCATCATCGGGCACTAGATACCTCCAAGGTCAGCAGCAAGGGCCGGCCGGGACCGGGCGGCCCATCACGATGTCGGCAGCGGACGGAAAGCAACTCACGCACGCCTCGTTGATCCGGTAATAGGTCGCCGTCCCCGCCAGTTGTCGGCCGCCGCGTGGAGCCTCCACGAGGCCGGGGACCCCCCAGCCGAGACCGGGTCGCGGCCAGGGCCCTCGCCGTGCTGGCGGGCGACAGCGCCCGGGCCGCGGCGCAGACCGCCGCCGCGGCCCGGGCCGCCGGACTGGAGGGAAGCTGGCGTTTGTCAGAGCCCGGCGAAGGCGGTGAGGAACGACTGGCCTGGCGCGCCAATGCCGGTCGTGTCGTCGTACCCGTTGGTCATGACCAGCAGCGGCTCAGCCAGGCCAGTCGTGTCCAGGTAGTCCCCCGGGCCGAAGTAGACCGAATCACCGATCAGCACCGGCGGATCG
>Ga0302325_10007243_pt1 | contig 24668 bp, 23 predicted proteins | sample Palsa_T0_2_FD_201948 | JGI IMG/M metagenome (GOLD analysis project Ga0302325, IMG submission 201948) | Peat permafrost microbial communities from Stordalen Mire near Abisko, Sweden - Palsa_T0_2 | ecosystem: Environmental > Terrestrial > Soil > Palsa > Peat permafrost | place: Sweden: Abisko... | reverse complement strand
GGCACGAAAGAGTTTCAGGGGAGCCGTCACCGGACCGATCCTGCCTCACCGTGGTACGCCCGCGTAGTTCTTTGCGTTCAAGTCGAGTCTGTGAGGGCTATGGTGCGGGATCGACATATGCGTCCCAGTCCCGCCCAACGCCGGAATGTCGACGCATCCACTGGAAGGAGCTAGCCATGGGTGAGGACGACGTGCAGCTCGCCTCGCGGCAACACTGGGCCGAGTCCGACGCCAACGACTTTGCAACAGAGCGCCAAATCTACCGAGCCAATGCAATTCTCGACTACCCACAATCGGGCGAACGCATCCGAGGCCGAGCCAACGTCGAGGCGTCGCGCGCCGCCGAGCCGAACACGAAACGCTTCACCGTGCAACGCACGCTTGACGGCGGCGATCCTTGGATCAGCCAGCTCGTCATGACGTATGACGCGCAACCGGAAGGCTCTGCCGCTCGTGCGGGAGCCGACTAACTCAGCCGCTCGATGATCGTCGCGTTGGCCATGCCACCGCCCTCGCACATGGTCTGCAAGGCATAGCGACCGCCACGCTGCTCCAAAGCGTTGACCAAGGTGGTCATAATGCGAGCGCCGCTGGCGCCCAACGGATGTCCGATGGCGATCGCGCCACCATTGACGTTGGTCTTGGCCAGATCCGCCCCGGTGTCTTTCGCCCAGGCCAGAACCACCGGCGCGAAAGCCTCGTTGACCTCGAACAGGTCGATGTCGGCGAGAGTCAAACCTGATCGCTGTAAGACCTTCTCGGTTGCCGGAATGACGCCGGTGAGCATGTAGAGCGGGTCGGAGCCCACCACCGTTGTGGTGTGAATCCGGGCCAGCGGACGCAGGCCCAGCTTCTTGGCCACTTCGCCCGACGTGATCAACAGCGCGGCACTGCCGTCTGAGAGTGGCGACGAGTTACCCGGCGTGATCGACCAATTGATCTGCGGGAAGCGCTCGTTCATCGCTTCGCTGTAGAAAGCGGGCTGCAAAGTGGCCAGCGTTTCCACCGTGGTGGCAGGCCGGATGATCTCGTCGGTCTCCAAACCGGCGATCGGGATCAGCTCGTTGTCGAAAAGCCCGTCCTTGGTTGCACGAGCGGCCTTCTCGTGGCTGCTGGCGGAGAACTCGTCGAGCTCAGTACGCGAAAAACCCCACTTTGCGGCGATCAGTTCGGCGCTGATGCCCTGCGAAACCAGACCTTCGGGATAGCGGCGCGTCATGTCGTCGCCGAACGGGTTGCTGCCGGGCAGCACCGAGCTGCCCATCGGGACGCGGCTCATTGACTCCACCCCGGCCGCGACGACCACGTCGTACGCTCCGGCCAGGACACCTTGGGCCGCGAAGCTGATGGCCTGCTGGCTGCTGCCGCATTGCCGGTCGATAGTGGTACCGGGTACCGACTCCGGGTACCCGGCGCCCAGCAGAGCGTTACGGGCGATGTTGACCGCCTGGTCGCCGACTTGGCCGACGGCGCCCGCGATCACATCATCGATCTGCACCGGATCCACACCGGTGCGCGCCACCAACTCACGCAAACTGTGCGCCAGCAGGTCAGCCGGTAGCACGTCATGCAGCACGCCGCTGGCCTTACCCTTGCCGATCGGGGTGCGGACGGCACCGACGATGACGGCGTCGCGACCTTGGTAACCGGTCATAACTCCTCCTTGAGTCTGAGCCTAAGTATTGCTCGATATACCCAGATAAACACCTAGGTATACTTAATGCAACCTAGTGCGGAAGGTGATCTGCGTGACACTTCTTCAAGGCCCGCTGGCCGACCGCGACGCCTGGTCGGCCGTCGGCGAGTGCTCCATAGAGAAGACCATGACGGTGCTCGGCACCAAGTCCGCGATGCTGATCATGCGCGAGGCCTATTACGGCACCACCAGATTTGACGACTTCGCCCACCGGGTGGGCATTACCAAGGCGGCCGCCGCCGCGCGGCTCTCCGAACTGGTCGACCAGGGGCTGCTGAGTCGGCGGCCGTATCGCGAGCCGGGCCAGCGCACCCGCGACGAGTACGTGCTCACCGAGGCCGGCATCGATTTCATGCCGGTGGTGTGGTCGATGTTCGAATGGGGCCGCCGTCACCTTCCGAGCCGCCACCGATTACGGCTCATTCATCTGGACTGCGGCGCCGACGCGTCGGTGGAAATCCGCTGCGCCGCCGGCCATCTGATACCGCCGGATGAACTCGGCGTGGAGCTCGTCAGGCGGAGTCCCAGCCGCGGCGCTTGACCCGGCGGCGGGTGCGCAGCCGCGCGATCCGCAACGCGACGTTCGCGCCGAATCGCAGTGAATTCCCGAACGGTGGAGCCGCAGTTCCGGTGACGCTGAACGGGAGATCGCTGCCCACCACGCTTCGGTAGTGACTAAAGGTGTCGAATCCGGCCTTACCGTGGTAGGCGCCCATTCCGCTGCGTCCCACTCCCCCGAACGGCGCCGCCGACGGAATCATCTGCACGGCAAAGTCGTTGCGGGCGACGCCGCCGCTGCGGGTATTGGCGACGAAGGTGCGGAAGTTGTCGTCATCGGGGCCAAACCAGTAGGCCACCAGCGGCGCCGGCCGTTGGTTGATATAGGCAATGGCCTCATCCAGCTCCGAGTATCCCGCGATAGCCAGGACGGGACCGAAAATCTCATCCTTGGTAATTTTCATCCGGTCGTCGATGTCGCGAACAATCGTCGGCGCGATCTTTCGGATCCCGCGGTCGGGTAACGACTCACCTTCTGGTGCAACGGTTTCGACACGGGCACCGTTGGCTCGTGCGTCGTCGATCAGCGCCACGACCCGATCGAAATTTGCGTCGTCGACGCTGGAACAGTAGTCCTGGTTGGCGCTGATGGTCGGGAACATGTCTCGCAGGGTCTGCCGGACGACATCGACGAACGCTTCGACCTGCTGGTCGGGCACCAGGACGTAGTCGGGACACACACAAACCTGGCCGCCATTGACCATCCGGCCCCGGGCAATGCGCGCCGCCGATCGCCGGATGTCGGCGTCCGGCGCGACAACCACCGGGTTCTTGCCACCGAGCTCCAAGGTCACCGGAACCAGATTCGCGGCGGCCGCGCGCTGCACGAGCGCGCCGACGGACGGCGACCCGGTGAAGAACAGGTGATCGAAAGGCAACGCCGCGAATGCAGCCGCGACGTCGGGACCGCCGGTGACGATGTCGAGCTCGGCAGGGTCGAAATATTGCGGGGCGATGGCCTTCATCAAATCGGCAGTGTGTGCGGTGATCTCCGACATCTTGATCATCACCCGGTTGCCGGCGGCGAACGCGGCCGAGGCGGGCAGCACCACGAGGTTGACCGGGAAGTTCCACGGACCGATGATGCCGACAACCCCGAGCGGCGTGGGCTGCACCTCCGCCCGCAGGCCGTACAACCGCGCGGAGCGCATCAGTTTGGCGGGGCGCATCCACTGCTTCACGTGAGACCGGGTGTGCTCGACGACTGACATGATGCCGACCACTTCGGTGAACAGCGACGCGGCCTTGGACCGGGTGCCGAAATCGGCAGCCATCGCCTCGACGAACGCGTCGGTGTTGTCCAAAAGCAACGCCATCAGCCGATCGATCCGGTCAAGTCGGATGGCGGCGCTGGGTATCCCATCGGCGAGAAATGCTCGTCGCTGCCGGTCAAGCATCGCCGACAGCTCGGGCGAATGTTGCTCGGCGGGCCGGTCAACTCGTACTTCGACTGCGCTCACGGCCTCACAGCTTACGGCAGTCAGCCCCGCCGATGTAGGCTACTGTAATATTTACAGTACGATCATGCGGCGGGACGCCGGTCCGCTCGACGAGACTGGAGAGCAGCTGTGGGAAGTCCAGTTCGAGACGCTGCCGTCAACGACGACAAACCCGCCGACTATATCCGCGATCCGTATCCATACTTCGCCCAAAAGCGCAACGGCGCGGGTGTTTTCCACGGAACGGTCATCGACTACTCCAAAACCCCCGAGTCGCTGCGACCCAAGAACTCTTTCGCAGCCGTGTCGTTCGATGCGGTCAACAAAGCCTTTCGCGACGGGCGAACATTCAGCTCTACCTACTACGACAACACCATCGGACTGTTCATTGGGCCCAGCATCTTGGCGATGGAGGGCAACAAACACCGCGATCACCGCAATCTGGTGTCCGCGGCATTCAGGTCCAAGGCGCTGGCGCGCTGGGAGCCCGCTATTGTGCGGCCGATATGCGATGCGCTGATCGATGAGTTCATCGACGCCGGCGAGGCCGATCTCGTCAAGGATTTCACATTCGAGTTCCCCACCCGAGTCATCGCAGAGCTGTTGGGGCTGCCGGCTGAAGACCTGCCCGAGTTCCGCCGTCGCGCCGTGCAATTGATCAATTACACCATCAAGTACGAGCGGGCATTCGAGGCGTCGGCTGCGTTGAAAGACTATTTCCTCGAGCTGATCGAGCAGCGTAGAGCCAAGCCCACCGAGGACATCATCGGCGATCTGGTCGCCGCTGACATCGACGGCGAAAAACTCAGCGACGAAGCCATTTACTCGTTCCTGCGACTGCTGCTACCCGCCGGCCTCGAAACCACCTACCGCTCATCGGGCAACCTGTTGTACCTGTTGCTCACTCACCCTGAGCAGTTCGACGCGGTCCAAGCCGATCAGAAGTTGATCGCGCCGGCGATCGAAGAGGGGCTGCGCTTCGAGACTCCGCTGACGACGGTGCAGCGGTTCACCACCGAAGACACCGTGCTGGAAGGAGTCGACATTCCGGCGCGGTCGGCCGTCGACTTGTGCATCGGGTCGGCCAATCGCGACCAGTACCGCTGGGAACGCTCCGAGGAATTCGACATCTTTCGCACGCAGACGCCACACATCTCCTTCGCCGCCGGCGAACACACCTGCTTGGGCCTTCATCTGGCACGCATGGAAACGCGGGTCGCACTGGAATGTCTGCTGGCCCGGACAGCCAACGTCACGCTCCGCACCGAAGATGATCCGCACATTTACGGCCAGCCTTTCCGTTCCCCAACCGCACTTCCCGTGACATTTAACACCCGGTAGCTCGAGGTTGCCGGTCCAGCTAGACCCGTTTCGCCGAACTGAAGGAGTTGGCGGCCATACCGTGAGCGACTCAAACAACGACGTAGCCATCATCGGGGTGGGTCTGCACCCGTTCGGTCGTTTCGAGGGCAAGTCTGCGATGCAGATGGCGTCCGATGCCATCCGGCTTGCGCTCACCGATGCCGGCGTTGACTGGAAAGACATCCAATTCGCGGTCGGTGGCAGTTGGACGGTGGCCAACCCGGACGCGATTGTCGGCATGGTGGGTCTGACCGGCATCCCGTTCACCGATGTCTTCAATGCCTGTGCCACCGCGGCCAGCGCCACCAAATTGTGTGCTGACGGTATCCGGTTGGGCGACTACGACATCGGCATCGCGGTCGGGATGGACAAGCACCCACGCGGCGCCTTCACCGAGGACCCAGCGCTGGTCGGGATGCCCAGTTGGTATGCCGAAAACGGTCAATACCTCACCACTCAATTCTTCGGCATGAAGGCCAACCGCTACTTGCACGATCACGGCATCTCCACCGATACGCTGGCCAAGATTGCCGCCAAGAACTTTCGCAACGGTGCGCTGAACCCCAACGCATTTCGGCGCAAGCCGATCTCCGAGGAGGCCATCCTGGCCTCGCCGGTGCTGAATTATCCACTAACCCAGTACATGTTCTGCGCGCCGGACGAAGGTGCCGCTGCAGTGGTGATGTGCCGCGCTGACATCGCACACCGGTTCACCCCAAAGCCGGTCTACGTGCGGGCGGTCGAAATCCGCACCCGCCGCTACGGCGCCTACGAGGTCAACACCACCTACGCACCCGTCGATGAGGACGTATCGCCGACCGTCTACGCCGCGAAAGCCGCGTTCGAGAAAGCGGGCGTGGCACCCGAGGACGTCGACGTCATTCAGTTGCAGGACACCGACGCCGGCGCGGAGCTCATTCATATGGCCGAGGCGGGCTTTTGCGCCGACGGCGATCAGGAGAAGCTGCTGGCCGACGGCGCCACCGAGATCGGCGGTGCGATGCCGGTCAACACCGACGGCGGACTGATCGCCAACGGCGAACCGATCGGTGCATCGGGTTTGCGGCAGATGCACGAACTGGTGCGGCAGCTGCGCGGCGAGGCCGGTGAACGCCAAGTTCCGGGCACTCCGCGGGTCGGGTTCGCCCAGGTATACGGCGCGCCCGGAACCGCCGCCGCAACCGTCCTGAGCACCTGAAGTTTTCGCCGAGAGGTCAGCCCGCTTTCGGCGCAGGCGCCGAATAATTGGGCTTGCCCAACCCGAGCATGTATTGCGCGATCATGTTGCGGAACACCTCCAGGGTGCCGCCGTAGATCCCGACCAGCGGTGCGAACCGGTACACGTAATTCGCCGCCCCGTCGTCAGCGGCGCCATCGGTGCCGATCGGCAGCGCCGATGCCGTACCGAGAATGTCCATCAGGTCCGGCGAGATGTCCCGCATGGTCTGCGCGTTAGCGACCCGACCGAAGATACCCGGCGCACTGAACGCCGCCTCCATCCGTGCAGCGCTGCGACCGAGCCGGTACGCCACCGACTCGTCGTCAATAAGCCTGCGGCCATTAGGATCCCGCTCCGTGACTTTAGCCGCGGCCTTGTCGAGGGCAGCCGCCATGAAGCCGGCCTGGTGCATCATGATCGATACGTCCTGCAACCCATCGGGCGCGGCAGCGACGGCGCCGTGTTCGGTGTTGAGCGGTTCTCGCAGCACCGTCCAGCCCGCATTGACTTCCCCGAGCCGGTATTTGTCGTCGACGCGGACGTCGCTGTAGAAGACGATATTGGTGCGGTCACCGTCGACGGTCCGGATACCTTGGATCTCGATGCCCGGGGAATCCAGCGGTACCAAGAACATGGTCAGGCTCTTGTGTTTTGGAGCTTCCGGATCGGTGTTGGTAATCAGGAAGACGTACTGACACTTGTGCGCACCGGTGGTGAACATCTTCGCGCCGTTGATGATCCAGCCATCGCCGTCGCGCACGGCACGCGTCTTACAGGTCGCGATGTCGGAGCCGCCTTCAGGTTCGGTGTAGCCCAGGCACAGCCGCACGTGGCCGCTGAACACTTTCGGCATTACCTCTTCCCGCAACTCCGGTGAGCCGAATTTCGCCACCGAACGCGCCACCATCGAGGTGGTCCCCCAGGTCACCCACGGGACGTGTGCCCGGCGCTTCTCCATCTCCCAGATGCGACGGCGAACCCTGGAGAACCCGCCCTCGGCAGCCCCCTTCCACTCGCGCTCCAGGTAGCCCGCGGCACCCAGCGCCAAATGCACGTCCTCGTCGAAGTTGTCGCCGGTTTCCCGGTCCCGCCGTATGACGTCGTCAGTCACATGAGTCGTCAGAAACTGGCGCGCCTGGTCGAGAAAGGCCTGATCTTCGTCGGAGAGCGTGACGCGTGAGAAATCCACCGCTGTGTCCTTTCCTCAACGGCTTTCGCGCGCGGCGACAAGCTCGGCGACATACCTGGCGCTGGCGCCGGGGTCTCCGCCGGCCAGCGACCACCCACGGGCCCGCACCAGATATGCGGTTGCGGCAGCCTCTGCGGAGACGCCGAGACCACCTTGCACATGCACCGCCATGGTGGCGGCCTTCGACGCTTCGTCGGCCATGAACACGAACGCCGATGGCGCCAATTCCGGGCGCTCGTCGGGTTCGTTGTCCAAGAACCACGCCGCACGCCGAGCCAGATTGCGACCTCCTTGCACGGTGATCGCGATGTTGGCGAGCGGATGGGAGATGCCCTGCAGGGTCGAGATCGGCACACCCAACGTGTAGCGGGTCTTGGCGAACTCCGCCGCGATCGTCATAGTCTCGTCAACCAGTCCGACCAACGCCGCGGCGGTCAGTACCCGCCATTCATCCAGTGCACGTTGGTATTCCGCTAACGCCTCCGACCCGCTCGCCAGTACGACTCTGGTGTCGGCGGCGGCCGGATCGACCCAGGCCATCGGCAGCCGACCGATGTTGTCCACCTTCGCCGGCCGGGTGGCGAAAGTGAGACGGACCACGTCAGCACCGTCGCGGACGATGATCTGGTCGGCGATCGATCCAGTCGGGATGAGCCGAAGGCCACTCACGACGTCGTGTTGCGGGTCGAAAGCCGCGATCTGTTTGCCGTTCACGACGTCGGGTTCCGCGGCGCCGAGTCTGGCGATCAGCCGTGCGGTGCAGGTGTGGTCTATCCACGGCACGGGCGCCAGAGAACGGCCGATCTCCTCAGCCACCAAAGTCAGATCGACCAGCGTCGCACCGTCTCCCCCGACGGTGTCAGGTAACGCCATCGTCGAGCCACCCATTCCGCACAACCGCTCCCACAGGCTCTTGTCGAAGCCGGATTCCTCTGCGGCGCGGACGGTTTCGATCGAACAGTGCGTCTTGAAGAAATCCCGGTAGGCGGCCTGTAGCGCCTGGTGATCCTCGGTCAGGCTGTAGTCGAGTCTGCGCAGTTCGTATCGGTCCATGGTCAGTGCTCCTCCCGGCCCTCGAAAAAGAATTCGTGCGCGTTGTTGTAGAGATAGTTCTCCGCGACGTCGACGGGCAGATCCAGCTCGTGCGCTTCGGGTACGACCCGACGCATCTTCAAAACCGGCCAGTCGGAGGCATAGATCACCTTGTTGGATCCACGCGTGCGCATGTAGTGCAGCAGGCTGTCCGGCAATCGTTTAGGCGACCAGGCCGACGTCATCAGGCGCAGGTTTGCGTACTTGATGAGCAATCGAATGGCGATGTCCCACCAGGGATCCGCGCCGTGAATCATGCACAGCTTCAGTTCGGGGAATCGAACACAGACCCGGTCGAGGTGAATGGGGTTCTGCACCTCGCCTGGGATGGGCGGCCCCGGGATGCCGGTGTTGACGCACAGCGGCAGCCCGATCTCGGCACATTTGGCATAAAGCGGATAGTAGACAGCATCACTCGGCGGATACTGGCCGTCACCCCAAAAGCTTGGTCCGACAACGGCATAAGCGACCGGAAGATCGTTGACAACCGCGCTGAGCTCTCGCAGCGACGGGACTGGGCGTAGCAAGTTGAGGCCGCCCATCGCCAGCGCAAAACGATCCGGCTTCGCCTCGACGAATTTGCGCGCAGTCACCGACGGCTTCGCGATGTTGTCCATCAGCACAGCCTTCTGCACACCCTGCTCGTCCATCTCGTCGAGTAACTCCGACAAGTCCACCGGCGCGAACATGGACTCCGGGCCCTTGAAGTAGTCGTCGCGGACTTTGAGCATCCACGTCGGTTGCTTCTCGGTCTCACCGAAGTGCACATTGACCAGACAATCAATCACTCGGCTTGCGTTCATGTAGACATCGGCGCCTTCTCGCTCGCTTGCTTTTTCGCCCAGCGGTAGTCGGCTTTTCCGTTGCCCAGACGCCGGACCTGCTCGACGAAGATGAACTCCTTGGGCGTCTTGAAGCGTGCCAACTGGGCCGTGCAGTGCGCGTGCAGCTGATCGTGGGCTGCGTCGGCTCCTTGACGCAGTTCGACCAGGGCAACGATCTCTTCCCCCCAGCGTTCACTGGGGCGGCCCACCACTAACGCATCCGCGATCGCCGGATACGCACGCAGTACTTCTTCGACTTCTTCGACGAACACCTTTTCACCGCCGGTGTTGATCACCAGCGAATCGCGCCCGTACAACCGCAACGTCCCGTCGTCTTCCAGCCCAGCGCGGTCGCCCGATATCACCACCCGCGTGCCGTCGATCTCGGGAAAGGTTTTGCGGGTGGCATCGGGATCGTTGAGGTATCCAAGTGGAATCCGGCCCGCCCTGGCCACCCAACCCACCTCGTGCTCGCCGGGGGAAAGAAAGCGGGTGTAGTCATCGGACAGCAGCAGCCCGCCCTCGCGCAGGGTGAAGGTGTCGGTACGGGTGTCGCGACGACTGTGCCCAAATCCCATGTTCCCGGTCTCGGACGAGCCGTACCCGTTGATGAGAGTCAATTGCGGCACCAGTTCCAACAGCGCCAGTTGATATTTTAGATTCGTGGCGGCGCCGCCGGTTCCGATCATGGCCAGCGACGACAGGTCGTAGCTGCCGCGCCGTAACTCGGCGACCAGCGGCGCGGCGTACGCGTCCCCGACCATCGTCATCATGGCGACCTTCTCGTGCTCGGCGGTCTGCCAAACCAATTGCGGGTCCAGTTTTTTGCTGGTGTCGTACAGCACGACAGTCAAGCCGGCCATGATCGCCGAGAACGCCGTCCACATGCCAGCCGCGTGCATCAATGGCGAAACGGCAAACCACGGCGGTCCGGCTGTCCGGCTCACCTTGTCCCGGATCTCCTGAGCGCTTGCATGATCGGCACCGACCATCGATGACACGTAGATGTCGGATTGACGCCAGAGCACGCCCTTGGGCCGACCGGTGGTGCCACCGGTACAGATCATCAGCAGATCATCCGGAGACGGGGTGATGTTCTGGTCGGTATCTCCTTGCGCCAGCGCCTCATCCAAGGGCACCGCGCCGGGAAGTTCCGCCGCCCCGCTGCCGTCATCGACCGACAGCAGCAGCTCGGCACCCTCCGGCGGGAGCACGTCGGCGAACTTCGCGCCGAGCGACTTGTGAAAGATGACCGCGCGCGGCCGGACATACTCGAGCAATTCCTGAACTTCGCGCGGCGTGTAGTTGTAGTTGACGTTCACCGGAACGGTGCGCGCCTTGAGGCAACCTATGACCACGTCCGCGTAGAGATCGTTGTGCATGACGAGCGCAACACGGTCCTGCCCGCATTCCCAGTTCTCTAAGCCCGCCCGCTCCCGGTGGAGGCCGAGGCCTTGGGCCGCGAGATAGTTTGCCAGCCGGCGGGTGCGGTCGGCGGCCTCGGCGAAGGTCCGACGACGATCACCGCACACGGTCATCGCCCGGTCGGGGATGACTTCCGCGATCACGTCCAGGACCGCACCTATGGTCCACTCGCTCATGGGATTACGCGGCCCGGGGCGTTCAAGCCACCGTCCCGACTTTGACGTCGAGAAGATCTAATGCATTGTCGCGCATCACCTTGCGGATATCTGCGTCGCTGAAACCAACCAGTTCGTCGGTGAACGAGACGGGGTTCTCCAATCCTTCACCGTGCGGCCAGTCCGACCCGAACAGAATCTTGTCGACACCGATGGCATCCGCCAGCATGACCAGATCGTCCTCGTAGTACGGCGCTACCCACACATTGTTGCGCAACTGCTCCACTGGATCCTCGGGGAACAGCCGTGGGTGACCGTTAGCGGCCTTCTTCATGCGCTTGATCAGTCGGTGGACGAAGTATGAACCGTTTTCGATGCTTACCGCCTTGAGTTTCGGATGGCGCGTGAACACGCCGTGCACGATCATCGAGGCGATTGTGTCGTGGATAGCTCGGTCGTCGGTGAGTATCTGCTCCAACGGCTCCGACCCGCCGAACCCCTCGAAAGTCGACCTACCGCCCCACATCCCGGCGATCTGGAGATAACCGCTATCGCTCAGGTGAAAGCCCACCGGCACCCCGGCCTCGGCTAACGCGGCCCACACCGGATCATGAAGAGGATTGCCCAACGACCGCGGCTTGAGCACACCCGGTACCGGCGCAGGACGCACCAGCACCAGCTTTGCCCCACGGGCCAGGACGAATTCCACCTCTTCGAGAGCCTCAGCGGGGTCGGCCAGCGAAATGATCGGCGCGGCGATGATCCGGTGGTCAGGCCGGTCGAAGCCCCAGTCCTCATCCAGCCACAAGTTGAACGCGTGAACGGATGCCATCGTCGCTTCGACATCGTGCTTGAGCGCTTCCTCCACGCCGCACGCGAACGTCGGCAGCATGAAGACGGTTTCGATGCCCTGGGTGTCCAGCACCGTGATCCGAGCGTCGCGGTTCTGATATTCGGGGTGTTGCCCGAGCCGCTCGACCTTCATCAGCGACGCCGGGTCGACGCCGTCAGGAATCGTGCCACGGAACAACAGATCCAGGCAGCCCGGCTCGATGATGGGGTCGAATGTCGGGTTGGGGACAAAGCGGTTCACCCGGTCTCCGATGACCGCCTGAGTATGCCTGCCGTCGCTGAACATCTGTACGCCGCGGCGGCGGAACTTCTTGTCCAGATGCCGGGTGAAGGCGTCCACCGGTTCGTAGTAGTGATTGTCGACGTCGATCGCTTTATAGCCCAGCTTGCTCATGATCATCCTTTCCGGTACCGCGAGTTTCATCCGCGGTGATGGCCGAATCACTCAGCCCTGGAAAACTCGGAGGTCGCTTCTCGAAGAAGCTGGTGATCCCTTCGATGAGGTCGGGACGGCGCAGCGACGCCTGCAGCAAGGCCTCGGACCGCGAACTGGCGTCCGCAACCTCGCGCATGGCATCGCCGTAGGCTTGCCGCTTGATGACGGCCATCGATGCCGGGGAGCAGTTTTGGGCGATGTCCTCGGCGTAGTCCATGGCGCGCTTCAACAACTGTTCGGGCGGCACCACGTCTTTGACGAGCCCCAGCTCCGCCGCTTCGTCGGCGAGAAAAGTCCGACCACTCAACAACAGGTCAAGTGCGACGCCCCAGCCGGTCAGTCGCGGCAATATCCAGGAGACGCCGTATTCCGCGATCAGCCCACGCCGGGCAAACGACGCCGCGAACTTCGCACCGGCCGCGGCGAACCGGACATCACTCATCAACGCCAGGGTGAGACCGATGCCCACGCACGATCCGTTGATGGCTGCGATGACCGGTTTACCCAGCGAGGTCAGATAGTAGGGCTGCCGGTCGCCGATGAGGCTGGCCAGCTTGCGACCGTCGGGTTTCTCGATCGATTGTGCAAAGGATTCCATCGAACCCAACTGAGCGCCGGCGCAGAATGCTTTGCCGCGACCGGTCAGCACGATCGCCCGAACGGCCGGATCTCCTTCGGCGCGGTCCAATCCCGCGTAGAACGCGGTGGCGATATCCCCGCCCCAGGTGTTGAGTCGGTCCGGCCGGTTGAGCGTCAGAACCGCGACACCGCTTGGGGTGGCCTCGTAGACCACCGCCTCGTCGTGACTCTGCTCAGCGACGAGTTCGTCAGCGGCGCTCATCGACCGTTCTCCCTAGGACAAGTTGCCCAATGGCTTGCCTATCCGGCAAAGTTTGTATCCATACTGTATACCTATCGGTACTGTATTCCGCAACTGCCGTCGGCCACCCCTCGCGCAGCCATGAAAAGTCAAAAATGTTTGCCCGCCATGTGATGTCGAGACGCGTCACTTGCCGCCACGCGGCAATTCTTCTGCCCCGCGGTCCGTTGCCTCGAGCCGCACATACCAAAAAGCCTACGATAGGTATTACTGTTGCAGTCAGCGATAGCGACACGGCCGCGTAGCCGCAGATCAAACCGCCAACTACCGGTAGATTCGAGGTCAGTGGGCGCGAAGCCGGAATGGCTGGCGCAGCATTGAATGTAATGGAGGTGCCTTCAAGTGGCGAAGCAAGCAGCCGCCGAAAAGCGTCAGCGGCGTGAACGCGGATCCATCAATCCTGATGACATCATCAGCGGCGCGTTCGAGCTTGCCGAGCAGGTCTCGATCGACAACCTGAGCATGCCGGTGCTCGGCAAGCATCTCGGCGTCGGGGTGACGAGCATCTACTGGTACTTCCGCAAGAAGGACGATTTGCTCAACGCGATGACCGACCGCGCCTTGAGCAAATACGTGTTCGCCACCCCATATGTCGAGGCCCGCGATTGGCGCGAGACGCTGCGCAATCACGCCCGCTCGATGCGTGAAACCTTCATGGGCAACCCAATTCTGTGCGATCTGATTCTTATCAGGTCGGCGCTCAGCCCCAGGGCGGCTCGGCTCGGCGTCCAGGAGATTGAGAAGGCGATCGCTGGTCTGGTCGAGGCAGGGCTCTCGCCAAAGGAGGCCTTCGACACTTACTCCTCGGTGTCGGTGCACGTCCGGGGATCGGTGGTGCTGCACCGGCTCCAGGAGAAGAACCGGGCGGCGGAGAACGGCGGCCGCACAATCGAAGACGCGATGATCATCGATTCCGAGATCACACCGCTGCTCGCCCAGATGACCAATGCGGGCCACCACATCGGGGCCCCCGACGACAACAACTTCGAATACGGCTTGGATTGCATCCTCGACAACGCCAGCCGGCTGATCGAGCAGGGCCCGAAAACTACAGCTGGTCAACGTAAGTCAACGCCGGCACGGCAACGCAAGTCGCGCTCCCCTGCGCGGACGAAGAGTTCGCAGTAGCAGAAGCGTTACGGTGTTTGGCCTTCCACAGGGCTACGGGGGGGCTCAGGCACGTTGAAGTGCTCGTCACGAAGCCGGAACGCCTCCTTGGTGCCGTGCTGCGCGCGGGTCTTGACGAAATTGAATTCGCCCGGCGCGAATTGCAGATTCGTTCCGAATGCGTGAAACAAGTAGCTGGCCACTTCCTCACCCTGATATGCCTGGCTCTGCTCGACGAGCCGGAAGGCCTCTTTGGCGATCACGACACCGTCGGCGGGCATCTTGGCGGCCTTCTCCGCCCAATACCGGGCTCGCGCCTCAGCTTGGCCGGGATCGCATGTTTCGGTGAAGATTCCGAGCTGTTCAATGGTCCCGGCCTCGATGATGTCGCCCGTCAACAACAGGCGCCGTGCGAGCACCGGGCCCAACCGGTGGAAGAACATATGCAGGCTGCCAAGCGCCGGCCCGAGGAAGCGGGTGGCCGGCATCCCGATCTTGGTGTTGCGGGCAATGACGGAAATGTCGGTCATCAGCGCGATCTCGAAGCCACCGCCGAGTGCGTAGCCGCTGATCTCGCCCACGGTGACCTTCGGAAAGCCAATCAGGTTGTGGTAGAAGCTGAACGACTTGCGGTCCACCGTGAGCCGTCGGCGCTGGCTGGGTCGACTTCTGGCGGAACGCGTTTCACTGGACGCCGCGTCGCCGGAACTCCGCTCTCCGTACCAGCCGTAGGCGTTGTTCATGTCGGCGCCGGTGCTGAACACTCCGTCTGCCCCACGCAGCAAGACCACGGTGAGATCATCGTCATCCGCGACGCGATCCAGACACCGGGCCACGGCTTCGCGCATGGTCGCGTCGTAGGAGTTACGTTGCTTGGGGTTATTCAACGTTATTGTGGCGATTCGCTTTTCCGGGTCGACCTGGAAAAGTACGCGATCGTCGCGGCTATCTGAGACGGTCATGCACCGGGTCCCTTTCTGCTTTGAGGCCGACCGTTGGAAGTCGGGCGCCCAACCGGTCGCGGACCGAGATCCGACACCAACTTGGCCTCAATGGTTTGGTCGCTGCCGAAGGCGAGCGTGTTGCGCCGAGCGGCGGCGAGGTGGTCTTGTGCCAACCGGACGGCCCGAGTGGCATTGCCGTCGCAGATGGCGTCGAGCAGGCGCTGATGGTCACGCAGCGCGGCTCGCTTGGTCTTGTCCACCATCGGGGCCGGCTCGCCATGGCCATTCCATACTGAGGACTCGTGCGCAGACCAAATCAGCTCCAGCGATCCGATCAGCAGGATCATCGGCTCGTTGCCGCACCGTGAGACCAGCGTCTCGTGAAACCGGCGGGCATTCGGCACATACTGCGAATCGTCGTCGAATTGCGCTGTCTGAAGATCGATTTCGCTCTGCAAGTGCGGCACCACCTCAGTCATCCGGTCTTCCCGCGCGGCGCACATTCCCGCGCAGATCGGTTCCAGGTGCATCAGCGCCTCGCTGACGTCCACCGGTGTCGCTGACCTCGCCTGCAGAACCATGCTGATCATGTGCGCCGTCCGTTCGGCGTTCGGGTGGTGGATCACTGCCCCGCCGACATTGCCACGACGCACGGAGATCAACCCGTCGGTCTCCAAGATGTGGATCGCCTCGCGCAATGCCGGCGGGCTCACACCGAATTCAGCGAAGAGGCTTTCCTGCGACGGGAGAACGTCCCCCTCCTTCAGGCGGCCGGACAAGATGTCGTCCCGCAGCTTCGAGGCGACAAGTTCTGCGACGCGTGGTTGGCGAAAGTGCTGCGCTGCCACGTCAGGTCTGCTCAGCTCGTCGCTTGCCGAATCGGTTCCCGCTCAATTTATCTGGAGACAACGCGAGCGTGTTGACTTCACCGATACAGAGCACCTCCCCGTCGAGCAGCAGTCGGGCCGTCGAGGTGATGCCCCGGTCCACCTCGGAGCGCGCGATGTCGAAGCGCAACTCGGTCAGCACCGGCGTCGGTCGCCGGAATATCACGTTCAGCGAGCGGGTCTTGCCGGATAGTCCGGCAACGCAGTTCTGGTGCTGTATGACGCAGTCGAAGAACACCGCGAGAAAGCCACCATGGACCAGTCCCGGCGGGCCCTCGTAGACCAGCGGGAAGTCGACCATTCCCGAAGCCATCTCGCCGTCGAGGTGCTCGAATCGATATTCCGGAAAGGACGGGTTGAACGCACCGATGTCGGTCGCGTGATCGAGGTATACGCGTCCGCGACCATCGTCGTCGGCGCCGATCCGCGGCGCGCTGTCCGCCGGAGCCGCAGCAGCCAACTCGCCTTCCCACTCGCCGATCTGCGCCAGTACCGCGTCCACTGCGGGATGCGCATGTTCCAGCGACAGCAGCAACGAGCTGAGTCGACGGATTGCGCCGGCGGCGGCGACGGTCTGAGCGAGTGGCGCCTCACCGAATCGGCTGACAACCGGGTAGGGCCGCGCGGGAATGTCCGCTGCCTGGTGTTCGCCCATGCGACCTCTTCCCGATGCTGCTGTTCCGTAGCGGGGCTTTCCTTGCTAAGTTATACAGCGAAGCAATCGTAGTGCCTACTGTAGGGGTATCTGTATCGGCAGGGAAGGGCAGATTCGACAGTGCGTCAGGACGCGGACTCCACAGCGGCCGACGGCTCGCTCACCACGAGCCGCGATGGCGTGGTCTTACGGGTCACGCTCGATCGGCCGTCGCGGCGCAACTCGTTGAGCCGTAGCATGATCGACGCGTTCGTCGCCGCGCTGACCGATGCCGCCACCGACGACTCGCTGCGGGCCATTCACATCCAAGGCGCCGGCGACGATTTCTGCTCAGGCGTCGACTGGGTCGCTGCCAACAACGATGACCAGCGGCCCCGCACCGGTGACATCCTCCGGCGTCTACCCCATGGCGCTCATCGGGTGATCGAGCTGATCCACGGCATCCACCTGCCGGTCATCTGCAGTGTGCGGGGATTCGCTGCCGGCCTCGGGTGCAATCTGGCACTGGCTGCGGACTTCACCGTGGCCGCCGCCGATGCAGTGTTCTGGGAGCCTTTCGCGGCAAGGGGATTCACCCCCGACTCGGGAGCAACATGGTTGCTCCCCCGGCTGGTCGGGCTGACACGCGCAAAGCAGATGCTGTTGCTCGGCGACAAAGTCGGCGCAACAGATGCCGCCGCCTGGGGGTTGATCCATCAAGCTGTGAGTCCGGCCGAACTGGACCGCGTGACCGAGGAACTGCTGACGCGGCTGGCCAACGGGCCCACGGTGGCGCTCGGCTTGGCCAAGCAGGCCATCCACTACGGTCAGCACGCGACTCTGAGCCAGTCGATGACGCAAGAGCTGTTCGATATCGAACTCTCTTGCAGAACAATAGATTTCAAAGAGGGGCTGGCCGCGTTCCGCGAGCGACGCTCACCGCGGTTTCACGGCCGATAACCCCCACGAGACAACAAGGAACGTTGATGTCAGAAAGCTCTGCACGGTCATACGACACCATCAAGTACGAAGTCGACGGGCACAAGGCCACCATCACCCTCAATCGGCCGGAGGCGCTCAACGCGCTCAGCCCACACATGGTCACCGAACTGCGTGACGCGTACTCCGAAGCCGAAAACGACGACAGGGTATGGATTCTCATCGTCACCGGCACCGGGCGCGCGTTCTGTACCGGCGCAGACGTCAAGGCGATCCCCGGGGACGGCAAGGTGATCAGCGAACGGCCCTACCTGTCCAGCTACGAACAGTGGGAGGCACCACAGGAAGGCACGCCCCCTTTTCGGACCATGGCCAAACCGGTGCTGGCCGCGATCAACGGATTGTGTTGCGGGGCCGGACTCGACTGGGTCACCACCGGTGACATCGTCATCGCATCCGACAAGGCGACGTTCTTCGACCCGCACGTCAGCATCGGGTTGGTTGCCGCACGCGAACTCGTCCGGGTAGCCCGAGTGCTGCCCCGCTCGATTGCGCTGCGGATGGCGCTGATGGGCAAGCATGAACGACTGAGCGCGCAGCGGGCCTACGAGCTCGGAATGATCAGCGAGATCGTCGAGCACGAGCGCCTCATAGAACGCGCTCATGAGATCGCCGACATCGTCAGCCTGAATGCGCCGCTTGCCGTCCGGGGCACTCGGCTCGCCATTCTCAAAGGACTGGACTTACCACTGCATGAAGCGGAGATGCTGGCCGAGTCATTCCGCGAACGCAACCTGCACACCGAGGATTCCTTGGAGGGGCCCAAGGCGTTCATCGAGAAGCGACAGCCGCAGTGGCAGTGCCGATGAGCTTCGAGACGATCGAGCTTGATCTGGACAGCAGCGATCGGGTCGCCACGATCACGCTGAACCGGCCCGGTCAGCTCAACACGTTCAACCGAACCATGTGTGAGGAAATGGCCCGGGCCTGGCAGGTCGTCAAGGCGGACGACTCGGTCAACGCCATCGTGCTGCGGGCCGCCGGTAGTCGCGCGTTCAGCGCGGGGCTGGACATCAAGACGCCCTATGGTCAACCCGAAAATATCTGGAACCACGAAGATCCCGGCGAAGCCCTCAGCCCGAAGTGGCAGAAGATGTGGAAACCGGTGGTGTGCGCCGTCCAAGGGATGTGCACGGCGGGCGCGTTCTACTTCATCAACGAGTCGGACGTCGTGATCTGCTCGACCGATGCGACATTCTTCGATTCCCACGTGTCCGCCGGCCTGGTGTGCGCGCTGGAGCCGGTCGGGTTGATGCGCCGCATCGGACTCGGCGAATCGTTGCGGATTGCTCTGATGGGTAACGACGAACGAGTCAGCGCGGACACTGCTCTTCGCATCGGTCTGGTATCCGAAGTGGTTCCGTTCGAAGATCTTTGGACACGCGCGCACCAAATCGCCGTGACCATTGCGGCCAAACCGCCGTCGGCGACCCAGGGCACCGTCAAGGCAATCTGGGAGTCCTTGGACAAGCCGTACCGGGCAGCACTGGACCAGGGGCTGATTTATACCCGGCTGGGGAATCCGATCGGCACTGCCGAGTTGGCGGCCCGCGGCAAGAGTCCCGCGCCGGTTCCGACAATTCGATGACTCCGGCGTCTCAGCACCCGCTCAGTCGGCGCATCGACGACGTATTAGGTCTGCAGCCCAACGGACCGGCACTGGAGTATGACCGCAAATGGCTGTCGTGGGGACAGCTCAACGAACCGGCCGAACGGATTCGTTCGCTCATCGGAGGCCGCCGACCTCAAATCGGAATCCTGTTGCGCAATCGCCCACCACAAGTAGGCGCGCTGCTGGGCGTGCTGCGCTCCGGAGCCACCGTGGTGGTCATCAACCCGGGCCGTGGCGATGATCGCCTCAAAGCAGATGTCGATCAGCTTGCGCTCCCCATGATCATCGGCGAACCAGACGACCTTGCCATGCTGGGCGAGCTACCTCTCACCACGGTGGTGTCCATCTCGGACCTTGGCGACGAGCCGAAAGTTATTGCGGCCAGCCATGACCGCACGCACCACCAGGAGCGACCCGGCGTCGCCGTGCGAATGTTGACCAGCGGAACAACCGGACCGCCCAAACGTGTAGACCTCACCTACGACATGCTGGCGCACAGCGCGATGGGTCCGGAGAGCGACCGAGCACCGGCCCCTACCGAGTTGCGCCGCGGTGTTGCGATCGTCAACTCACCGCTTGTGCACATCGGCGGCGTATTCCGGATTCTGCAATGCGTTTCCGAGGCGCGGCCATTCGTGTTGCTGGAACGATTCGATCTCGACCGGTGGGCCGAAGCAGTGCGCACGCACCGACCTCGCGCGGTGTCGCTGGTGCCGACCGCCTTGCGGATGGTTTTGCATTCCGACCTACCACCAGAGGATTTGGCGAGCGTCCGCGCGGTGACGTCGGGTACCGCGCCGCTGTCGCCCGAGGATTCCGACGCGTTCACCGAGAAGTATGGAATTCCGGTGCTGACCTCCTACGCCGCAACCGAATTCGGCGGCGGGGTCGCCGGCTGGACGCTCGCCGACCACCAGAAGTACTGGCGGGCTAAACGGGGCAGCGTGGGACGGGCCAATACCGGGGCCCAGCTGCGCGTGATCGGCGAGGACGGCAGCCAGCTCGGATCCGGCCAGGCCGGCCTGCTGGAGGTAAAACCCGCGCAGCTCGGACCTTCCGCGGATTGGCTGCGCACCACGGACATCGCACGCATCGACGCCGACGGCTTCCTGTGGATCATCGGCCGCGCCGATCAGGCCATCATCCGCGGCGGCTTCAAGGTCATGCCCGATGACGTGCGCAGCGCCCTGGAACTCCACCCCGATGTGGCAGATGCCGCGGTGGTCGGGCGCTCCGACGAGCGCCTCGGGGAAACGCCCGTGGCCATGGTGCAGCTGCGGGTACCAGGATCAGCAGACGCTGCTGGGTTGATCGACTACCTGCGAACCCGGTTGGCGCGCTACGAAATTCCCGCCCACATCGCTATCGTCGACGAGCTTCCGAGGACGCCGTCCGGCAAACCCGATCTCAGCGCGGTCCGGCGTTACTTCAGCGACCCGGTCTCCACGGCGCAGGGCGACAATGCCGATTGAGTCGCCAACCGTCGGCGAGGTACTGCGTTCGCAAGCCGCGCACCGAGGCGATCACCCGCTGCTGATCTGCGACGCAGAACGTATCAGCTATGCCGAAGCCCAACGCCTTTCCGCACACCTGGCTCAAAGGCTCGTCGCGTTCGGCGTCGGTAAAGGAAGCCACGTCGGACTGCTCTACCCCAACGGCGTCGCGTTTGTGGTCTGCATGCTGGCCGCAGCGCGGATCGGCGCCATCGTCGTACCGTTCTCCACCTTCTGCACCGCCCGCGAACTGCGCGAGCAACTTCTCGACAGCGACACCGAAATCCTGCTCGCCACGCCGTCGTTCCGATCGCATGACTACGTCCAACGCTTGACCGAGATATTTCCAAATTCGCATTTCGATTCCGGTCGCCGGCTATTCGACGTCGCCGCACCGCAATTGCGCCACGTGATCTTCGATATCTCCCGGATGCAGAGCCTCGCCGCGCCAGTTGACGAAGCGCTCCTGACGGCCATGGAGGACGATGTCGACGGCGCCGACCCGCTGACAATCGTCTACACGTCAGGTACGACTAGCGCGCCCAAAGGGGCGGTGCACACCCACGCCGCGCAGCTCAACCACCAACGAAACCTCAACGCCGTCCGGAATCTGACCGCCGCAGACGTACTGTTCTGCAATTCGCCGTTCTTCTGGATCGGCGGCCTCGGATTCGCGTTGCTGGCGACATTGATCGCCGGATCGACGCTGGTGTGCTCGAACGCCGAGGATCCCGGCTTGACACTCGATCTACTCGAGGCCGAAAAGCCCACTCTCACCAATGGGTTCGCCGCCGCAATTACCCACCTGACACGGCACCCGAGCTTTGCCAGACGCGACCTGTCGTCGATGCGACGCGGCAACTTGTATCCGATCATGGCTCCTGGCGTACGGCCGGCCGACCCCGAGTTGCGGCACAACATGCTCGGGCTGACCGAGGCCGGCAGCGTCGCACTGATCAGCGCTGACGACACTGACCAACCAGAGCGGCGACGCGGGTCGTTCGGCAAGCCGGCACCCGGGTTGGAAGCCAAGATCGTCGAGCGAGACACCGGAATACCGGTCGAGGAGGGCGCCCTCGGGGAACTGTGTCTCCGGGGGCCGTGCCTGATGCAGCGTTACTACAAGCGCAGCCGGGAGGACTGTTTCGACGCCGAAGGCTGGCTGCACACCGGCGACCTGGCAGCCACCGACAACGAGGGATTTATCTACTACATCGGTCGAAGCGGTTCGATGATCAAAACGGCTGGCGCCAACGTCTCTGCCGGCGAGGTCGAGCAGGCGATCGCCAGGGTCACCGGCGGCGCAATGGCCTACGTGTTCGGCATCCCCGATCCCGACCGCGGCCAGTTGGTCGCCGCCGTCATCGGCCTGGATGGCGGTGCTGAATTCGACGAGACCACGCTGCGTCGCCAACTCGCGGCCGAACTCTCGGCATACAAGATCCCCAAGCGGTTCGCCGCCGTCCCGGTCGCCGGGATTCCGTTGTTGCCCAGCGGCAAAGTCGACCTACGGGAATTGAAGAGGATCTTCGATGGCTGACACCATCGACGAACTGGTGCGGAGTCGCGCCGCCGGGCATACGGACAAACCGATGGTGATCGACACCGGCTGTCGGCTCAGTTATCGCGAACTCGATTCCACTACACACGATTTAGCCGCAGCGTTTGCACGCGCCGGTGTCGGCAAAGGCAGTCGAGTGGGGCTCGTCATGCCGAACGGTGTGCGCTGGGTACAGATCGCGATTGCGCTCACCCGGATCGGCGCCGTGCTGGTTCCGTTGAGCACGCTGTTGCGCACGCGGGAGTTAGTCGCGCAACTGCGGACTGCGTCGGTGCAGTTCTTGGTCAGCGTCGATGAATTTCGCGGGCACCGGTACCTCGACGAGTTGCAATCGGCTCTGGACGTGCGCGATCTGAGCGCGATCCTGCATTGCCCTGAACTTCCTGCGCTGCGCCAGGTTTGGGCGGCGGATCGGCTTCCGGGAGACGCTGCCCCGGATTTTTTCGTCGACGCGCTGACCGCGACAGTGACAGCCAGCGACCCGATGGTCATCATGTTCACATCCGGCAGCAGCGGCGCGCCCAAAGGGGTGGTGCACTCGCACGGCAGTGCGCTGGGCGCGGTCAGATCCGGTTTGGCAAGCCGCTGCATCGATTCCGAGACCCGGCTGTATCTACCGATGCCCTTCTTCTGGGTGGGCGGGTTCGGCAGCGGTGTGCTCTCCGCGCTGGCGGCAGGCGCCACTCTGGTGACCGAAGAGATCCCACAACCGGAGGCCACGCTGCGTCTACTCGAGCGCGAGCGGGTGACGCTGTTTCGCGGCTGGCCCGATCAGGCCGAGACGCTGGCACGTCACCCATATCGCGCCCAGGCAGATTTGTCGGCGCTGCGCCCCGGCAGCCTGGAGGCGCTGTTGCCCGCCGGCCAGCGTGCCGAACCCGGCTCCCGGGCAACGCTGTTCGGCATGACGGAGGCGTTCGGACCCTACTGCGGCTATCCCGCCGATACCGACCTGCCGCGGTCCGCGTGGGGCAGCTGCGGCAAACCGTTCCCCGGAATGGACGTCCGAATCACCGATGCCGATAGTGGACGGCCTGTGTCAGCGGGAACGATTGGGATGATCCAGATTCGGGGTCCACACACCCTGCGCGGGATATGCCGGCGCAGCCGCGAGGATCTGTTCACCGCCGATGGGTTCTACTCCACCGGCGATCTTGGCCGGCTCGACAACGACGGTTTCCTGTTCTATCACGGCCGATCCGATGACATGTTCAAAGTCAGCGGCGCGACTGTCTATCCCAGCGAGGTGGAGCAGGCGCTGCGCGACATCGACGGGGTCGACAACGCTTTCGTCACCAATGTGACCGGAGCACAGGGCAATCAAGTGGGTGCAGTCGTGGTGTGCGACACCGCCACCAAGACCGCCGAACAGTTTCGTGGTTCGGCCCGCACACTGCTCAGTTCGTTTAAAGTACCGACGCGCTGGCTGCTCGTCGATTCCGACGACGCAATTCCGCGGGGGCCGACCGGCAAGGTCGACGCCCGGCGTCTGCGGGCGTTATTCGGCGACGGCTGAACCGTCGCCGGCGTCAACCACCCCGTGCTCGACGAGGTGCTCGATCAGTGGAGCCGCGCCCGCGGCGAGGTGCTCTGACATGGCTCTGCGGGCAAGCTCGCCGTCGTGTTTGGCCAGCGCCGTCAACACCCGGCGATGGTCTCTGATCGACTGGCCGGGCCAGCCCGCAATGATGGGAAACACGGATTCTGGTGCATAGCGGGTGATTTGCAGCATCAGCTGTGCAAGCTTCGGCGAATCGGCGGCCACATTGATGGCCCGGTGGAACTCATGGTTGAGACGAACCGTGCGTTCGATATCGTTACCGGCGTACGCCTCCTCCAGCTCCGACTGGATCTCTTTGAGTTCACGTAGCTGATCGTCGTCGATGTTGGCCGCGGCCCGCGCCGCGAGCTCACCACCTACGTGAGCCTGCACGTTCGCGACATCGGTGACATCGCGTCCGGTGACTGGCAGCACCACGAAGCCACGGCGCGGCTGCTGGGCCAGCAGCCCCTCGGCGCGCAGCTCGAAGAGGGCCTCACGCACCGGTGTCACGCTGATTCCTAGTTCGGCGGCCAGCTGGTCCAGGCGGACGTACTCACCGGCGGAGTAGGTGCCGTCGAAGATCCGTTGACGCACATAGCGCGCAACGTCTTCGGAGAGCTGGGGTCGGGCGGCGAAATCTGGGGCGCTCACGGTCAAATCCGATACTCGGCGAGCAATCGCTTGCTGATGATCGACTTCTGGATCTCGCTGGTTCCCTCGCCGATGAGCAGGAACGGGGCATCCCGCATCAGCCGCTCGAT
>Ga0302325_10007240_pt1 | contig 24673 bp, 17 predicted proteins | sample Palsa_T0_2_FD_201948 | JGI IMG/M metagenome (GOLD analysis project Ga0302325, IMG submission 201948) | Peat permafrost microbial communities from Stordalen Mire near Abisko, Sweden - Palsa_T0_2 | ecosystem: Environmental > Terrestrial > Soil > Palsa > Peat permafrost | place: Sweden: Abisko... | reverse complement strand
TCTTCGCGGCGAGAAAGCAGGCGTCCCCATGAGTGGGGACGCGGCACGCATGAGTGCGTGCGCCACGCCGTGCTCCTGCTGCTGATGCTCCTACCGGCGCTAGCACAAGGCCCCAACAACGTAAAATGGTCGCTCTCCCTTGAACCCGCGTCGGCAGCCCCGGGATCAAAAGTGCTGGCGCGTCTGGATGGTCGGATCGACCCGGGGTGGCACCTGTATTCGATGTCCAGCGCGGGGGCCATCCCCACAACAATCAAAGTCGTGCCGAATGCCGCCGTGGAAAAGGTGCGTGTATTCCAAGCGCCCCCCAAGAAGGCCTACGATCCAACCTTCCAGCTTGATACCGAGACTTATGAAGGCTCCGCGGTCTTCCTGTTGGAACTGAAACTGAAACCGGATGCCGTAGCGGGAGCTTCCGAGGTTTCCGCGGAAGTGCGCTTTCAGACTTGCAACGACAAGGTGTGCATTCCTCCACGGCGGCGGACGGTCAACGCGACCTTGACCATCGACCCGGCGGCGCGCGCGGCTGCCTCCGCAATTCCGGCGGGATACAACGAAGCGACCGGGGCGCCGAAAACCAATACGGACACCCAGGGCCTGGGAGCGTTTCTGCTGGTAGCTTTCGGCTTCGGCCTGGCGGCCATCTTCACGCCGTGCGTCTTCCCCATGATTCCCATCACCATGTCGTTCTTTCTGAACCGGCAGGGGACCCGGCGCGAAAGCGTCTTTCACGCGGCGCTCTTCTGCGTGGGGATCGTGGTGTTGTTCTCGGGGCTGGGCCTGCTCACCACTGCCATTCTGGGCCCGTTCGGCGTGGTGCAACTCGGATCGAATCCCTGGGTCAACGGTTTCATTGCGCTGGTCTTCTTGGCATTCGGGCTGAGCCTGCTGGGCGCGTTCGAGATCACCATACCTTCGTCCGTGCTGACCAGCCTGGATCGGGGCACACAGAAGGGCGGCATCGCCGGCACCCTGCTGATGGGGCTGACGTTCGCACTCTCCTCGTTCGCCTGCGTAGGGCCGTTCATGGGTACCCTGCTGGCGGCGTCTGTGGGCAGCGGAGGAGTGCGGCCGCTGCTGGGCATGCTGACGTTCGCCTCCGGCCTGGCGCTGCCGTTTTTCCTGCTGGCGCTGTTTCCGTCTTACCTGAACCGCCTGCCTAAGAGCGGCGGCTGGTTGGCGCGCGTGAAAGTGGTGATGGGATTCATCGTGCTGGCCGCCATGCTGAAGTTCCTGGCTAGCGTCGACCAGGTGCTGCAATGGAACGTCATCACGCGCGGGCGGTTCCTGGCGGCGTGGATCGTGCTGTTCGCCATGGCCGGACTGTATCTGCTGGGCTTCCTGCGCCTGGAGGGCATCTCCAAGGACGAGCCGATGGGGCTGGGGCGCTTGCTGACGGGGATGGTGTTTCTGATCTTCGCCATCAGCCTGGCGCCGGGGATGTCGGGCGCCAAGCTGGGAGAGCTGGACGCCTACATCCCGGTGGCTGCGGATGGCGCTTCGGGCGGTAGTAGCGGGGCCGGGGGTGCGAGCGCGTTGGTCTGGATGAAGAACCAGTATCGCGAGGCGCTCGACCGCGCGCGCAGCGAAGGCAAGCTGGTATTCGTCAACTTCACCGGCTATGCCTGCACCAACTGCCACTGGATGAAGGCCAACATGTTCACCCGTCCGGAAATCGCGCGCGCGCTACAGAACTTCGTGCTGGTGGATTTGTACACCGACGGCACCGACGAAGCTTCGCAGGCCAACCAGAAATTGGAGCAGGATAAATTCCAGACCATTGCCATCCCGTATTACGCGATTTTGGATGCCGATGGGAACTTAGTCGCCACCTATCCGGGCGCCACCCGGGATGCGGGCGAGTACCTGGCGTTCTTGCAGAAGGGTCGTCCCGCCAAACCGGCGGCGACGGCAGTCGCGGTGGCTCCTGTCGAAAGCGCGCCAAGCGGTCTGGCGGACCTGCCGGTGACCACGCTCGACGGCTCGCCTGTAGACACCGCGGCGCTGCAGGGCAAAGTCGTGGTGGTAGACTTCTGGGCAACTTACTGCGTGCCGTGCCTGAAGGAGATTCCAACCTTTAACCGGCTGCACGAGCAGTATGCGGATCGCGGCCTGGTGGTGCTGGGCGTATCCATGGACGTGGATGGCGGCGCGCCGCTGGTGGAATCGTTTCTCAAGAAGCACCCGATGAAGTACCGTGTGGTGCTGGGCTCGGAGAAGACCACGGATCTGTTCCATCTGGGCCCGTTGCCGACCACGGTGGTTTTCGACCGCCACGGGAAGGCGCTGCAGCGCTTCGAGGGCTATACGCCGGCGGATGCGCTGGAGAGCGCGGTCAAGACGGCGCTGTAGAGTGCCTAACCGTTTTGGGGAAGCGCTTCCTTACGGTCGCGGCTCGGTAACAGTCCCGTTGACTTCGCAAGGTTTACTGAGCCGCGACCGTAAGGGAGCGGTCTTCACCAGTCAGGAGTCCCCAAAACGGTTAAGCACCCGGCGCTGTAGGACGGGCCTCCTGGCGTGTCCGAACTTTGGTAGGATCAATGGTAGGATCATGACTCGTACCACACATCTGCAAACAGGCCGAAAAGCCAAGAAGAGCTACACCCTCTCGCCCGAGTCGGTCGACTTCCTCGAAAAGCTGCGCAGGAAACGCCACGCACGCTCGATCTCCTTCGTCCTAGAAGAGATCCTACAAGCGGTTCGCCGCGAAGCCGAATTGACAACGATCAATCAGTCGGTCACCGCCTATTACGACTCGCTTTCCGACGAGGAAGCGGAAGAGCTAAGCCAATGGGGTAAGTTCGCGCTTAGCCAATTCCCAAAAGAGAGCGCCTGAGTGTCGTCGCCGAAGACAAGCCCTCTGCGCGGCGATATTTGGTTCGTTCAGTTGCCGGCCGATCCGCCAACAAAAGGAAGACGCCCGGTCGTGATCGTCTCGCTCGACGCACGCAACCGCAACGAACGGGCCGACACGGTGCTGGCCGTGCCTCTCACCACGAGTATTCACAAGGACGTTGCCACACACGTTTTTCTCTCAGCGGGTGAAACCGGTTTACAGTCGGATTCAGCGGCGCGCGCGGAAGATATCACGGTAGTGAAAAAGCAGAATCTCCTTCAACCTCAAGGTCGGCTTCGGCAACTGAGCGACAGACGGGTCTGCGAGTTAGCGGCAAAGGTGCGCATCGCAATGGGTTGCGCTCCGTAGTATTCAATTGGCGGAGACGCTGGGTCTCGAACCCAGACGCCCCGAAGGGCCCTCCCGTTTCGAGCGGGCTGCCGCTAGGCCGTAACTCGGCTTACGTCTCCGCATTGGAGCGCCGGGTGGCCGTCGAAACCACTAACGCGGGAGTTGCAGTCCCGCCGCTCCTCCACTTTGCGTTCCGGCGCATGGTGCGCCCCCTGGGATTTGAACCCAGATGCCCGAAGGCCACAGTTTTTGAGGCTGCCGCGTAAACCGTTCCGCCAGGGGCGCATAACATAAGATAGCTTGGTGGGCCTGGAGAGACTCGAACTCTCATGTCCGAAGACGCCAGTTTCTAAGACTGGTGTGTATGCAATTCCACCACAGGCCCATGGCACTCCGGGGCCGATTCGAACAGCCAATCGTGGGTTTGGAGGCCACTTGCGTCACCATCCGCATCCGGAGCACACTGGTGGGGAGAGCGGGATTTGAACCTGCGAGGTTTTCCCGAAGGGTTACTGGGGCTACAGCCCAGCGGTTTCAACCACTCACCCATCTCCCCGATGTCAAAGAACTTACACGAATTTATGGTTGGCGGAAGGCCGGCGAGTCGAACGCCAACGTGCCGGGGCACACTGGTTTAGCAAACCAGCCGGGATTGCCGATATCCCACGCCTTCCGGGCCGGCAATTACCAATACAGTAACGATGAGAGTGGATAACTGGACAGGCAGGAGCAACAGAGGGTGCGAGTTTTTGTTGCGGTGTCCATGAGTTGATCGTACAACAGGTGTGACTCGGAGTCAAGAGTTATTAGTCATTAAAAGACGATTAAGCTGGAACCCAAGACGCCGCTTCGAATTTATCGTCTCGATGTACGATACGCGCGAAGGCGATCCCGGGTTCGTGCGCGAATGCGCAGATCCACTCGCCGCGCGCAGCCTCCGCCAGCCAGTGGAGCTTGCTGTCTATGGATTGGATAGGATCCAGATCGAAGGCCGCGACCCAGGTGGGTGTGACGTGCGCGGCCGTCGGGACCAGGTCCGTGAGGAAGCAGAACGTATGGCCCGCCGAGGAAGCCGTGACCACCATCATGTCGGGAGTGTGGCCGGGCGCAACGCGCAGCCAAACACCGGGCGCCACTTCGGTGTCCGCATCGAGCAGGCGCATGCGGCCGGCATCCACCAGCGGATCGTAATTCGCATCGACGTAGGCCACGCTATCGCGGGGATGGCGGCGGTGGGCGTGCTCCCACTCTCCGCGCCGCGTATAGTATATGGCGCGGGGGAACGTGGGCCGCGCGATGCCCTGGGTCAGAATCGTATTCCAGCCGCAATGGTCCCAGTGGAGGTGGCTGTTGACCACGATGTCGATACGCTCCGGATCGATGCCCGCCGCCGCGATGGTTTCGGGCAGCGGCACGGCCGCAGGGGGCAGCTTCATGCGCTCGCGCCGGCGCGCATCCAGCTTGTCCCCGCCGCCGGTATCCAGCAGAATGGTGTGCTCGCCGGTTTCGACGATGTAGCAGTTGAAGCCCAGCGGCAGGCGGTTCAGATCGTCCGGCGGCGACTTGCGGCTCCAAAGCGTCTTGGGAACCACGCCGAACATGGCGCCGCCATCCCACCAGTAAATATCTTCGCGCACCAGTGTGATGCGGAAGCCGCCCAACTCGATTGCGGGCAGAGCGGACATGTGCTACAAGCCGCGGACCATTTTGCGGCCGCGGTCGAATAGATCCGCGGCGTCCTCCACCAGTTGCCGTCCCTTGTCGATCATTTCCTTGCCGCGGTCGTAAACCTCTTTGCCGGTATCGGTGACCGCCTCCTTGCCCTGTTGGGTCTTGTCGGAAATGAGCCGCCTGGTTTTCTTGCCGCTCTGCGGGGCCAGCAATACGGCGGCGGTCATACCCACCACCGCGCCAGCCACAAACCAACCGATGTTGTTCGCCAGATTGTCGAACGCTTCTTCGTGATCGGACATGCGAATCCTCCTTGTGCTCGAACTTTCATTTTATGTCATCGCGGGATTATGCTGGAGACATGCCGCTAGAACCAGACGATTCGCACGAAATGGACATGGTGACGCTGTTCAGTTCTTCCAATCACGATGGCGAGATGGAGGCCATGCAAATCCGCGGCGTCTTGGAGGCCAATGGCATCCAGTCGATCGTGGTGGGGCCGGGCAGCATTCCGTCGCTCGAATTCGAGGTCCAGGTGCCCAGGGAGGATCTGGAACGGGCGCAGCGCATTCTAGCCGAAGCGCAGGCGGCCGGTCCGGCAGCGGCGGCGGAAGCGGAAGCGGCTGGAGAAGAGGGATTGTAGCGACGGCTTGTCTTGTGGGGCAGGTTGGCAACCTTCGGGCCGATTGTTAATCGGCCCAGTTTGCGTCTTCCCGGCGTGCCTATGCGCAACCGGGTCGCGCGCAGGATACCATCCCGCCCAGACATCCGAAACGTGGCCCAATAGCTGCTAGGTTTCTGCCAATGCGTGTTGCCGCGGTTATCGTCCTGTTCGCTTCGATCGGCTGGGCGCAGTTCAAAAGCACCGCTCCGCTGGTAGTGGCGCCCACCACCGTCACGGATTTCAAAGGCCATTACGTGGACGGGCTTACGCCCGACGACCTGATTCTCTACGACAACAATGTGCCGCAAAGGGTACAGATGGATTGGATGATGTATCCGATCGACCTGGTGGTCGCAGTGCAAACCAGTGACAATTCCGGAGCGGTGATCGACAAGCTGGGCGGTACCGGCATTCTGTTTACGCAGTTGCTGGCGGCGGATGCCGGCGAGACGGCGGTGATCTCGTTCGGCGACGAAGTGAAAGTCCACCAGGACTTTACCGGCAGCGCCGATTTGGTGATTCACGCGCTGCGCATGCTTCGCAAGGAAGGCGGCGACGCCCACCCGCTGGATGCGTTGCGCGACGCGCTCCTGATGCTGGAACGGCGGCCAGCGGGACGGCGGCGAATCATCCTCATGATCGCGGAGAAGCGCGATCATGGGAGCCAGGCGAAGCTGCCCGAAGTGATGGAGCGGGTGGAGCGGCTGAATGCCGCGATCTATTGGCTGACCTATTCGCCGATGTTGCAGCCCTTCACCGTGAAGCCCAAGACCGCCGAGGATGAAAAACCCGAAGAGAAGCGCATCAAGGTGCCGCAGTGCGCCGCTTGCCCGGCTCCCGACGACACTCCGGTTCCACCCGATTTGGGACCGGGCGGGCTGATGTATACGATCGGCGAATTAGTGCGATTGCACAAGCCGGATCTGGCCGGTCTGTTCGCCAAGACCACCGGCGGGCGAACGCTGAATTTCCTGAAGAAGAACGCCTTGGAGGAGGCCATTCAACTGGTCGGCGAAGAGGTGCATCGCCAGTACATTCTCAGCTTCGAGCCGAAGGGCGGCGAGCCGGGGAGATTTCACGCGATCCGGGTGGCGGTGAAGAACAGGCCGGAGCTGCGCGCATCCACGCGCGATGGATATTGGGCCTTGCAGTGACGCAGCGCACGCACTCGTGCGTGCCGCGTACCCACTCATGGGTACGCCTGCTTCTTATGGGTCCGCCTAGGTTTAAGAATCTTCCATCCTAGCCTTTTGGCGATGTTTTCGACATACTTCTTCTCAGCCTTCTCAACCAGCGCCGGGTCAGAGCGTTCTCGACGGGTCGGTCTGCTAGCCCCGTCCGCCTCGACGACTCTAATGCAAACCGCATCGCCAACGCGAAGACGCCGATTCTGCCAACGCACGTGTTCCTCTCTTAAATCGTTGAATCCTAAGACATCCAGCCTTAAGTCGCCCGGAGTGCGCCGGGGGCTCTTAGTTTCCCCGCTTCGCCCGCGCGAAATCTCCAGGTGACGATGGCGGTTAGAACTCCGCTATCACCCACTCCGGCGGCACACAAGTCCCCGTCGTTTAGAACAATCTGAAGTGTTCGCATTAGCGCTGCCAGCTTAACGGATGTGTCCGAAGGAGTGCGGACACGGCACGTTAAGGACGTGCGCCACAGCCGCTACCGCAGCTCTTCCATGATCTCGTCGAGCGCTTCCCTGCCCGGCCGCACCTTAGCTTGCGGCAGCGTGGCCAGCGGCTCTTCCGCCAGATGCAGCATCTCCAGAAAATTCGGCTTTTCAGTGTTCACGTAAAGAACGCCGGTCAACACCTCGTGCTTCCTCTCGGCCTCTTCGAGGGCCGTAAATGCGGCCAGGCGGCTGGTAGGATCGTAGTCCCGATTCAGCTTGCGAATGCGCAGATGCGATCCGTCATGCAGCTCGACATCGCGCACCTCGCCCTCGGCGATCTCCACGGAAATCTCTTCGAAAGACGGCACGAAGGACAGATCCTGCAGCATCTCCTCGTGCTCCTTCATGTAGCTGTAGCTCTTGGTGGAGCCTTCGTGATCGTTGAAAGTCACGCACGGCGAAACCACGTCGATCACCGACAGGCCGTTGTGCGCGATGGCGGTCTTAATCAGCGCCTGCAACTGCTTCTTGTCGCCCGAAAATGAGCGGGCCACGAATGTGGCGCCCCATCGCAGCGCCAACGCGCAGCAATCGAAGGGCGGCAGATCGTTGATCACTCCGGTCTTCAGCTTGGACCCCAGATCGGCGGTGGCCGAGAACTGCCCCTTGGTCAGGCCGTAGACGCCGTTGTCTTCGATGATGTAGATCATCGGCAGATTGCGGCGCACCAGGTGCATGAACTGCCCAATCCCGATGGAAGCCGTATCGCCGTCCCCGGTGACGCCCAGGCCCAGCATCGTGCGGTTGGCCATAATTGCGCCGGTGGCGACGGACGGCATGCGGCCATGCACGGCGTTGAATCCGTGCGACAGGTTCAGGAAGTACGCGGGAGACTTCGACGAACACCCGATACCCGAAAACTTGCCCACCCGCCAAGGCTCCACGCCCATCTCGTAGAAGCATTCGATCACGCGCTCGGAGATGGAATTGTGGCCGCAGCCGGCGCACAAGGTGGTCTTGGCGCCCTTATAGTTGATCACCTCCAAGCCGATGTGGTTCACTTTCTTGGCGGGCGGTGGTGGTGTGGCGACGGTGCTCACTTGCCCTCCTGGCGGACGATTTCATCGGTGACGGTGCGGGCGTCCAGCGGCAGCCCGCCGTAATATTTTATGCTTCGGAGCTTCGCGATCTGTTCGGGTGTCATTTCCAGGCGCATCAGCGCAAGCAACTGCGCGTCGCGGTTCTGATCCACCACATAGACGCGCTGGTGGCGCGCGATGAACTCCTCCAACTCGGGCGTGAAGGGATAAGCTTTCAAGCGCAGATAACTGGCCGGGATATCGTATTCGGCCAGCAACTGATCGCAGCTTTCGCCCACGGCGTAGTGCGACGTACCGCACGCCACGAAACCGATTTCGGCGTCTGCGTGGTAGTGGACTTCAGGCGCCGGAACATGCTTGCGCATGGTCTGGAACTTGTGCGACAGCCGGTGCATGTTGTTGATGTAATCGTCTTCGCGCTCGGTATATTGGGCACGCTCGTTGTGGCCGCTGCCGCGCGTGAAATAAGCGCCGGCCGCGTGGTTGGTGGCGGGCAGCGTGCGATAGCCGATGCCATCGCCATCCACATCTTTATAGCGCGCGAAACCGCCCAGCTTGTCGAGATCTTCCGCTGTCAGCACTTTGCCGCGATCGAGCGGCTTATCGGGATACGGGAAGGGATCTGACGGCCAGTTATTCATGCCCAGGTCGAGATCGGTCATCACGAACACGGGAGTCTGAAAACGCTCGGCGAAATCGAAGGCGTCGCCCGACATGCTGAAACATTCTTCGGGAGAGCAAGGAAAGAACATAGGGTGCTGCGTGTCGCCGTGCGAGAGCGTCGCAACGGAGAGCAGATCGCCTTGCATGGTGCGTGTGGGGAGTCCGGTTGACGGACCCACGCGCTGCACGTCGAAGATCACGGTGGGAACTTCGGCATAGTAACCGAGGCCCACGAATTCGGACATAAGCGACACGCCGGGACCGGCGGTAGAGGTCATGGAGCGCGCGCCAGCCCATCCCGCGCCGAGCGCCATGCCGATCGAAGCCAGCTCGTCTTCGGCCTGCACCACGGCGAAGGTGGCGCGGCCGGTTTCCTTGTCGATGCGGAAGCGCTTCAGATAGCCGATCAGCGTTTCGACCAGCGAGGAAGACGGCGTGATGGGATACCAGGTGACCACCGTGACGCCCGCGAACATGGCGCCGAGCGCACAAGCCGCGTTGCCCTCGATGATGATCTTGCCGGTGTTGGCGTGCATGCGCTCGACCTTGTAAGCGTCGGTCTTGGTATAGGTCCGGGCGGCGAATTCATAGCCGGCCTGCGCGGCGCCCCAGTTCAATTCGGCGGCCTTGGCCTTGCGCTTGCCGAATTGCTTCACCAGCGCGTTGTGGATCTCATCCATGTCGATGGAGAGCAGCCAGGCTACGATACCGTCGTACAGCATGTTGCGCACCAGCTTGCGCAGCTTGGCATCCGGGCACACAGGCGCGACGAGCTTGTCGAAGGGGGCCGGATAGAAATGCAGATCCGAGCGCAGGGCGTTGAGCTTGAGTGGCTCGTCGTAGACCACGGCGGCGCCGCTATCCAGCTTCATCACGTCTTCGCGCGCGGTTTCCGGGTTCATGGCCACCAGCAGATCGATTTCCTTCTTGCGGCCGATATAGCCGTGCTTGCTGGCGCGGATGGTGAACCACGTGGGCAGCCCGGCGATATTGGACGGAAACATATTCTTGCCGGAAACTGGCACGCCCATCTGGAAAATGGACCGCATCAGGACGGAGTTGGCGGTCTGGCTGCCGGATCCGTTGACGGTGGCGACTTGAATGGAGAAATCGTTGACGACGGCATGGGCGGAGTCGCTGAGGCGCGGCTCCGCCGGCGCTATTTCGAGCGTTGACATCTATAGGAGTCCTTGTTTTGGGATGATGACCCTGTTCACTGCTTCGTATTTTATTATACGACGGGGATTAGGCGGTGGCGGCTTTGGCGATGCGGGCGATGAGGTCGAGCGTCTTTTGCACGTCGACTGCGGCGCTGGCGCCGTAGGTTTGGTAGCCGCGAAGGGCGGCTTCGGCGTACTGTCGCGCGTCCCCCAGGCGGTCGTGGCCCTCTAGCAAAAGGGCGACGTTGAAACGGTTCACCGCGGCGACGTAGAGTTCGTCGCCGGCTTCCGATAGCCGGATCGCCTCGCGGTAGTGGTGCAGGGCACGGTCGACGTCGACCAGGCGGTAGATGTTCCCCAACTGTCCGTGAGCAGACCCCAACTGGCCGACGGCGTCGGACGGCGTGATTTTCAAAGTTTCGTGGTAACAGCGTAGCGCCTCATGAAAGTGCACCATAAGTCCTGGCTTCGGTTCAGTCGCCATGCCATCGAGGAAGCGCCGGTAAGCAACGTTTCCCAATTGAGCGAGGCTGGCCGCCCGGGACAAACGGTCCCCGTAGGGCCGCAGATCGAGGCTCTTGCGGTACCAGCGCTCAGCCTGATCTAGATCCCGCAGCGCCGGCAGTTCCTCGTAGGCGCGACCCAGGTTGAAGGCGGCCCACCCGGCGCCCGGGCGCTCCTCGATCCTCAGGAAGAGGTCGAAGCTCTCCAGGTAGAGATCTATGCACCCCGGCTGGCCGATCTCGCGCCGGATGTCGCCAAGCCCCACCAGGGCGGTAGCCAGGTTTCGAATACTGTCGAAGTCTTCGCCTACAGTACGGCGGCCCCAATCGACATTCATCCTTTGCAGGCGCTCCGCGTCGTCCCATTGGCGGGCTTCGCTCAGGAGCCGGACGCGGTATTCCGTGACTAAGTTCCAAACCCCTTCTAGACCGGGTAGCGGGCCATCGGTGGCCGGATCAACGAAATCCGGTACGATCTCATCGACCAGCCGTCCCCATTCCGCCTTGCGGCCAGTCTGATGGTAAAGCTTTCGCAGTCCCTCCATCGTGCCGATCAGATCTAGCCACCAGCCGCGTTGCTCCGCGATGGATCGGGCATGCATCAGATTCGGCTCCTCGGCCGCCAATGCGCCAATCACGTTCCGGTTACCGAATTCATACTCGTGGGCGTATCCGTTCCCCAGGGCCGCCATCGCCTCGACATAAGCCCGCAACGCACGCTCTCGGGCATCGGTGTCGTGCTGTTCGAACAGCCCACGAAAAAACCAAGGCAGCGCAGGATGGATCGAATAGCCCCCTTCGGCGCGAGCAGTCAGCAGACCCACCTCAGCCGCGCGGCCCAATAGGCGGATGCCGTCCTCGCCGCTTGCAACGACGCCCATGACCTGCAGCGCCCCAACCTGCACAAATCCCTGAAACAGGTGCAGCGCCGCCAATTGCTTCCGCTCCGCTTCATTGAAAGCATGCTCAAATCCGTAGCTGAGAGATGCCGCCAGCGACCGCGTCCGCCCCTGCGTCGCTTCGTCCTGGAACACTGCCTCGCCCGCACGCAGCCGCGCCACAAACGCCTCCACTTGCTCGCGCGTACGCAGTCCGTCCCGTAGCGCCTGGCCCACGAGGACAGTGATCGTGAGCGGGTTGCCATCGGTGAAGTCCAGCAGCGGACGCCAGTCTTCGACGTCCGTCAATCGCCGCCTGTGCTTGGCCGCCAACGCTCGTGCCAGTTCCAACCGCTCTTGGAACAGCATCGGCGGTACGGCGACGGGCGCGGGCAGATCGAGTAGCCAGTCGCGCTCGTCACGGCGCGAGGTCAACAGGAATTTCGCCTTGGTTTCGCGCGCGGCCCGGAGGAAATCGGCCAGTTCGCGCTGCTCCTGTGCGCTCCACTTCGATTCGCTGCCCTTGGGAAAACCGGCGACCGGTTCCACGTTGTCCCAGATCCACAGCAGCGGCACTTGCCGCATCGCCTGCAATGCCATGCCACGCCGCGCTGCATCATCGAGCGCCAACCAGTGTATGCCCTGCTGCTCCAGAAGCGTCTCGAATGCCTGCCCGACCTGGCCGAGCACGCGCGCCAACGGCTGGTAATGCTCGAACGAAGTGAACAGCACCGGCCCCTCAATACCGCCGGTCTCGCGATACCAGCGGGCGAACTCGGCCGCAGCGGTGGTCTTGCCGCTGCCCGCATAGGCGTGCAGCAGCACGATGGCATGCTCGTCGAAAGCCCGGTCGAGCGCCAGCAGGGTTTCGTCGCGCCCGATGAAGCCCGCGTCCGGACGCGGCGGCAGACCCTCCAGTTGTGCGCTGGCGCTCGAAGACAGGCTGAAGCCTGTCCCTCCTTTACGCCGCGGAAACAGCGCCACCGGCTCTGCCTCGAAGACCACCGGCACCATCCAGTCCTGGAGCGGCCGTGGATCGAAGGCGATCCCGCGCAACGGCTGAGCGTGCAACTGCTTGCGCGCGAAGCTGGCCGCCTCTCCCAGCGCGTCGCCCTGCGTCAGACGCCTGTAAATCTCCGCCATGAACTGCGCAGCGGTGACGACGAGGACGCTGTAGCGCATGGCCACCACGCCTGCCGCGCCCGCATCCATGATCTCCTGGGCCAGCGAGCCGAAGGCGCGGACTTCCTGGTGCGGGTTGTCCGGTACTGCGGTTACAGGCGCGGATGGCGGATCGGCATAGGCCGATTGGCAGGCGTTCAGCACCAGCGCGGCGACGCCCGTCTCGGCCAGGAGGTTGCCCAGCGCCGACCCACCTACAAGTTGCCGGTTACCTTCCAGAATCTGGTTTTCGAATGCCAGATAGCCGTGCTCGCGCCAGACGCCGCCGTGCCCATCGAAATGCACCAGATGATACGGCTCGCCGGAGTCGTGCGCCTCCCGCAGCACGTGCGCCAGCCGCTCGAACGTTGGCGGACGCAGCACGCTGAGCCGCACCGCGTCGCTGCCGCGCAAGCCCTCCAGCATGCGACGCGCGACGGAACGGAACGGCACATCCTCACTCCCGCGCGGCCGGCAAATCACCAGCAGCACGCGGATCGGCCCGCCGGCGCTTTGCACCAGCTTGGGCCGCTGCACCGAATCGTGCGTGGCCCGCACAAAAGCCCGCGCCCGCAGCGCCAACGGAACATCCGCATCCGGATCGCGCAGCAATTCCCAAGGCAGCGCGGTCGCATCTTTCACCGTGGTTTCAACCTCGACGCGCGTGCCGCTCAGATCGTGCTGTGCCTCCTGCCACACCGGCGTATTGCCGAGCGCCTTGGTGAAAAGCTCCGCGCCAATCTCGGCCATGCGACGCTCAATCCGGGCCGCGATGGCCGGCGCCGGGTCCATAGGATATTGCAGGAAATCTTCCAGATACCAGCGAATATCTTCCTGGTCCTGCGCGGAAACCCGTAACTCAAACTGTGACTCAGCGCTCCTGCGTACCCCGCCGTTCTCGAATTCCGCCACCACGCGGTAGCGGTTCTCCCCCTCGGCGAATTGGCGCAGACGCAGCAAAGCCATCAGGCATATAATACACGTATGGCAGCAGGACAATCCAAGGCGGAGAGCTTTACGGCTTATCTGGAGGCGAAGCAGCTTGGGGCGAAGGCGTTGGCGGCGCCGGTAGCCGGCGGTACGGCCCTCTCGATTCTGGCCGTGCTGGCTGGGAATCCCGGGCACTCTATGCAATTAATGCCAGACTTACAAGCGGCCAGCGGCATGAGCTTCACTAGCTTTGCCGAGGCGATCAAGCGTTTGCAGGATTCGGGATACATCACCCTCAATGGCCCCCCTGGCGTCGAATCGGCACAATTGACTCCGCTGGGAGCCGACGTAGCGTCTCTTGCGGCATCGGCATAGACTGCAATGCCGCCTGAGCTTCTCGATTTCGTGGCAGTCGCGCTGCTCGGTGCGTTAGTCGGCGGAGGCGAGCTGGTTTCACGCTATCGCGACGCCCCCCAGGCCGCCCTATATACCTGGCCGGCGCTGATCTATATCGCCTTGAACGTGATCGCTTCGGTCCTGGCGTTGGCGTTGATCCGAGGCTACGGCTGGACATTCAACGCTACGGGCGCCAGCCAACGCTGGACTCAGGTGTTGGTCGGGGGCGTGGGCGCCATGGCCCTATTCCGCACTTCGTTCTTCATGGTGCGCGCCGGCGATCGCGATATCGGTGTGGGTCCCGGCAGCTTCTTGCAAATCTTCCGCGATGCGGCCGATCGCGCGGTGGATCGGCTGCGCGCCACGGCACGGGGCATGGCGGTTGCCAAGCTGATGGAAGGAATCGACTACCAGAAGGCCGCGCAAGGATTGGTGCCCTATTGCCTTGCCCTGATGCAGAATGTGCCGGACGAGGAACAAACGAAATTCCTTCGAGCTGTCGAACTCTTGACCGCCGACCCGGATATCGACGATGCCATTAAAGTGCGCATCCTCGGTTTGCACATTTTCAACGTGGTCGGCCCTGCCGTGCTGACGGCCGCCGTGGAAGCGCTAAGGGACGAGCTCACTCATACCGTAGAGCTTCCACCGGATCGACCTTAGCCGCCCGCCGCGTAGGCACCCAACACGCCATCATCGCAACCCCCGCGAATAGCAACGCCACGCCGATCAAAGTGACCGGATCGCCAGGCGCCACTTCAAACAGAAACGACCGCAGCACGCGCGACAAGACCAATGCGGCGGCCATGCCCGCCACCACTCCGCCCGCGATCAGCCGAAACCCTCCGCGAAGATCAAGTTCCGGTTGTCCCGCTGCTGCGCCCGACCGCCGAGCGAATGGCAAGTTCGCGCTGGCGGGAGGCTACCCCAGCAGCTTGAAGTAGTCCTCAGTGACGGATCGCAGCGGCAGCGAGATCCGGTCGCTCTCCTTGCTCGGCGCGGGTTGCCTTCGATATCGAACGTCGCCGGCCAATTGTTGCCGGTGAGGCGTACGCCTAAAGCAAAGGCGGCGTATTGCACGCTGGGTAGGGTCGATACCCGCTCCCAAAGCCCGGTGACGAAAATCGGCCCAGTTGCCCTGCACGGCCGTGTGATAACCTTCAAGGGATCGGCCATGCGAATAGCCTCTATCCCGCGGCTCATCACTTTGTTGTTCGTCTTGACGGCGCAGGGCTTTCCCGACGACGCGCCCAACCCGGTCAGAGTCGGCCCCGGCGTCACCCCTCCGAAGGTGCAATACAGACCCGAACCGGAATATACACGCGAGGCCCTCAACGCCGGCATCCAGGGAACGGTCGTTTTCGAAGTCGTGGTGAATGAAGCGGGCAGGCTCGTTAATGTCTCGCTTCTCAGTCCCCTGGGATTCGGGCTGGACGAGAAGGCGCAAGAGACCATCGCAGCGTGGCGATTTGAACCAGGCCGCAAGGATGGAAAGCCGGTCAGTATCCTGGCGACCATCGAAGTGAATTTCCGCCTGCAAGGGCGGTTCTTCGACAGCAAGGCGGAGGATCGCCGGTCGCGCTTCAATGTCGCTCTTGCCGGTCTGAGAGGGCAGGATACGGCGCGCCGGAAAAAGGCGACGGAGACGCTCGAGGAGTTGGCCAAACAGAATTTCCCCCCGGCGATGTATGTGCTGGGCAAGCTGCTGGAAGCGGGAGATGTCGTCGCGCGCGACCCGGAACGCGCCGGGCTGCTCATCCGGAAGGCGGCGGACAAACGGCACGGGCCAGCGCTCTTCGACTTAGGGTTGGCTTCTTGCGAGGGGAAGGGAGTGCCGAAGGATGCGGAGAAGGGAATGCGCATGTTACGCGACGCCGCCAATCTGGGGAGTTACGCGGCGCAGTTCTATCTCGGCAACTATTACGAACAGGGTCCCGATGCGTCTCGCGACCTGGACCGCGCGCGCCGTTCTTTCCGCTTATGCGCAGCCGCGGGGCACGCGGATTGCCAGGTTCGATTGGCGAAGCTGCTGCTCGCCCAGCGGCAGGACCGCGACTACGTGCAGGCCATCGCCTGGCTCAAACTCGCGGCCGATCAGGGGCAGCCCGAAGCTCAAAATCTGGTGGAGAAGGAAGGCCCTGGGATCACGCCCGAACAGCTTTCCGCAGTTCTGCGGCTCAAGGCGCAACTGGTGCATAAGCAGTAACCGGCGTTGTGATTATTCATATCTCAGAGCTTCCACCGGATCGACTTTCGCCGCCCGCCGCGTAGGCACCCAACATGCCATCAGCGCGACGCCGGCGAATAACAATGCCACGCCGATCAACGTCACCGGATCGCCAGGCTCCACTTCAAACAGAAACGACCGCAGCACGCGCGACAAGACCAGCGCGGCAGCCATGCCCGCCACCACCCCGCCGGCGATCAGCCGGAACCCCTCCGCGAAAATCAACTTCCGGATGTCCCGCTGCTGCGCCCCCACCGCCGAGCGGATGGCGAGTTCCCGCCGGCGGGAGGCCACCGATAACGAGAGCACGCCATAGATGCCGACCAAAGTCAGCACGCTCCCCACTACCGCAAACCCCGCCAGCAACTGCATCGCAAAGGTGCGGGAGGCCAGCGAATCGCCGCGAATCTGTTCCAGCGTCTTCATGTTTTCGACTGCGGCGGTGGGATCGACGGCGCGCAGTTCGCGTTGGACACCAGCCATAACCGCACGCGGGTCCGCCGCCGTGCGTAAGACCAGATGTTTCGAGAACGCGCCCGCCTGCCAGAGGGAAAGATAAATCTCGGGACCCGCCGCATGGGTCAGATCGTCGGTCCGGCCATTCGCCACTACGCCCACGATTTCCGTGGGGGGATCCTTCCGGTCGCCCAGCCAGAGCTTCTTCCCAATCGCGGCGGCGTGCGGAAAGTAACGATCCGCCAGAGCTTGGTTGACCACGGCTACGCTGGGTGCGTTGCGTATATCGGTGGAACGGAAGCCCCGTCCATCCAAAATCGGCAGCCCCAGCAGCTTGAAGTAGTCCTCGGTGACGGACCGCAACGGGAGCGCGATGCGGTCGCTCTCTTTGCTGGCCGCGGGTTGTCCCTCGATGTCGAGCGTCGCGGGCCAATTGTTGCCGGTGAGCGGCACGCCCCACGCAAAAGCGGCGTATTGCACGCCGGGAAGCGCGGATACCCGTTCCAAAGCCCGGCGGTGAAAATCGAGCCAGTTGCCCTGCACCGCCGTGACGCTCATGGTCAATATACGTGAGATGTTGTAACCCGATTGCACGTTGGAGATGTTCATCATGGTACGTATCAGCAGGCCCGCGCCTACCAGCAACGCCAACGTCAGCGCCGTCTGCACCAACGTGACCCCCCGAAGCAACCGGCGTTCCCCCAGCCCTGCGCTGCTTTTCGGCCCGGCGCTTTTGAGCACCCGCATGGGATCGAGCCGAGAAGCGCGCAACGCGGGAATGAGGCCGGCCAAGAGCGCCGCGATGACCGCCGCGCCGAGACCAAAGGCCAGCACCGGCCAGCCTGTAGTGACCGCGTCCAGACGCGGGATAGCGTGTCCGCCAATCAGCTTGAACAGCTTGACGGCTACCAACGCCAGGCCCAAGCCCAGCACCCCTCCGAGCAGAGCCAGCAGCAGACTCTCGGTGGACACTTGCCGGAACAGCGCTACCCGGCCCACCCCCAGGGCGCTGCGCACCGCGTATTCCTGTTGCCGTTGCAGCCCGCGCACCAGCAGCAAGGCCGCGGCATTCCCGCACGCGATCAAGAGCACCAACGCGGCCGCGCCCAACAGAGGCAGCAGAATGCGGCCGCCATCGCGATTCATTTCGGCAGTTAGAGAATGGACCTCCGGGGTGAAGCCTTCAAAATCGTGCTCGGCTTGCGCCTCTCTGGCGGTAATTATCTTTAGCTCACCTTGCGCTTGCGGGAGCGTGGTCCCGTCTCGCAACCGCCCCACCACATTCCAAAACGCCGCTTTCAACCGCTCAGTCGGTTTGGAAGGCGCCGGAATCCAGAAATCGACTTGCGCGTTCACGTTGTAGTTCGGCTCCTGCGCCGTTGTCGGCGACGGCAGAAAACGGACGCCGGGCGGCATCACTCCGATCACGGTGCGAGGCGTATCCTGACGGCTAATGCGGATTTTCTTGCCGACGATGTGCGGATCGCCATTGAACTTCCGTTGCCACAAATCGTACCCGAGTACGATGACCGGCGCCGGTTTGGCTCCGGTTTCGGACTCCAGGAACGTGCGCCCCATCACGGGTTGCAGCCCGAGCACGCGGAAATAGTCTCGGGTGACCCACATCCCCTGCATCGAGACGCTGCCATCGGTTAGGACCAGAAAATTGAAGGACCAGTCATAGGCGGCAATGGACTCGAACGACTTCGCTTCCTTTTGCCATTCCATCCATTGTGCGGCGGCCCAGCCCCGCGGCTGTGCCATCTGCCGGCCGTCGGTCCGGGCGGCGGGAATCAGCACCAGGCGCTGCGGTTGGCGATAAGGCGGCGGCGTCAGCAGCACGCCTCGAATCAAGCTGAAAACCGCCGACGTTGCGCCAATTCCCAAAGCCAGCGTGAGCACGGCAATCAGGGTGAAGCCGGGTTGCTTGCGCAGCATTCGCAGGGCAAGGCGCAGATCTTGGAGCACTTGGTGGTCCTCCGTTACTTCTCTTTGACGAACACTAGATAGGCGAGGTTAGGGGAAGCCGTTACGGAACATTCACAACGTCAAGCGCAAGGTAGATCAGTGCCTGCCTGCTGTAGCAACTCCCGGTGCCTGCCGTGACGCCGAAATAAGCCTGTCCGCCAAAGAGTGAGGAAAGGTCGGTCGGCAGGGTCGTCTCAAGCAAGGGAGTGGCTGGCCGCGTCGACGTTGCGCTGTAAAAAACCTCCATGGTCCGGCTCGTATTCTGGTACGTCACCCAAACGTAGCGGAACGCGCCCGCCCCGGAGAGCGCTGGCGGAGTAGGGGTCGTCCAGAGCAGATCGACGCCATTCGGCGTGGCGATGGCAGCCGCGTTCGCAGGAGTCCCTGTAATTTGATTTGCGGCGTAGTCGAACGTCACCGCGATCGCCGGCGAAACCGTTCCGGTGAAGAATCCCAAGCCGGAGCCGTCCGAGCCCAGGTAGCTCGATCCAGCCGCCGTATTCTGCGCGACGAACGCGATGCCGTCGGCCACACACTGGCCAAGTTCCTCCTGGGATTGATAAACAAAAAAAGCGGCGAAACTATCGTTCGGCCCCAGCGAAAACGGCGTCGGCGCGAACGCGCTGGAAGCCTGGCTGCTGTTGCGGCTAAGTCTTACATAATCGTCGTTCACCAGGTAAGCCCAACCGTTGAGTTTCAAGGTATCCAGCGGCACGACTCCCGGATTGGCTGCCGCGCACAGGGTAGCGAAGAAAATCGGAAAGAACGGCAACCGGCGGATTATTGCAATCATGGCTACGATTCTCCCACTTTGCATCCGGCAGGTCCAGGTTTCGCCCTAACCTTTCACGCACCCAGACGTCTATATAATAAGAAGTCTGAGTATGCCTAAAACCGACTCTCTCCAAGGATCCCTCGATCTGCTCGTCTTGAAGATTCTTTCGCGGCGGCCGCGCCTGCACGGCTATGCCATCATGACCGCCGTCAAGGACTGGTCCGGCGATGTGCTGCGCGCCGAGGAAGGCTCGCTCTATCCGGCCCTGCACAGGATGGAGGAAGCCGGCTGGATTCGCGCCGAATGGATCACCAAAGATACCGGCCGGCGGGCGCGCATCTATGAATTGACACCGGCCGGCAAGAAGCAGCTTGACGTCGAAGAGTCGCGCTGGCAGGCGGTGACTTCCGCGGTGAATCGGGTTCTAAGGACGGTCTGATATGTCGTTGTGGTCGCGGATCGTAAATGTAGCTCGCGGCGATCGCTTAAGCCGCGAAATCGACGAAGAGGCGCAGTCGCACATCGAAGAAGCGGTCGCGCAAGGCCGCGACTCCGCCGAAGCGCGGCGGGCGTTCGGTTCCGCGCTGCGGCACAGAGAGGAGAGCCGCGACGTGAGACTGATTGCGTGGCTCGATTCGCTGCGCGCGGACGCCATCTTCGGCTGGCGCCAGCTTATGAAGAGAAAGGCGACCTCGGCGGCGGCCATCCTGTCGCTGGCATTGGCGATTGGGGCATGCACAGGAGCGTTCCGGCTGATCGACGCGCTGCTGTTGAGGCCCTTACCAGTGGCGGACGCCCAACACCTGTACGTACTCTCCCGCAAAGGAATTGATTTCGATGGCAAACCCGCGACAGTCGATGGATGGGCATACCCGGCATTCCAACTGATGCGCGCCGCAGTGAAGAACCAAGCCGACTTGTTGGCGGTATCTTACGCGCAACGGATGGATCTGACCTACAAGTCGGACGCCGAGATGGAGAAAGCCTCCGTGCAATACGTCTCGGGCTGGATGTTCGGCACGTTGGGCCTCCGGCCCACGCTGGGGCGGCTGCTCACCGAAAACGACGATCTGAAGCCCCATGCGCATCCGTACGCGGTATTGTCTTACGACTATTGGACGCGCCGCTTCGACCGGGACCCGGAAGTCGTCGGGCGCACATTTCGCATGGGCGACGACCTTTATCAGATCGTGGGCGTCGGCCCGGAGCCCTTCACCGGCACGGAAACTGGTATCGTGACCGACGTATTCGCGCCCACGATGATGCATCCTGGGGCCGTCCACGACGACTGGACATGGCACCGGACGTTGGCGCGGTTGAAGCCGAGTGCTGCCGTCGAGCCGACTCGCGCCCGACTCGACGCCACTTCTCGAGCCTTCGAAGAAGAGCGTGCGAAGGGCTTCACCGGCATGAGCAAACAGGACATCGAAAAGTTTCTCGACCAGACGCTGGTGCTGGAGCCCGCAGCCGCGGGCGCTTCCGATCTGCAGAGCAACTACCGTGTGTCGCTGGTGGCTCTGGGTGTATTGGTGGCGATGGTGCTGTTGATTGCGTGCGCCAATGTCGCCAACTTGATGACGGCCCAGGCGTCGTCTCGGGCGCGCGAAATGGCGCTGCGCGTCTCGATCGGCGCGGGACGGTTGCGCCTGGTGCAATTGGTCCTGGTGGAGAGCGCCATCGTGGCTTTCGTATCAGGCGCGCTGGGAGGGCTGTTCGCGTGGTGGTCCGCGCCGTTCGTCGTCGGTATGATCAATCCGGCGGACAATCCGGCGCGCCTTTTTCTTCCGGCGGACTGGCGGGTGCTGGGATTCGGCTTGGCGCTAACACTGGGTGTGATGCTGTTGTTCGGCCTGGCCCCGGCACTGCGCGCTTCCGCGGTCAAGCCGGCTACCGCGCTTAAGGGTGGAGAAGACCCGCACACGCGGCGCCGCATGATGCACGCGCTGATCGCGGCGCAGGTCGCCTTTTGTTTTCTAGTGCTGTTCGTCGCCGGGCTGTTTTCCGCCACATTTGAACGCTTGTCCAATCGGCCCACCGGCTTTGTCGCCAACCGTTTACTCATACTGGATACAACCGCGCAACGCGCCGAGTCGCCGGTCTTCTGGGACCAGGTGGCCGAACATCTGCGTGGGATTCCGGGCGTTCAGAGCGTTGCTTTGGCTGGGTGGCCGTTGCTGGGCGGGGGCGGCTGGAACGGTTTCGTTTCAGTCAATGGCGCGCCTCCAGGCCCGGTTCTGGCCTACTTTCTGGCCGTCTCTCCCGGTTGGGTAGACACCATGAAGATTCCTTTCACCTTCATCGACGGCAGCGACTTCCTCCCCAGCGACACGTTTCCGGGCGCCGCGATTATCAACGAAACATTCGCCAAGCAATTTTTCAACGGGGAGAATCCAATTGGGCAAACGATCGCGAAGGGCGGCGCTCCTTGCAAGGTTGTCGGCGTGGTGCGCGATGCTCCCTACCGCAGCATGCGTGAGCCCATCTTGCCCTCGGCCTATGTGCCGTTTCATTCAATCGATTCCAAAGGCGCGTTGCAGCCGGTGCGCGACGCGACCTTCATGGTGCGTACGTCAAGTGTGAACCCAATGGCGCTCGCCTCGATCCTGCGCCGCGAAGTACCGCGCGCGCGGCCCGAATTCCGCGTTAGCAACATTCGTACGCAGGCGGAATTGGTACGGGGCCAGACGTTGCGCGAGCGGCTGCTGGCCATGCTCGGAGTGTTCTTCGCCGGTGTCGCGCTGTTGCTTGCGGGTATCGGGCTCTATGGCATGCTGGACTATTCGGTGCTGCAACGGCGGCGGGAGATCGGCATCCGCTTGGCCATTGGCGCGCCCGCCGGCAGCATCGCGCGGCTGGTGACTATGGAAGTCTTCACCATGGTGCTGGTGGGAGCGCTCGCCGGTGTCGCGCTGGGCATGGCATCGGTGCGATACATCGAGACGCTGCTCTATCAGGTGAAGGCCGGTGACCCGGCGATGCTGGCGCTTCCGTCGCTGACCATTCTGGCGGCGGCGCTGCTGGCCGCGCTGCCGGCGGTGATCCAAGCCGTGCGCATCGACCCGGTCGCGATGCTGCGCGCCGATTAGCAAACTCCTGTGGTGTTGACACATGAACCGGCGCCTGCTACTGTGGGGATAACACAGGAGAGCGCAACTTGCCGGAAAAGAAGCTGGATCTATTGCAAGGCACCCTGGATCTGATGGTGCTGCAGACGCTGGCCGCCATGGGGTCGCTGCATGGCTACCGCATTGCGCGGCGTATCGAACAGGCCAGTGGAAACGCCGTGCTGCTGAACCAGGGCACCATCTATGCCTCCCTCGTGCGGCTGCAGCAGCGCGGATGGATTTCCGCTGAATGGGGCACCTCGGACAACAACCGCAAAGCCAAATTCTATTCGATTACCAAGCGAGGCCGCAAGAAACTGGCGGAGGATGCCGCCTACTGGCAGAGGCTCTCCGGCGTAATGGGCCGCGTCCTGGCCATGCAGGGCGAAGGCGGTGACCTGTGATGGATGCGAGAGCCGCGCTCCAGCAAGCACTCGAACGGCTACGTTCTTTCTTCCGCAAAGCGCCCATGGATCGCGACCTGGATGCGGAGATGGCGTCGCACCTGGCATTCGCCATCGAAGAAAATCTGCGGCGCGGCTTATCGCCGCAGGAAGCCAGCCGCCAGGCTCTGGTGCGCTTCGGCGGCGTCGCGCAGTCGCAGGAAAAGCATCGCGAAGCGCGCGGCCTGCCGGCGCTGGATGTTCTGATACAGGATCTGCGGTACACGCTTCGCACGCTGCGCCGCGACCGCGGCTTTGCATCAGTCGCGGTGCTGATCCTGGCCCTGGGCATCGGGGCCAACATCGCGGTTTTCAGCGTGGTGAATACCATTCTGCTGCGGCCGCTGCCGTTTCGCGATCCGCAACGGCTGGTGTGGATGGCCAGCAGCCGGGGAGTCGGTGGTCTCTCTGATGCGACCTATACGGTGGCTGCCTATGAGGAGTTCCAGCGCCACAATCGTTCCTTCAAGAACGTGACCGGCTACGATCCATTTTTCGGCGATTCCGATTTCAACAAGCTCACGGGCCGCGGCGAGCCACAAGAGCTTTCCGGCGTCAGGGTGGCGGAAAATTTCTTTCCCACGTTGGGTGTCAAGCCTGTCGTGGGCCGGCAGTTCACGCACGAAGAGTGCCAGAAGGGCGGCCGGCTCGCGGTCTTACTGGGTTATTTTTTCTGGCAACGCCAGTTTGCCGGGGATACCGCCATCGTGGGGAAGGCGATCCTACTCGACAACCGTCCGTTCACGGTCGTGGGCGTGCTTCCGGCCTCGTTTGACTTCGGTTCCGTCTTCACGCCGGGGCTGAAGATGGATATTTTTGTCCCGGCCATCATGGATGAGTTGCGCAATTGGGGAAACACGCTGACCATGATGGGCCGTCTGAAGCCCGGAGTGACTGTGGCGCAGGCGCAAGCGGAGGTGGATGTCCTGATGCCGCAACTCCGAGCCGCACACAAGGAATGGTTTGACGATTATGCGACGGCCATGACAGGGTTGAAGGACTACGTCAGCGGGAAGTTGCGCCGCTCGCTGGTGGTGCTGTGGTGCGCGGTGGGCCTGATCCTGCTAATCGTCTGCGTGAATCTATCGAATCTGCTGCTGTCGCGTGCCGCCGCGCGCAGTAAGGAGTTCGCCTTGCGCAGCGCCCTGGGCGCCGGGCGGATGCGGATGGTTCGCCAACTGCTCACCGAGAGCCTGGTGCTGGCGAGCGCGGGCGCGGTGTTTGGCCTCGGAATCGCCTTCGCGATTACCGGGTATCTCGCCCGGCAGGGATCGATTGCGCTTCCCTTACTCAGTACCGTCCGGGTCGACGGCGCCGCGCTGGGCTGGACGGTGCTGATCGCGCTGGCCGCCACGGTTCTGTTTGGTCTCGTGCCGAGCCTGAAAGTCTCGGGAGTCAATTTGCAGGATACGCTGAAGGATGCCGGCCACGGGCTTAGCGCCGGCCGAAAGCACGACCGCATGCGGGCTGTGCTGGTGGTCTCCGAAGTCGCGTTGGCTTGCGTCCTGCTGGTGGGAGCGAGCCTGATGCTGCGCAGCTTTCTCCGCGTGCTGGACGTCGATCTGGGATTCCAGCCCAGCCGCGCCGCTGCGATCAAGATCGACTACGACGATGGAGGTAAACCCGAACGGCGCGGCGCGATCCTACAGGAGATTCTGCGCCGCGTGCCGGCGGTTCCCGGTATTCAGTCGGCGGGCATCGTGGACATGCTTCCGTTAGACCGCGAACGACAGTGGGGTCTGCGAGCGAAGGGACGGGTGTACCGCGATGGG
>Ga0302325_10007239_pt1 | contig 24675 bp, 26 predicted proteins | sample Palsa_T0_2_FD_201948 | JGI IMG/M metagenome (GOLD analysis project Ga0302325, IMG submission 201948) | Peat permafrost microbial communities from Stordalen Mire near Abisko, Sweden - Palsa_T0_2 | ecosystem: Environmental > Terrestrial > Soil > Palsa > Peat permafrost | place: Sweden: Abisko... | reverse complement strand
TCTTGTCGGCATTGCGATCACCGAACATCCCTTGCCTCTGTTGCAAGATTCTCCGTCCATTACGGCAGCATCAACAGTTGGCGCGCAGAATGGGATCATAGCGCAAGCCCGAGTCACCCGGCAAAGAGAAAATATAGAAACTGGCTGTAGAATGTTGTACCGCGTCCTCGCCCATGGACTCAAACAGCCGGGCGGCTGCGCCGCCCTGGCTCCGTTGGTTCCGCCTTAGCCCGCCGGAAATGGCGCCGTTTCTCGCCGCCCCTAACAACCAACCAACCCCGTGGACGGTCAAACGACTAGGGATGGTCAGGCGGCCGCTCTACTCCCCGCCGGAGGCCGCGCGCAGGGGCAGCGTGAATGGGTCTTTGATTGCACCAATAACCATTAGCCTTCAGCAGCGAAAGAGAGAGCCATTATGCCGGAACAACCACAACCGTCCCAGACCGTACTTCCTGTGCTGTCTATCGTCAGCGCAAGCTCATCCACCTTTTCGAGGAGATCCAAATGACCCAATCCCAGGCGACCAGAAGCATCATCGACACTCACCGGCACATTTTCGGTCCGAAGCTGCGTCAGAAATTCGTTGAGAACATAGGCTTTGATGACTCAAAGCCGTTGCCGCAGGCCAATGCCGGCGAAATGTTTTTCTATCGCGAGTCGGTTGACGTTGATTATTCAATGGAGATTCAGCGGCAAAGTGGGGTGTCGTCCTGCGTGAACAGCTATGGCGGCGAAGTGGAGACGTTTGCGCAGCACATCATTAAAGCGAGCACCGTCGACACGCTCAAGTTCCTGCACGATGAGTCCTTCGAGCTTCGGGACAGATTCCCCGATGAAGTTGCTTGCATGGCCAACGCTCATGCACTTGAAGAGAACACGCGTGCTGTCATTGATCCGCTGATTTCCAAAAAAGAAGCTTGCTGCATCAGCATTTCGACCAGCTACGGAGCCGGTCCAGATCAGATCTTTCTCGACTCGCCCAAAGCCGAATGGCTATGGGAGTACGCGCAGGACAAGGATGTTCTCGTTCATATTCATCCGCCGCTGGTATCGATAGGCGCTCCTTCAATGCAGCAGTACAGGCTTATCGAGGCCGTAGGCCGGCCATTCGATACGGCGCTGTCGGCAGCGCGCATGATCTATAGCGGCGTCTTCGATAGATACCCGAAGCTGAAGGTTCTTTTCGTCCACATGGGCGGAGCCCTCGCCCCCGTGGTTTGCAGACTCGATTGGAACTGGGAGTTGAACTACAAAAACATTCAAAACCCTCCGATCCAGAAGGTCGATAAGAACCTTCGTAAGCCCTCGGAATATTTCAAGTCAAATATATATGTGGATACGATGGGTCCAAGCGCGATTGGCCTCAAGGCTATGATTGAAACGTGCGGCGTTGACCGCGTCCTGTTTGGAACCGATTTCGGGCCGGTTCCAATGAGCCCGAAGCTGCACATCGATCTTGTAGACGACACGATCACCGACGCTGGAGATCGCAAGAAGATTTTCTCAACCAATACACTTTCCTTGCTCCGTTTGGCTGAAAGTGCGCCTCGCCTCGTGCCCTGAGCTGCTTAGTCTTTATGCACGAGACCTTGGGAGCCGTGTGGAGTTCCCGGTAGCGGGTCAATTTGAACTTTCGGCAGCGGGCTATTTTCAGTTTTCCTGCCATTGGCCAACCTTTGTGCCACTGTGGGACAGTGAAGAGCCGGGCAGAGAAGGGCGCCCAAATGAGTTATGAATGAACTGGCGCGATGGGCGAATTTCTATCTCCTCTTGTCGGCCGCAGCCGCGACCCTGCTCGGGCTGATGTTCGTGGTAATCGCACTCGCGGCTGAGCGAAAGTCGGGAGACGCCGCAAAGATTCACATTTACCTCACTCCCACCGTCGTCTATTTCGCTTCAGTACTTTGCCTTGCTGCGCTTCTGACCTTCCCGAACCACACTCGGTTGACGGCCTCTCTGTGCACTTGCCTCGGGGGTTCGCCGGCTTAGTTTACTCGGGGTCCTTCTTTCGTATTGTGCGGGGCGGTAAGAAGAATTACTACGAACTGCAGGACTGGATCGTTTACGCGGTAGTTCCGGTATCCGCAAACGGGCGAGCCGAAACGGTGCCAGTTGACGATGCAAGCGCAATAGTACTGGCGCTACGTAATGTAAGGAATAGAAAGGGTTTTGGAGATGCTCGGATTGAGAAGTCACATGGATGCAATAGCTTAGGCCCCGGGCGGGCTGTAGGGATTACATCCTGTAGGGATTACATTTCAGGGCCCCAACGGCGGTCGCCCTGTCTGTATGAGTCAGTACGGCAGGACTTACCGGCGCGACCCGGTGTTGTGAATTTCCAAAGCTGGGATTGCTGTAAATACTTCGCCTCAAATAACTTCGAGGGCTTTGGGAGATTATGACTGAACATTTCCTTGAAAATAGTTATGAACTTTACCGCGCCCGCGGCCGGCGCTAGAACTCAAGGCGTGATCTCCGTCCCCATTGATCGAGTGCTTGGGTGATTCGCATGGCTTCGCTCATCCTGGCCTGCGGGTCACGCTTGCACCTTCACAACCGCATGTCTGATGGCGCTTGACCAGCCATGGCTTCTATTTGACGGCCAACAGGAAGATGCGGTATACTCCTGTAGACGGTCAAAATGAGACAAAAAGACGATGTACTTCAGGGTACTCTGGGTCTCCTCGTTCTGAGGACGTTGGACGTCATGGGCGCGATGCACGGTTATGGCATTGCTCAGCGAATCCAACAAATCTCAGAGGATGTGCTTCAGCTCAATCAGGGCACGCTTTATCCGGCCTTGCTGCGGCTTGAACAGCGAGGCTGGGTCCAATCGAAGTGGGACGTCTCCGAGAATAACAGGAGAGCCCGGTATTATTCGGTGACCCGGTCCGGCCGCAAACAGCTTGCCGAAGAGAGAGCGAGCTGGGACAGGGTCTCCGGGGCGATCAAGCGCCTTCTGGAAGCCGGAGCCTGACATTATGCCCGTGCGCGCGTTCCTCTTGAGACTTAGGAGCCAGTTTCGGCAGAGTTCGCTGGATCGTCAACTTGAGGAAGAGTTGCGTTTCCACCTCGACATGGAAGCGGAAGCGAATCGTAAGCGCGGTATGAGCTCCATAAATGCCTCGTCGGCGGCCGAGCGTACGTTCGGTAGTACGCAACAAATCAAAGAGGTCTATCGCGAGCGAAGAGGATTGCCAATGATTGAAAATGCGCTAAGAGACCTGCAATATGCTTTTCGCACGATCCGCAAAAGTCCCGGTTTCACCGTTATAGTCGTGATCTCCTTGGCTCTGGGAATCGGCGCAAACACAGCGATTTTCACACTCATTGACGCGGTGATGTTGCGTTCCTTACCGGTACGGTCGCCCGGCGAGCTCGTATCGGTGGGCGACGCGTCACGCCCGACCGCGCTTTTGCACGGTGGACCAATGCCAAATGTGCTCTCTTATCCGCTGTATCAACGCCTGCGCGACGAGAACCACGTATTCGCCGGACTCCTGGCGTCTGGGCAAGCCGGGCGTCTTGACGTCAGGGTGGGCGGTGGCGCGACGGAAGAGGCCCATGGCCGGCTGGTTTCAGGCAACTACTTTCAGGTGCTCGGTGTGTCTCCGATTGTCGGCCGCACGTTCTCATTGGAGGAGGATCGGGGACCAGGCGCTAGCCCGGTCATCGTCATCAGCTACAACTATTGGGTGAACCATTTTGGGCGCGACCTTACTACCCCCGGAAGCACACTCAGTATCAACGGGTCTACCTTTACGGTGATAGGCGTGGGACCACCTCACTTCTCAGGCGAAGTAGTGGGAAGCCCTACGGACATCTGGATTCCACTATCGATGCAGGCACAAGTGAATCCAGGAGACTCCAGATTGGACAGGCGCGATACGAACTGGCTGCTGTGCATCGGAAGGCTCAAACCCGGTGTGTCCGTCCAGAGCGCTCGCGCGGAGGTAACAGCGCTGGTAGAGAACGTTCTGATCGACTTCGAAGGCGCTGCCGGCTCACCCGATCAGCTGCGGGAAATTCGCAGCGAAAAGGTGGATGTGCAGCCAGGGGGCCAGGGATTCTCGTGGATACGCAAGCACGATTCGTCGCTTCTCTTCACGCTGATGGCAATGGTAGCTCTGGTGCTGCTCACTGCGTGCGCGAACGTGGCGAATCTTTTGTTCGCGCGCGGCACCAGCCGGCAAAAGGAAATCTCGGTACGCATGGCCTTGGGTGCGGGCCGTGCGCGCATCATCCGCCAGTTGCTCACCGAAAGCGCGTTATTAGCTGCCGTTGCCGGAACCGCGGGAGTTGTGTTGGCAGGCTGGGGCAGCCGGGTGTTATCGCAGCTCGCCTCGGGGGCCTCCGGACCGAATCCGGTTCCATTCGACGTGGACGTGCATCCCAATATGGCTATGCTTGGCTTCAATGCCGGAATTTCCGTTCTGACGGCGATTCTGTTCGGCCTGGCGCCGGCGCTGCGCTTGACGCGTGTGGACCTCGCGCCGGCCTTGAAAGAAAGCGCGCGAGGTGTGAGCCAGGGCCGATGGCGTTTGGGCAGGCTGCTAGTGGCGGGACAACTGGCGTTATCAACCGTGATCGTAACTGGAGCGGGGCTGTTTCTCCGCAGCATGGCTCATCTGAATTCTTTGGACGTTGGTTATTCCCGCCGCAATGTACTGGTTTTAGCAGCCGATTTAGCCGGTAGCGGCTATCCGCCCTCGCAAAGCTCACAGGTATCGCGCAGGTTGGTGGAACATCTGCGTTCGGTGCCCGGGGTGGAAGGAGTCACCGTTTCCCAAAATGGGATCTTCAGCCGCCTGGACTCGGGCACCGACAGCTTGCAGGTGGAAGGTTTCGTTCCGGCCCGAAAGGGCGACTCGTCGAGCAGCTTCGATCAAGTGGGACCGCACTATTTTCAGGTTCTCGGGGTACCGATGATCGCAGGGCGCGAGTTCGACGAACACGAGCAGGCTGGCGCAAGCACTCCGGTAATCGTGAACGAGACGATGGCGCGCTTCTATTTCGGAAAGGGCGACCCGCTCGGAAAGTATCTTCTCAACGGCGGAGATCACTACACCGTCATTGGCGTCGTGAAGGATATGAAGCAACGTAACTTGAAGAGCAAAACCGAGCGGCGATTCTATGGTCCCCTATTTCAAAGTGACGACACCTTCAAGAAGCTGAACTTCGAGATCAGAACGCGAGGCGATGGAGCACAGATGATCGCTATAATTCGCCGCGAAACACAATCCTTCGATGGCAATTTGAAGGTGTCCAGCATCGATCCCGTCAGTGTCCTTATAGACCAGGACATCGGCGGGGATCGATTGATCGCCAAGCTCTCGGGATTCTTCGGCATCCTAGTGCTGCTTTTAGCCGCCAACGGACTTTATGGCGTAATTTCGTATACTACGGCGCGCCGCACCAACGAAATCGGCCTTCGGATGGCAGTAGGGGCGGATAGGGGGGATGTCATCCGGATGGTACTCAGCGAAACCCTGATGCTTATAAGCGTGGGGCTCGCCATCGGCCTGCCCGCGGCTCTAGTGGGCGCACGACTCATTGCCGCAACCTTGGCAGGCGTGAGCCCGAGCGATCCTATGACGCTTGCCGCAGTCACACTGGTAATGCTCGCCGTAGGTCTCGTCGCTGGCTTCATTCCCGCGGCCCGTGCTGCGCACGTGGACCCCGTAGCAGCGTTAAGACAAGAATAGGGCGCACCAAAACACTTAATCCGCTTTCTTTTTCTCTTGGAGGATGATTTTAGGGTCCTGCTTGCAATCCTCCCAGAATTCGGTTTACTTGCTGAAAACTTGACGTTTTCGCAAACTGGTGGCCGACTGCCGATTAGTCCCCACTGACGCCCGCTCAACGCTGAGAGAAGGAAAGTTCGTCGAGTCAGGTAAGGCTATCATCCGTGCGCGATCCGCCCTCCTCAAGGCAACCGGCATCTATTACCGTTGGAAAGACGGAATTGAGGGCGCCGGCACGAAGATGCAGATTGCGATTGGTGCAGCGGCCGTTACGCTCATCTTCGCAGCAGCAGCTGCTACCGTCGCTGGCGCAGGCGCGGCGGCTGGCGCGGGTGCGGCCGAAGGCACCCCCGCAACTGCAACAGTTGAGGGGCTCACCTCGCTCGTGAGCAAGGCGGACACACTTCTCGTTCGCGTCGTCACAACAGCTCCAGGCGGTGCGGCCGCCTTTTGTTGCGCTCCGCCCGCGCGTTTCGGCGCGAGCGCCGATGAGCGGCGCGTCGTCGCCGGCGACACGGGCGGACGGGTGCGCGACGTGCAAGGCGCATCCAGTGCCGTCGGTCAGCGCGGGTCCGCCGATTACTACGCGCTTCAGTCGGTCGCGTGGCCGCCAACGCATCAAGGTTCCGCGGTTGGATCTGGTTCACCGGGCTGGAGCGCGCACGGATAACGCGCCCTCCACGCCGACGCTAGGTGCGATCGCGCGGCTGGCTGCAGCGCGCACTCCGGATGGCCGCCTTTGGTTCGCGGAATTTCAGGGATTGGCGATGGTCGATCCGACGAGCCTCCAAGTTCGTCCGGCATCCAGCCTCCCTTTTTGATTTGTAGCAGGTGTCAAGCGGCGGGCAGCGCCGGACTATTGGCGGGGGCCATGGCAGGTTTCGTATGCTGGGTCGCAAAGCAGTACGACGCGGTGCAGGAACGGCTACAGGCGCGCGCTCACCAGATTCGCAGCCAGAGTGAGGCGGCTGCCGAGCATGCGCGAACTGCGGTGGCTGAGGCGTAAAACAAGGGGGATTTTTCTGGTCCTCACTGGTGCTATTCTCATGAGTTTGAGGAGCCCGGCCATACGACCAGCTACGAAGGAAAACCGTGGAGGTACCTATTAATTCCAAATGACGCCATTGTCGATAACAGACGATCGGCGGCTTAAGCCGCCCGATTGTGTGCTCGGCTTAACCTCGATCCACTGAGCTATTTTGGATTCATTTGCCTACCAGGCTCAAATGTATATAAGGGACGATTCGAATTCCGGGACACGGAGACTGAACGCTATAGCCGTGAGGCTAATTCTGTTGGCACCCATCGCGGCTGCCTTGTGCCATTGCTGGGTCGGTCAATCTTTGAATCGCCCCATCAAGAGCTTGTATCACACGCGCTGGACAGTCCGGGATGGCGTCCTAAATGACATCGTCGCGATCCAGCAAACGCACGACGGTTATCTTTGGCTGGGGACTGGCGAAGGCCTTTTCCGTTTCGATGGCGTGAGGTTTGAACGCTACAAGCCGAGTCGGGGAAGCGAACTATTTTCGGGGAGGATCAGTGCACTCCTGGCGACCAGGGATGGCGGTTTATGGATTGCACATCAAGGGAGAGGAGTGCGAGCAAGTTTTCTCAAGGACGGTGAAGTAAAGAGTTACGCAAGTCCTGATCCCCTTCACCCAGGCAACATTCTGGCTTTTGCGCAGTCACCAGACGGAACCATGTGGGCCGCGACCGATTACGGACGCGAGCGCCTTGAAGGAGCGTATTGGATTGATGTAGGACCGCACTATGACCGTGCCTCGAGCTATCCAGAGACGGTCTTCGTCGATCATCGAGGCACCTTGTGGGCGAATACTAGAACAGGACTTCTGTATCGTCCCGCAGGGCGAAACCAATTCCAAACGGCTGACGCCACGATCTCTGAAAATGTCGATATCACTGAGGCCCCCGACGGCTCGGTTTGGATGGCAAGCGTTAGAGGGTGGGTTCGCAAGTTAACTCGGCCGGATGGCAGCCCCTTAAAGGATTACCCTCTCATTGTCGCTAAGTCGTTGGGGATAGCCTTTACCCACGACGGAGCGTTGTGGATCGCGACCGTTGGAGATGGTCTCTTGAGGGCGCCATTTGCCAATCAATTACCGACCACCCGCAAGACCTCCAAGGATGCGCTTGAGCAATATACGGAACGGGATGGATTGCTCAATGATTTCAGCGACACCGTCTTCGAAGACCGGGAGAACAATGTCTGGGTGACGTCCAGCCGTGGGCTAGATCAATTTCGTTGGTCTAAATTGATTCCAATTGAGCTTGCGCATGGGTCAACCTATATCTCGATGGTCGAAGATCCCTCAGGTGGCCTCATCATAGGTAGTGAAAGCCTCATGCGTGCGGTCGATGGTATCGTCACTCGCGTCCTCTCGCCCCCGTCGCGAATCGAGTGTGCCTATCGGGATCCCTTCGACCGAGTTTGGCTAGGAGGAGTTGACGGTCTGTGGCGCCTCTCCGGCGATCATTTCCTCGCCTACCCTCTACCCCGTGGCTTGACGCCGAGCGGTCACAACGTACAAACGATAGCGCTTGACAGATCTGGTTCGCTGTGGGTTTCGTTCGACCGAAATGGAGTCTACCGTCTGAAAGGCGGCTCATGGACACGGTCGGGAGGTCTCCTCAATTTTCCAGTTGGCCCGGCCCTCATAGCGACGACCGATGCTAAGGGGCGAACATGGTTTGGATATAAGGATAATCTTGTCGCGATGCTCGATGGAGCGAAGATCTCGCTCTTTACAGCACAACACGGTGTGAATATTGGAAACGTCATCTCAATCTACGAAGGTGGGGGGCGAATCTGGATTGGAGGCGACACGGGTATCGAAGTACTGGAGAATTCCCATTTTTACCGCATTAGTCCAGCGGATGTGGAAGCCCTAAAGGGCATCTCCGGTATCGCGGGCGATGCGAATGGAGATATGTGGTTGAACGGCCTTTCCGGGATAGTGCACATTACAGCCTATGAAATACAACGCGCTCTTGCAAATTACGGCTACGCTATAGCTATCGAACGGCTCGATTACCTCGATGGATTGGTGAGCGCCCCGGAACAGATTAGGCCTTTGCCAAGTGTGGTCAAGACAAGCGACGGTCGAATTTACTTTGCGACCAGAAGTAGTGCCGTCTGGATCGATCCATGTCACTTACTTAGAAATACCACTCGACCCACCGTGGACGTACAATCGGTCAATGCAGACGGAAACACGTACGATCGCCCCAAAGAGCTGCATCTCAAGGCAAACGTCGACAACCTTGAGATAAGATATACCGCTCCCAGTCTCTTGATCCCGGAGCGAGTTCACTTTCGATACTTCATGGAGGGGCTGGATAAGAGATGGACTGATGCGGGAAGCCGCCGTTTGGCGCTTTATTCAAGAGTCCCTCCTGGCAAATACGTCCTCAAAGTAATCGCCTCTAACGACGAAGGGCTATGGTCGGAAGGCCCCAGCACAGCGATCATCGACATTCCCCCGTCTTTCATTCAGAGTATCTGGTTCGAGATCATCTGCGTGTTAGTCATTCTCTTGTTGCTCTGGTTGGTTTACGTGCTGCGCTTTCGGCAGGTGAATGCACAGATTCGCACTCGGCTCTATGAGCGAGTCGCTGAACGGGAGCGGATCGCGCGCGAACTGCACGACACGCTGCTGCAGGGATTCCAGGGATTGATGCTGCATTTTCAACGCGTGCTTAACCAGATTCCTGCTCATGAACCGGCACGCGAAACAATGAAACATGCGATGGCGGCGGCCGACGAAGTCCTGGTAGAGGGGCGGGAACGCGTTCGAGACCTGCGCCTCGAGGGAGGAGCGGCGATCGAGCTCCCGGATCTGGTTGCGGCCTACGGTGAGGAACTAACAACGGACGGCACCGCGAGGTTCAGAATTGCTGTAGTCTCAACCCCCGAACGGTTGCATCCGCTAGCAGGAGACGAGGTGTACCAGATCGCGCGTGAGGCGCTGGCAAACGCGTTCCGGCACGCCACCGCCACGGAGGTCGAAGTGGAGATTACTTACCAGCGGGATTGCCTTTCCGTCAGGGTCCGCGATAACGGCCGCGGCATTGCGCCGGAAATACTGACGGCGGGACGAAAAGGCCATTGGGGGATCTCCGGAATGCGGGAGCGGGCCGGTACAATCGGAGCGAAACTGAATATTTGGAGCCACCCCGGGAGAGGGACGGAAATTGATCTCACAGTCCCGGCTAAGATAGCGTATTTAAGTGGCCGTAAGGATTCACTGCGCCAACGGATCAAGGAGGCATTGTTCGCTGGGAGGCCAAGAAAATGAGCGATTCGCCGCGCATCACAGTCCTCGCCGTGGACGATCACCCGTTGTTTCGCTCGGGAATTGCGGCTGTGCTTCAGGAAGAGCCGGATATCGTGGTGGTGGGGGAAGCCAGTAACGGCAAGGAGGCAATCGAACGCTTCCGGGTCCATCGCCCGAATGTGACACTCATGGATCTGCAAATGCCCGTGATGGATGGTATTGACGCGATGACCGCGATACGGGCAGAGTTTCCTGCCGCCCGGTTCGTCGCTCTGACAACCTACCGTGGCGACGTTCAGGTGCTGCGGGCGCTCAAGGCCGGCGCCACCGGATATCTTCTGAAAAGTACCCTCAGAGAAGACCTTGCGGACACGATCCGCGCAGTGCACGCCGGGCGACGTTGGGTTCCCAGTGAGATCGCCGCGGAGATTACCGAGCACGTGGCCGAAGACGCACTCAGCAACCGGGAAATCGAGGTCCTACGCCGGATTGCGCGGGGCACTTCCAATAAAATCATCGCCGAACAGTTGGCCATTTCCGAAGCCACCGTTAAGTCGCACGTGAAGAGCATCTTGTCGAAGCTCCAGGCCAACGACCGCACTCACGCGGTGACCATCGCTTTGAAGCGGGGATTCATCGGGCAATAATCTGTCTTCCACTCTTGGGTTGAAACCGCAATCATCCGAAAGAATGATTGCGCAGTCCTCCTCTTTGGGCTTTTCCTTGCCGACAATGGATGAATACTCTTGGTATGTGCTGCGCCTGTTCTCGATGTTCCCAACGGGAACACCCGGGATCGCACTGCTCCTGCTTAGGATTTCTTTAGCAGCAGCTGTCCTGGATGGCGGCCCCTCATGTCTCGAGCTCCGCCCGCCCAACTTGGTGTGCCTTGCTTTAGCCGGCCTCAGCGTCTTGCTGTGTCTCGGTCTCCTGACACCGATTGTCTCAATAATTGCCTTCAGCATCGAGCTGGTGCTCTTCTTCCTCGCCGCCGTGGGAGAATGGCGCTTCTTCGTTTTGGTGTGCGCCACTGGCGTCGCGCTTGCGATGCTCGGACCAGGCGCATACTCTGTCGATGCGAAACTGTTCGGGCGGCGTGAAGTCCTTTTCCCGCCCAAAGACAGGTCGGGGAATTAGCGTCTCCTTAAAATTGGCTCCCCAACGATACTTTTGAGCGATTTGAAAATCCTCCGATGGGGTGTTGGTTTCCCAAACTGAATCGGCCATAGTCGTCCTATGGCACATCATCGCCAAATTCGACAGGACACTAGGAGAATAGTCATGAAGAAAATCTACGGAGTTGTAGCGCTCGCCACTACGCTGATGGGCGCAATTCTGCTGCTGCAGCGGACTGTTAGAGTTGCTGCTGCGGCGTCGCCAACCGGCGTCAAAAACGTGGTCTTGGTGCATGGAGCATTCGCCGATGGCTCCGGCTGGGAAGCCGTCGCGAAGATCCTCGAGAAGGATGGCTACACGGTGTCGGTAGCGCAGCCTCCCGAGACCTCCTACGCCGATGACATCAAGTACACGAAGGCGGCCGTCGACGCCACGGACGGGCCGGTGGTCATCGTCGGCCACAGTTATGGCGGGTCCATCATCACCGAGGCCGGCAACGATCCGAAGGTTTCGGCACTGGTCTACATCGCCGCCTTTGCGCTCGATGACGGTGAGAGCTGTGCGTCGATCGAACAGACCCTGCCGCAAGCCTCTAAGGCGTTCAAGGCGAACAGCGACGGCAACTGGTTTATAGAACAGGCGCATTTCGCGGCCGACTTTGCGGCGGACGTTCCGCCGGCCGTGTCCCACTTCATGGCTGTGTCGCAGGTGCCGATCTCCACCGACTCGTTCACCCACAAGGTCACGTCGCCCGCCTGGAAGACCAAGCCCACCTGGTACATGGTGGCCACCGCAGACCGGTCGATCAATCCGGACCAGGAGCGCATGATGGCGAAGCGCGCCAATGCCAAGACGGTCGAAGTGAATGCCAGCCATGTGGCCTACATGTCTCATCCGAAGGAAACAGCCAAGCTCATCGAAGAGGCTGCCACTTCCGCACACGTCAACCAGTAGCCAATAGGTCTTTACGGTCAAGTTAGAAGCACGTTCTGCGCACAGTAGGAGCGGGTTTGGTGCGAAGGTGTTCGAAATCGAAAATCAGACGGTTCGAGTGGTCTTAACAAAAAAGGAGAATAGTCATGAAAGAGCATATTAAGAACGTGGTCTTGGTGCATGGTGCATTTGCCGACGGCTCCGGCTGGGAAGCCGTCGCGAAAATCCTCATGAATGATGGGTACAAGGTGTCGGTGGTGCAGCACCCCGAGACTTCCTACGCCGAGGACCAAAAGTACACGAAGGCGGCCATCGACGCCATGAGCGGGCCAGTGGTTCTGGTGGGCCACAGTTATGGCGGGTCCGTAATCACTGAAGCCGGCAATCATCCAAACGTTGCGGCGCTTGTCTATATTGCCGCATTCGCGCTGGACACCGGGGAAAGCTGCGCCACGATCGAGCAAGCCTTATCGCAAGCCTCCAAGGCTTTCAAGTCGGACAGCAACGGCAACTGGTGGATCGAGCCGGAGCATTTCGCGGCCGACTTTGCGGGGGACATTCCCAAGGATAAGGCGGCGTTCATGGCTGAGTCGCAGGTGCCGATCTCCACCGACTCGTTCACCCACAAGGTCACGTCGCCCGCCTGGAAGACCAAACCCACCTGGTACATGGTGGCCACCGCGGACCGATCGATCAATCCGGACCAAGAGCGCATGATGGCGAAGCGCGCCAATGCGAAGACCATCGAGGTGGATTCGAGCCATGTCGCCTACATTTCTCACCCGAAGGAAACAGCCAAGCTCATCGAAGAGGCTGCCACCTCTGCGCCAGCCAATCGATAGCTGGAGTCGTAATTAAGGGCATCATGAGCGCAGTTCTTGGCCGCCGGCTGAGCCCGGCCGTCTCGAAGGTACAGACCTCCGCCGATCCTGACGACGTCGGCGGAGGCTCGAATGAATGTCGCCTGAGGAGAACACAAATGAAAGATCGCATCACTATACAAGGGCGGGATGGCACATTTTACGCCCATATCGCACGACCGAAGACTTCGCCGGCTTCAGTTGTCGTGGTTCTGCAGGAGCTGTTCGGGGTCAACGCCGACATCCGCAAGACCTGCGACGAACTTGCAGAGCAAGGCTTTGTCGCGGTCGCGCCCGATCTATTCTGGCGTCAGGAGCCGGGCGTTGACCTAAGCGTCACGTCGGAGGCTGACTGGCAGCACGGCCTTCGCCTTTATCAAGCGTATGATCGTGACGCTGGCGTCAGAGATATCAAGGACACCCTGGACACTGTGGCCAAACTACCGGAGTGCACGGGTAAGGTTGCCGTCCTCGGGTATTGCCTCGGCGCGCTAATGGTCTTCCTCACAGCCGTGCGCTACTGCGGCGTCGACGCCGCGGTCGCTTATCACGGCGGCGATACTGAGAAATATCTGGGAGAGGTTGATGGGCTTAACACGCCCCTTCTAATGCACCTGGCCGAGGAGGATGAGTTCATTTCCAAGGCCGCGCAAGCTGAGATTAAAGCGGCACTTGCTAAGAAGCCAAACACGATAGTCTACAGCTATCCGGATCAGAATCATGCCTTCTCTCGGCACGGCGGGGCGCATTACAACGCTGAGGCTGCAGCACTCGCCCACGAGCGGACATACGCCTTTCTCAATCGCCAATTGCGATGACCGCCGGACGCTCCGGAGGCAGCTACCCAGCCGACTGGAGCGTCCTCTTTATTTTCACTGATCTGAGATCTCGACCGTAGGCGGTCTTCAAGCGGATCTTCTTCGCGTCCATTCCCTTCTTTTGCAGAGCCATGCAAGCATCAAGCAATACAAATTGCGCAGGCTTGGTGTCCGGGAGATTCCCGATCGCCTTCCGTACATTCAGGATGGCGTCCTCAAAATCTTCCGGCCGCAGTTACTGTTTCGTCCTCGTCCCGTTCTAGATAACGAATCTCGTCGATGTCGTAACGGACTGCGAGCGTTTTGAGGTTCTGGTCAGTCAGCAGGACGCCACCTCCGCAGGCGACTTCCGACGCCAGGTCGAGAAAATAACCATGAGATACGCGAATATTTCCCACGCCTTCATCTTCATCAGATCACAACCCCAGGTCGGCAGGTTGACGCTTAATCCTAGTCGGGCAGCATTCTAGAGTCATGAGGTGAAGCCGGCCGACGGGTTCCGCTGTCGTTATGACTTGTCAATTTAAACACGACTACGGTTCTGGTTGGGTTCAACGATGGCGTTATCGTTCATTATCGACCGGTGAACCGCCTCGATTCGCGACCGCCAAACTGCCCGTGCCAGTTTCCGAGTACCCCGTTTATCCGGCCAATCGTGATGCCCGCGCGCGCGTAACCCAAATCCAGTCTGCGCATTACGGGCGCGTGCACAGATTGGAACGGATAAACGAAAATATACGGGCCAAACTGCTTGGTTCTTAGACGCTTACGCTGGAACTGTGCACGAAAAAGGCCTTTTCTTAGATGGTCGGCGGCATTGAAAATGGAGGAGAGACAATGCCACGAACGCGTAAGAATCACCCGCCCAGCCTGAAGGCCAAAGTTGCTGTGGAGGCCATCAAGGCGCATAAGACGGCCGCCCAGATCGCGCAGGTCTTCGGCGTCCACCCGACGCAGGTCGGTGGATGGAAGAAGCAGGCGCTGGCCGGCCTGCCGGACATCTTCGGCAACGGTCGCGAACAAGTGCGCCAGCAGACCGACGCCGAAAAGGACGAGCTCTACAAACAGATCGGCCAACTCAAAGTGGAGTTGGACTTTTTAAAAAAAAGCGCTGGCCTTATCGATTGAGGACCGTCGCCTATGGATCGATCCCGAGCACTCGCGTTTGACCATCGAACAGCAGTGCGAACTGCTGGGTCTGCCACGCTCAACCTACTACTACCAGCCGCGACCGGAGAGCGCCGAGAACCTGCGGCTGATGCGGCGACTCGACGAGATATATCTGGAATGCCCTTTCTACGGCAGTCGCCGGATGGCGGTCACACTGGGGGTGAACCGCAAGCGCGCTCAGCGGCTCATGGGTATTCTGGGAATCGAAGCTCTTTATCCGAAACCAAACTTGAGCCGGCCGGTGCCAGGTCACGAGATCTACCCGTACCTGCTGCGCGGCCTGTCGATCGAGCGGCCCAATCACGTCTGGAGTACCGATATTACCTATATTCCGATGCGTGGTGGGTTCCATTACCTGGTCGCGGTCATGGATTGGTTCAGCCGTCACGTGCTCAGTTGGGAGCTCTCCAACACCATGGAGACCGGCTTCTGTCTGGCGGCGATGGAAGCCGCCTTCCGCTTCGGCCAACCCGAGATCTGGAACTCCGATCAGGGTTCCCAATTCACGGCCGCGGATTTTCTGGCGCCCCTGAAAAAGCGCGACATCCGGATCAGCATGGATGGGCGCGGCCGCGCCGTGGACAATGTTTTCATCGAGCGACTGTGGCGCAGCTTGAAGTACCAGCTGATCTATCCCGGCGACTTCGCCAGTGGGGTCGACCTGTATCCGGCGCTGGATCGCTACTTCCGTTTCTACAATTATCGGCGCCCGCATCAGGCGCTCGGCTATCGCATGCCGGCAGATCTGTACCCGCGGGGGTCACAGAGGAAAAGGGCGTCGCTGTGATGGGTGGCTTTGCCCCCCAAGCCCCCCAGGATTTATCGCTTTTTCTGCCAGAATGGATGATTTTCCCTTTGCCTGTTTTGCGAACCTGTCTTACAATAGGAAAGCTTGATAGGAGGATTGGGCAACGCAGGGATGCGACCCGAGCGCCGATTCAAGCCCGGAATGGATGGCGGCCTTCGGGCCGCCTCTTGGTCACCCCGCCGCACCATCTAAGCGACGGCCAAAATTTGTCCAACCTTTGAGGTCCACCTCAACCCTTCGATGAATGGTGGCATAGCCGTTTAGCCGTGGCATAGCAGTTTAGCCGGTGATGATCTTTACAAAGAACCAAACGGAGACAAGAGCGAAAAACATTCCAAACGCTCGGTAGCAGGTAAAGAAGATGTGCCGGCTCCGCTGAGGCGAGCGGCTGAGTTGATCGGCGCTCCATATCGTAGCAGCGCGCTCAGGTCTTGCGGCGCAGAAGATGCCAGTAGCGAAACAGGCAACACACACGATTAACAACGGCGCTTTTTCCATATACCGAGGAAGTATATCGCTGAACGCAAGAAATGCAAGGCTATCTTTCGCCGAACATCGCGAAAGCGCCAGGCGTGATTGCCGAACGCAAGCCGTTCGACGAATGGCTACTCAATGAACGCATTAGCCTGATTGCAACACTTGTATGGTCTTTTGCCCCCTATCGCGGTACAATTCGAGCGGTTCGCGCAACATCTTTCAAGGAGAATCAACTTTGAACAATCTCGACAATATGTTACAACGTAACAAAGACTTTGCTGCTCAGCAGTCTGCCGCGGGCACACTGATGCCCTCGCTTCCGCGGGCGATGCCGAATGTAAAGGCAGTCATCATCGGTTGCGCTGATATGCGTGTGGATCCTGCTCACGTACTTGGAATTAAATCGGGCGAGGCTCTTGTGATACGCAACATCGGCGGTCGAATCACACCTGGGCTGTTGGAGCAGTTAGGTCTACTCGGGCGAATCGGTGAGGTTGGCAAAGAGATTCCTGGAGGCGGCGGGGAGTTTCACATCATCGTACTTCAGCACACCGATTGCGGGATCACTCGGCTTGCGGGCGACCCCGCCATGCTGACGCACTATTTTCAAATACAGGAAGAGCAACTCAAGGCAAAAGCGGTCACCGATCCTCGCGCGGCGGTTGCTATCGATGTTGCTTCGCTCCGGGCGATTCCCGCTTTGCCGGGCGACTGGCTTGTCTCCGGCCTCGTATATGACGTGGCGACCGGACTTGTTGAGATCGTCGTACCGCCGGCGCCGATTCGCAGTGCGTAAATATCAATGCACCCCTCGGAAACTGGTACGCCACGCCAGGGATTCCTGGACGATATTGAACGACAACGTGGCCGTGTGGGAGTCCACTTCCGGTTGGTGATCGGCGACAAGTAGTTTAAGGATGTGGCAGAATTAGTCCGCAGGATGGATCGAATCGCAGGAGGAGATCACATGCGATCGTCGAAGATTATTCGAGGCGTTCTCAGCATTCTTTGCATTTGTGTTCCGGCACAACAAGTCTCTTCACAGTCGCCTGCGCAGAGCAGACGCATCGTGATTGCCGCGAGCACGGTTCTCGATGGCAAAGGCGGCTTGCTGCACAGTACCCGCGTCGTGATCGAAGGCTCGCAGATCGTAGCGATTGATAGCAAGCCGGTCCTGTGGATTACGCGCGAGCGGATCTTTTCAACATCTTCAACCACCCTGATTTCGGCCCGCCCATCAACTACCTCAGTTCTCCTCTATTCGGCCAATCGACTCAGATGCTGGGAACGTCGCTCGGAAGCGGCGGCCAGAACGGCGGCCTCAATCCGCTGTACCAAATCGGCGGACCGCGCTCGGTGCAACTGGCTCTGAAGCTCCTTTTTTGAGCGGCGACCTGCGGCCCGTGGTGTGGATCGTGCAGCTCTCATTGTCGGTGTCACGCCTCCCCTATTATCGCACCGATTATTTTTTGACTATTGACGCTTCGAAGCGCCGAAAGCCGAGACAACGCCGGTTCCATGTGATATAAGTGAACCCGAATAAGCCCCAGGTCTAATAGCATGAGCGATGGAGGCGTGAGTCATGAGCGATACCCTTTCGGCCGTAGCGAATAGGCTCGTCGGCTACTTCGAAGCTGGGGACATTGGCGCGAAGCAGTACTTCGTCACGGACATTCCGGGCAATGTGTTGAGCCAGGTCATTTATGCCTTCGCCACAGTAACGGCGACGGGCAACTGCGTCTCTGTGGATGCGAAGGACGATGGGATCAATTTTCCCCAGTTGGCCAGCCTGAAGGCCGAGTACCCGCATCTCCGCGTACTGATCTCGGTCGGCGGAGCCAATCACTCGACGAATTTCTCAGCCGTCGCTAGTGACGATGGACTTCGCACGCAATTCGCGCAATCCAGCGTGCAGTTCATGACTGAAAACGGCTTCGATGGCATGGATATCGACTGGGAGTTCCCGCGGCCCAATGACAGCACGAATTTCACCACTCTGCTGCAAGGAATTGCGGGGTCAGTTGGACGCTCAAGGCGAGGCCGATGGTCGCCATTATCTGTTGACGATCGCGGCTCCAGCAGGGCAACAGAACATCGTTAATCTGTAGTTACCGGAGCTCCATCCGCTGCTGGACTGGTTCAACCTGATGACCTACGACTTTACCACCGCGTCCAGCCATAAGACGAATTTCAACGCGCCGCTGTTCATCTACGAGGGAGATCTCAACGTCGATGCGGCGGTCAAGAGCTATCTCATGGGGGGCGTGCCGGCCGATAAAATCGTCCTGGGCGTGCGCTTTGTCGGCACCGGCTGGCAGGGAGTCGGGTCGACAAACAACGGGCTCTATCAGCCGGACGGCGGCGCGGCGCAGGGAACCTGGGATGAGTCCGGGGCGCCGACCGGCAGTTTCGGCTACGAGGACATCGAGGACAACTACCTCCCCAGCTACGCGCGTAGTTGGGATAAAGAGGCGCAGGCCCCCTGGCTCTACAACGCCGACACCGGGATCATGATCAGTTACGAGGATCCGCAATCGCTGACTGCGAAGGTGAACTATGCCGTATCCAACGGGCTCGGGGGCGTCATGATCTGGGAGTTGGGCGCCGACGACCGCGAGGGCACGCTGGTGAACGCCGTCGCGGCGACGCTTTCTTAGGCCCGGTCTGGCTACAGCGTCGGCAGTAATCGTGTTTCAGATCGCAGCTGTGGTGATGGTTGTTCTTGAGAGGGTCGACCAGAAGCAGAAAATTGCATTTCGCAGAACGGCGAGGTTATGCGTGAAAGGCTCGGCCAGAAGCAGAAAAGCCCGCAATCGCAACGGTGGCGGGCCAGGAACGAGGAGGCGCTTGACGCTACTTGTTGCGGCAGAGGAAGTTAAAACGGGCCCGTGCCGGCGGGTGACGCAAAATCAGCTTGCTTTCTAGCCGACAGGGCGCGCATGATGGCGGCCACCGTTCGTTTGTTACGCGGCATAGTTAGGATCTCCTTGTGAGGCGCACCGGCTTGTCGAACGCAGTGCCCTCAAAGGTGTCGCTGATTTGCATGTCCTGCCACTGCTCATCGCCAGCCATCGTGATGAACTGCGAGAAATTCGGGAGGAAGCCGCCCAAGGTCGGCTTCGCCGATCAGGCCGAAGTTTTCGACGTAGTAAGTGCGCTGTCCTTTGGCTTCGCTCGCCCAGTGGTCTAAGCGGCGTAGGAATCCGGGCGCGTACTGCAACTCGCTACGCCCTGGCGTCGCGGCGGCTATGGCTTCCTCCAGCTCCGCGCGGTGCCTGACCTGGATGGCGTACTGGTAGAAGCTACTGATGGCGGACGGCTGGTCGCGGATGATACCCGTCTGCGCTTCAAAGCAGATGATGTTATTCGGCATGTTATTTCCCCTTCTCCACGGTCAAAGCCATTGACTCCGCCAAGGTAGATCTCGCGGATGACTGTACGCAGTTCCTCGACACCGCAACGGACGGCGTGGGTCCTTTCGCTCGCGCTTACGACAGGTGATCTGGCTTAGTTTCCGAGCACCTCCAACCGAGTATCGACTTCTTCCTTGCTCAGTAGGCGGTTGCAAAGATCGGCAGGAATGCGTTTCATGTGCCTCCAGTTAAGTGGCCGGCTCATAACCCCGCCACCGGGATTGATGTTGAGATCAGAGGCGCGCTGAATTGCGGTGAGGAAGCCATGGCCTCGTACAATGGCGGCGCCCAGGAATTCATAGCCAGTGGCGAAGCTGAGATAGATCCGGCGGGCTTTGTGCTGGCGCTCCTCGGCGATCAGCAGGGCACGGCGTGCGCCTTTGGCTCGTAGCATGCGCTCCCCGAGGGTGTAGCCATGCGGGTTGGGCATGTCCAAGAGCGCGCACTGCCCAGGAGTGAAGTACGCCGATGGGTACTTTGTCTCCTTCAGCGAGATCTGGTTGGGCCGATCGCGAGCGGGAGATGCTTTCGCACCGGCACGTCCTGCCCTTTGGCGGTCAGTGGCGCCGTCAAAATTGTTGATGTGATCCCAGAGGCCCAGCGTCCAACCGACGATGTAATCTTGCATCGCCAGGTCCTCTGCGGCGCGCACCGCTTCCGGCACATGCAAGCTTTCCGGAAAGGTTAGCGGCGTGTAGCCGATCCCTTCCAGGATCTCTTCGCGCGTGGGCCTGGATTGCTTCGCTTTCTTGATGGGTAAGTCCCGAATCGATTTATGGGTGGTTTGCATACACACCATTAATCACTCCGGGGCGCTTCAAAGGCAAAGCAATAATTAGAGTTCAAGCGATGAAGCCCGCCACGGTAAGTGCCGGGCGGCCAGGGAGGGGAGAGTAGTTCGATATTACTTGTTGATTCGGTAAGTGCGCTCCCCGCCCTCCGGTTTGAAAGACTCGACGGTGAATCCAGTCTTCTTCATCGCGCCGGCCATGAAGCCGCGGACGGTATGTTTTTGCCATCCCATCTTTTCCATTATCTCGGCCAGAGTAGCTCCGTTCTTCCGCTGGAGCATGGTCACCACCTCGGCCGTTTTGCTGCCCTCGCGCGGCGTGGTGGCTTCTTGCGTCTTAGCGGCCCGTTTGCCCTTGGGCGCGTTCTTGGCGGGGGTGGCCCTCTTGGTCGCCTTGGCGGTTGGCGGGCGCCCCCTTGGCCGACTGTGCGCCACCTTTGGCCTTTCCTGCGGCTTTCGGCTTCGCGGGCTCTGCCTTCGGTTTTGTGGCCTCGCCTAATTCCTGGATATTCTTCCAGATCCGGGTAGCGGCCGTCGTCCGATCCTTGAAGTTCTTGACCGGCGTAGCACCCGGCAGGCTGTTCCAGATGGCCACCAGCCGCTCCGCCGGCCAACCGGCGACCAGTTCTGCCAGTTCCTTCTGGCTGGCGAAGGAATCAAACGGGGTGGCGCTGGTGGCGGCGGCCTCTTCAGGCGTGCCATGCGCCGTGATGTTGTTGTCAGTATCTTTGGTGAAAGTCGTCATTATCGTTTTCCTTAGTGCCGCGCTCAAATGCGGTCATGACATGGATCACTCTGTTCGGCCCCGAAGGCAAGTCATTTGTTCAGTAATTCGAACGAAGCCGACGGCCTGGCGATGAAGAATGTAGATAAGCGGCCCCGCGCTTGGGGCGAGCGGTTAGTTTGTCCGATAGCCGTGCGGCTCCGCTCTGAGATCCGGTCACCCGGCGTCGCGCATAAGGGCTATTCGACTCGATCCTTGGCTTTCGCCTCGGCTGCGTTCTGCCACTGCATGTTGTCCGGGGAATCGGCACCGCCACGCTTCAGCGGAACGATGTGATCCACCTCGTATACAGGACAGTGTCCTGCCATCGATCCCGTTGAGGGTCTAGCGGGCATTCCAAAACCATGATAAACTCTTGCGAGTTTGTGCGGCTGTCCGCGAAGGCCTGCGTCACGCCGCGGAAGGAGGCTTATGAAGCGCTTTAGTTTGTTCCATGTGCTGTTTGCGACGGCTTTTTCTGCGGTGCTCATCTGTCCGGCGCTCGCGCGTCAGGGTACTACGATGGCACCCGACGCGAAGACGATGACGATCGAGGGCGCCGTTCGGGACCTCGCCTGTCCAGTCCAAAATCCGGCTGGGACCGCCGAGAGCTTCAGTTTGCAATGCACCCTGGATTGCGTTAAGCACGGCTCGCCGATCATCATCCTCACCAAGACCGGGCTGATATATTTCCCAATCTCTGCGTACATGCCTGATTCCGACCAGCGCGAAAAGATGATGCCGTTTGTAGGAAAGTATGTGCAGGCAACCGGCCCGGTGTTCACGCGAAACGGAACTCACGCGATCGCAATCACACAAATCAAGGAACTGAAGAGCGTTCACGTGGACACCGACGCTCGCTGAGCCAATCTCCGATCTTGTAGGTCCGGTTAACCGGCGTCGAGCATGGACTATTCCACTCGATCCTGGGCTTTCGCCTCCGCTAGACTCTGCCACTGCATGTTATCCGGGGAATCGGCACCGCTGTCCAATTTCGGACACCGTCCAACTTTCGGACACTGTTCACCTGCGAGCGCTGTTCGCCCGCGCACACTGTTCACCTTCGCCCATTGTGAACAACTGTGGCGCTCCGTACTTTCCCCTGCTAACTTCTAGCACTAAGTAGTGTCTAAGTGTGATAGCGGAAGTCTACGACTGACTAAGTCGAGTGAGAAGCAAAATATGTTTCGATTACGGGGAATTATATTAGCATCTGCTGTTTTCTGCGTGGGCGCCGGCGCGAGCGACGCTGGCCGCGCTCTCCGCGTGCGGGTCCGGCTATATAGTGCCGCTGCAGTCCCTCCGCGTGTCATCGATTACGCTACCGAGGAGTGCACGCGAATTTTCAAAGACGCTGGAATTGTAATCGAATGGGCTACCGCCGGCGACTCCCAAGTTGATGATCTGAACCTCTCCATCGCCGACAACGCCATACGCGGAGCCCACGCCGACGCCGTCGGTTATGTCGTTCGCACCTCTGTCGGCGCTTCCGCCGTTGTCGTCTGGTCGCGCGTAATCCGCTTGACCGCCTACCACCGCCCCGCCTTCGAAATCATGGGCCGCGTGATGGCGCATGAAATTGGACACCTGCTTCTCGCGGATGGTTCCCACTCCGCGGTAGGCGTGATGCGCGCACGGTGGTTCCTAAACGATCTGAACGCCACCTCGGCGCAACACTTTTTCTTTACCCGAGAGGAGCAATCGCAAATGCGCCGCCAGATCCTGAGCCGCAACTTCAAAACCTCACCGTCCCTACTTAGTCTGTGGAACACACCCCAGTAACCTCCATAGCCCTAGATGCCCCCGCAAGAATGCAAAACGATTTCGTTGCTAAAAGTAGTTGATGTTAATCGGCATGTTATTTCTTCTCCTCCAAGGTCAAAGCCATTGACTCTGCCAAGGTGGATCTCGTGGATGACTGTACGCAATTCCTCGACACCGCAACGGACCGTGTGGCGCTTAGCAAGTGTCGAGGAGGACGGTAAAGCAGACCATGCAATCGGTCCTTTCGCTTGCGCTTACGACAGGTGATCTGACTTAGTGTCCGAGCACCTCCAGCCGAGTATCGACTTCTTCCTTACTAAGCAGGCGGTTGCGAAGATTGGCGGGAATGCGTTTCATGTGCCTCCAGTTAAGTGGCCGGTCCATGACCCCGCCACCGGGATTGATGTTGAGATCCGAGGCGCGCTGAATTGCGGTGAGGAAGCCATGGCCTCGTACAATGGCGGCGCCCAGAAATGCATAACCAGTTGCGAAGCTGAGGTAGAACCAGCGGGCTTTGTGCTGGCGCTCCTCGGCGATTAGCAGGGCACGGCGTGCTCCTTTGGCTCGCAGCATGCGCTCCCCGAGGGTGTAGCCATGTGGGTTGGGCATGTCCAAAAGGGCGCACTGCCGAGGGGTGAAGTAGGCCGCTGGGTACTTTGCCTCCTTCAGCGAGATCTGGTTGGGCCGATCGCGAGCCGGAGATGCTTTCGCACGGGCTCGTCCTGCCCGTTGGCGGCCGGCGGAGGCGTCCTGCGCCAGCTTGGCGCTCGGGTCCGGGTCGTTTTCGTGCGCCTGGATGAAGTCCCATAAACCCTGCGTCCAGCCGACGATGTAATCTTGCATCGCCAGGTCCTCCGCGGCGCGCACCGCTTCCGGCACATGCAGGCTTTCGGGAAAGGTTAGCGGCGTGTAGCCGATACCTTCCAGAATCTCTTCGCGTGTGGGCCTTGCACGACAGATTTCGGTGTTGCATTAAGCGCCTGAGTGCGACTGCGCAAAAACCTAGCGACACAGTCTTTTCGCTCGGTCTCTGATTGTCCGGCGTCGCATGTTCGCGCGTACTGTTTGAACCACTGAAGGTGTTCCTGACACCAACCCTGCCAGGCCATCCTGACGCAGCACCACATCCTTGGTGCTTCGGATGCAAATAGTTGTATCGTGAATGCTTATTGGAACTTGGCCATGACATTCAGATACCGTTACGTGGGCTTCGGGACCAATTTTGAGTCGAGACTTGGTGATCGCTCCCGGGAGGACACCCGAGGTAATCCAAAGGCGCTCCACGAGAATGAAGTTGCCTTGGACGTTGGGAACATCTGCTAATGTACTGCAATTACGGGCCTTTACGTGCTTCTCGAAACGCGCCCTTCTTCCGGCTCTATGCAGTCAGAACGAGTTGCAGCGCGCGCGATGTCGCGAATGGCTCACAGGGTGGGTTGACGGTCACAGGAGATAGAGATGAAGAGATTGACGATTGCTCTGATCGCGCTTATTTTGCTGAGTTCCTGCGCCGCTCACCGGTACAACCAGGCGCAGATTCCGGTGGGTGTGTCGGTCGTCCAAGTATCACACGAGCAGCCTGCCCCAAACCCATGTTACATGTTAGGGGCGGCGAGAAACGGCGCCATTTCCGGCGGGCTAAGGCGGAACCAACGGAGCCAGGGCGGCGCAGCCGCCCGGCTGTTTGAGTCCATGGGCGAGGACGCGGTACAACATTCTAC
>Ga0302325_10007238_pt1 | contig 24677 bp, 17 predicted proteins | sample Palsa_T0_2_FD_201948 | JGI IMG/M metagenome (GOLD analysis project Ga0302325, IMG submission 201948) | Peat permafrost microbial communities from Stordalen Mire near Abisko, Sweden - Palsa_T0_2 | ecosystem: Environmental > Terrestrial > Soil > Palsa > Peat permafrost | place: Sweden: Abisko... | reverse complement strand
GCTGTTGAAACTGCATCGCGATCTGCTGCTTGTCGGCGTCCGAACGGGCGTGCTTGACCTGACTCGCAAACTGCGCGTCGAGCTGCGCTTTATACGCGGCCAGCTGCCGGTTCGCGTTGACGAATATAGGCAGGTTGGCGAGCTCGGCTTGATCGAGATAGCCGACGTCGGTGAGGTCCGCCGCGATCGCACCGCGGCCCGTCCACACTGCGAGCAGCAAGGCTCCGGCGAAGAGTATCGCTGACCGAATCTTCATGGTCCGTTCTATTGCTCTTTGAGGCGGCCTCGCCTGCAACTAGAAGCTTTGGCCGATCCCGAAGCTCGTGTGCGTACCGTTGACTCCCTTGGCAAAATCGATGCGAACCGTTCTCAGACCGAGCTGCGGCACGTCGAAGCGTATGCCGAAGCCGGCGTCGCCGTAGAGCGCCCAGTTTGACGGGTAGCCCGTTATTCGGTTGGTATAGGGATTAAGCAGCGGGTACGCGCCTCTGATATGGTAGTCGAGCTCGTCCACGAAGACCGCGAGCGTGATCCTGCGGTCGAGCGCGACCGGCTGACGCAGCTCGATCTGCCCAAGGTATGCGTTGGTCGCGTAAAAGACTTGGTTATAACCGCGCATTTGCTGGTCGGAAAACGTAAAGAGCGAGCTTGGCGGAATGACGCCCGACGAGTTGTCCGCGAGTCCGTGGATGCCCAGCGTCGCGTCCTTGAGCACTGGGAAGAACTTCGCGAGGTCGAGCGTCGTCTGCGTGTACGAGAAGTTCGAACCGATCCCCGGCTCCGAGATTACCGCGTTGAGCAACGCTTTGATACCGCTGCGCGGATTGAAGGGATCGTCGAGCGTGATGCTCTGAAGGCTCAAGCCCGTCGTCACAAGATTATAGGGCGCGCCGGTGTTAACGTCAGCGATGGACGATGCCGCAATGCCGAACGAGCCGCCGTAGTTCTGCGGGGTCGATCCGATTGGGCTCGGCGTCGGTCCGACGAAAATGTTCGGCTGATTACCTTGGAAGTAGTACGGCGACGGGACCGTCGTATCGTAACGGATCTTCTCGCCGGTCAGGTTGAACGACAGGATCGTGTAGTCGCTCAAGCGGCGGCCGACGTTGCCGGTCGCCCCCGTCGCGCTCGACGTACTCGTCGCAACGGTGCCCGAGATTTCTTGCGAGCTCGTGCTCGGATAGAGCGTCACCGGAATCGGAATCGTCGAGCTGCTCGCGATCGACGAGCCGGAGCCCGCGATGCCGTAGATCGGATAGTAGTATGTGGTGTGGTTGGAAAAGAGCGATCCGCCCGCCGTGTACTTCTGCCCCTGCGGCGTATTGCCTAAATACGGTACCGAAAGGTTGAGCTGCGCGGTGCCCGCGCGCGCGCCCTCCTGGAACTGAATGCCTGCGGAGTTGCCGGTGCCGTGGAGATTGTTGTCGGAAAAGCCGAGCGTGGCGTAGAGCCCGAGGCCGGTCAGGCCGCCGGAGTAGCCGAAGCCGATCGAGGCGGTCGCCGTTCGCTGCTCCGTCACGTGCCAGACCAGCGTCACGTTTTGCGGCTTCTTGGGATCGGGGCCGGCCTTCACGTCCGGCTCGACCTTTGAGAAGAAGTTCAGAGCATTGAGCCGCTGGTAGTCGCGCTTGATCGCGTCCGTGTTGAGCACCATGCCCGGACGCTCGCGGAGCTCGCGCCGGATCACCGAGTCTTTCGTGCGCGTGTTTCCAGTGATCTCCACGACCGAGATCCGCGCGACGTAGATGTCGTACTTCACGTCGGCGGTGCCGGTCTTGAGATCGATCGACGACGGCACGATGCCGCCTTCGAAGTTTCCAACCTCGATGTGAAACTTGTCTTCGTAGAGCTTCTCGAGCGCCTTATAGTCGGCGTCGCGCACGGCGTCGGAATAGACGCCGCCGGGCTTGAGCGTCAGATGCGGCAAGAGAAACGGCGGGGGCAGCAATGGGTCGCCTCCGATGATGATGTTCTTGACGACCAAGCCTTCTTGAATGGCAAGCGTCAGAACGCCGGTCTGCGCGTCGAGGTTGATGTCCTTGACGTGCGTCGGGACCTGGCCGCCGTAGCCGATCCGCTCGTAATAGTTGTTGATCTTCAAGACGTCTTGCCGGAAGGTGTTCGTGTTGAAGACTTGCCCCACCGAGAGGTCCATGAGCGCGGCCAGCGTGTCGCTCGGCACCTTTTGGTTGCCGGTAAATGCGATCTTGGTGATGACCGGATTCTCGACCACGCGGTACGTGATCGCGATGCCGCCCGGGCGTTGGCGGATCAGCGGCGGTGCGATGTCGGCGAAGTAGCCGAGCGCGTTAATGCGAGCGAGGTCTTGCTGCACGACCTTGGGATCGTACGGCTGGCCGGGACGCGCGGCGATCACCGACATGATGGTTTGCGTCGGCACGTGGAGGTTACCGGTGATGTCTACGGAGACGATCTTCGGCCCGGTTGCCGGAGATGCGGGCGCGATGGCTAACGCTGCCATCGCGAGCAGCGAGAGTACCGCCACCCACCGTTGTAACGGCCCCACGCGCCGCCCGGGTCTAAAGGTCATCTAAGAAAATCGCTCCTCCAAGCGTATCGCTCGCAGCCCGGCACGCCCTGTTCCGCCCACCTTTCCCGGGGTCCTTGCTCGTCGCCGAAGCCTGAATGTGCGTTTAATCAAAGGTCGATGCTACCAGAAATAACGTTGAAAGGTGAGGCTGAAGCCGGTATTACCGACGAGCGGCGCGTTCGCAAGATATCCCCCGTTGTAACCCACGGGTGCCGTCGGCAACTCGAGAAGCCTCGTTGGACCGCTCTGATAATAGAAGTTCAGGTTCGCGGAGGTGTCCCGGTTCGGCGCCACCGAGAGTCCGAACGATTGGATCTGCGGAATTCCAAAGGTCACCGCGTAGACCGCGCTTACGGCTTTGCCGAGCAGCCGCGTCGCCGTCAACCCGACGTTTCCGTAGTAGCCGAGCGTGAGGTTGATGCTCGATAATCCCAAGCCTTGCCCGAGCGTGCTCTCGACGGGCGCGAGCAGACCGGCCGTGAACTGCGCGTTGAGCAAGTTGAAGGCTTCCTGACCCACGGTGATCGTGCTGCGCTGCGGGAGCGAGACGTTCGGAATCGGCGAGAGCGTGCCCAGCGGCGTGATGCCGTTGGGCTGCTGACGCGCGTAGACGCCTTGCTGCGTAAACCCGATCCCGTTGATGAAGCCGCCGAACGGCGCGATCAAACCAAGAATCTGGTCCTGCGTGTAGCCGGGAGGATTCGACGTGAGCGCGATCTTGAAGTTCGGAATCTGTCCGTCGACGCGAATCGTGATCTCGGCGCTGCCGTACGGATTGCGCGCGCGGTCCGGATCCGGGTTGACGACGCTCGTCGTCGCAACCGCGCTGAGGGTCGGAAGCACGCCGTCGCTCGCGTTGAACCGCACGCTGCCTTTCTGCACGCGGAAGGCGCGGTCGAAATAGGTGAGCGTGCCTCCGGTGGAATCGAAGCCGCCGGCCAGCGTCGGTGCGGCGAGCGTCCCCGCAACCGCGATCGAGCCGGTGACGCCGATATCCAGACCCGCGCCGTAGCCGTTACCGCGTACGCGCACGTTCTTGCCGGCGGTCGCGTGGAGATCGAACGCGAGCGGCAGCGGCCGCGCGCCCGAGCCCGAGCCTTGCGCGGCCTTGACGAACGAGGCGAACGAGAGCGCCGCGTTGCTCAGCGTCGCGTTTCCGGCGAGCAGCGCGTCGGCACTCGGCTTCTTCGTCAGCGAAAGGCGACCGTCGAGCGTTCCGTTGCCGTACGCCGGCAGATCGAGCTGCGCGCCGCGCGCGTTTGCCGTAAACGCAAGCGTTGCGCCGCCTGCGGAGAAGCCGTTCGCGAAGCCGACGTTGCCCGACGCTGCGATCGTCCCGCTCCCGAGCCGCGCCGACGCGCGCTGGAGGGTCGCGGCGCTGTGATTGAAGACGATGGCGGCGGCGATCTGCGAGATCGGCGCGCGCTCGAGATCGCTCACGTACGAACCGTTGGCAAGCTCGACGCGCCCGACGATCTCGGGTCGCGCCACCGTACCGGAGAGCCCGACGTGCCCGTCGATCGTCCCGGTGAGCTTCGAGTTGTTTCCGAGCGCCGCGTCGAGAATTCCGGGATCGAGACCAACCACGTCGAGGTCGAACGAGATCGGCTCGCCGGGAGCCGCCAAGCGCAGCGGCGCGAGTTCGAGCGGAAGCGAGCCGGCCAGAGTCGCCTGACCGTGCGTGAACGTCGCGCCGGCGTCGGAGAGCACCAGCGCCCGCCGCGCCACGCGAACTTCGCCGAAGAGCGATGCGATCGGAATCCCGTATGCGACCACGTCGCTAGCATCGAATCCGGCGAGGAACGTCGGCGATTTGTACGTTCCGCCGATCTTGAGCGTCGACTCGAACGAGCCGCGGACCGGCACGCGATACCGCGCGACGTCGTAGACGAGTTGCGCGAGGTGGTCGGTCGACGCGTGCACCTGCACGTCGATCGGTTCGGTCGGACTCAGTCCGAGCGTACCGGCGGCGGTAGCCGATAGGGTCGAGGTCGCGATCTCGGCGCGATCGATAACGACGCGGCGCCCGGCGGAGTGAAGGCTGAGGTTAGCGCGATCGAGCGTGAGCGGTCCGAGCGTCCCATTCGCGACGGCGGCGTTTGCTTTCAGCGCCATGTTCGGATATCGGCCGTGCACCGATGCGGTGCCGGACGCGCGCCCCGTGATCGGCACGCTCTGCATTCCGAGCGCCGGCATCCAAAGCGACAGGTCGAGATCGTCCACCGCGCCGTCCAAATCGAATCGCGAGCGTACCAGCGTCGATTGCCACTCCGCCGCAGGTTGCAGCCCGATCGAACCTTTCGCCCGCAGCGTCCCCTCGCTGCCGCCGACGGCGAGCGCGCCGGTAACGACGTTGCGCGCGCTCGACCAGGTCGCTTTCGTATCGCCGATCGGCAAGTTCCGGTAGCGGAAGCCGCGCACGTCGATCTTGCCGCTCGACGTGATCTGCGCGTTGCGCGACGCCGCGGCGAGCTCGACCGTGCCGTTGCCGTCGAGCGTATCGCCGGTATCGAAGAAGTTGTTGAAATCAGAGAGATCGGCGCGTGGCGCGCGCAGCGCGATCGCGGTATCGTGCGGCCGCGCCTCGGCCGAGAAATGGGTCTGCGTCGTACCGATGAGTACCGATGCATCGCGGATCGAGACGCCGCGCGCGTCCGCGGCGAGCGACGCAGTGCCATTGATGAACGGTAAGCCATTGATCTCGCCGGCCGGCACGCCCACGCTTCCACTGACGTTCGGCGTCGCGCTGCGCCCGGCAACGTGGAGCCGGGCGTTGAACGTGCCGTCCGTCATATAGTTGGGGAGCCCGAACGAGCGAAGCGCCGGCTCGATGCGCGCGGCCGGCACGCCGGCATCGATCGCATAGCCCGGCGTGCGCGAAGTGAGGTCGAGAATTCGGCCGTTGACGTTGGCGTACGTGCCGCCGAGCGCACCGAGGATGCGCTGCAGCGCGACGTCGGTGCCGGCGAGGCGAACGTCGCCGTTGCCGGTCATTGTGAAGCGATCGAACCGCGATCCCGAAATGGCCACGCCGCCGGCAAACGACGGGAGCGGCGCACCGGCCGCGAGCATTCCGGTTACCGAGAGCGTGCCGCCGTCGAGCGGCAGGCCGATGCCGTGCAGCTGCGATGCGTGCAATCCGTTGGCGACGAGTGCGAGGGCGTTCGTCCGTGGATTGGCGGCAGTGGGGGCGAGCGCAAACGTCCCGGCCGCGACGAGATCGCCGCCCGCCGTTCGCGCGTTCGCGGAATAGACGCGCATGCGATTGCCCGCAATGGCGAGCGTCATGCTCGCGTCGTCGATCGGAACGCCGCGCAGGGATGCGCCGTGCATCGCTAAGTGCGAACCCTGCACGATGATGCGCTGCGGCGCGATGGCGATGCCGACTGTGCCGGCGATCGGTCCGCGTCCCTCGAGCGTGTCGCCGATGAGCGGCCGCAGCCCCTCGAACGTGCCGCGGTAGGCACCGTACGCCGCAAACTGCCGCGACGAGAACGCGCCGTGTCCGTCGAACCGCCCCCAGCCGCCCGTCGCGCGGAGCACGTCGACCGCCGCGTCTTGCAACGTTCCACCGAACGCCGCGTCGAGCGATGTAAAGCCGACGCCCGCGATGCTCGCGTCGCGTACGGCGACGCGGCCCGCGAGCACGATGTCGTTTCCGGCGCCGCCGCCGGCGAGCGCGACCGCGGTCACCTGCCCGTTCACGTCGGGCATCTCCGGGAGCGAGATGCCGGGGAAGCTCTTCAGCGCGGCCGCGCGCATGTGGAGATTGCGCGCCAGCATCCAGAACGCGCTCGTCGAGTGCGGACGGTCGAGCACGTACGCGCCGTCGAAATCGCCGCGCTCGGTGTGGAGCCAAAACGGCTCGACGGCCGCGGTACCGTTCCGGTCGGTATCGACGATCGCGGCGACCCGCGCGACGCCGCGCGTCGACGCCACGCTGCCGATCACGTGAAAGAGCAAATCGGTGCCGGTCGCCGATGCGTCGACCACGATCGGTTCGTCGCCAAGCATTTCGTCGAGGTAAGGCAAATGGCTCGCCGGCCCTTCGACGTGGATCGCGAAGCGCGAATCGAGATGCGTGCCGATCCGCAGCGTTCCGTCCAGACGCAGCGCGATGCCGCCATACGAGACGCGCAACGGCGCGAGCGCGACGACGTTTGAATGATAGACGACGCCCGCTTTGAGCAGCTCGAACGGCATGTCGCGATAGCGGGCGCGCGCGGCCGTGACCTTCGCGACGATCACGGGATCGTCGATCGGCCCATTGACGAGCACGCCGAGCCGAGCCGCGCCCGAGATCGGCTGATCGCTCGCGAACGTGAACGCGCGCCGAAGGGTAGAGAGATCGCCGGTGCCGGAAACACCCAGGCGAAGCTGAGCTTTACCCGTGAGGCCGCCGGTGAAGTCGTAGACCCCGCCGTCGATGTGCAGCGGCAATCCCGCAAGGCCGGCGCTCGCGTCGCGCACGTACACTGCGTTGTCGATGACTCCGAGATGCGCGTTGAGATGCTCGACCGGCGCGGCGAGCGCCACGATCGCCAGACGCGCGTCGCGGACGTCGAGGCTCATCCCGACGTGATAGTGCGGCGATTGGTTGGGCATCACGTCGAGCGCGTAGAGCTTCGCGTCGAAGTTGCGCGCCTCGCCGCCCAACACTCGCACCGCGGGCGTGTCGGCACCGTAGTTCGCGAGCGCGCGTGCTGGAAAGTATGCGGCGCGGGCGTGATGGATCGCATACCCCGCAATCGCATCGATGCGTCCGGCAATCGTGAACGGCTCGCGCCGGCTCTCTTCGAAGGCACCGAGGACGGTATAGCGCGTTACCGCGGCGGTATCGATCAAACCGTCGACGACGATCCCATCCACGCGCAGCCGCTTGGCGCTGGCTTCGTATGCCGACGGCTCGCGCAGCTCGATCCGCGCGTCTGTAACGCGGAACCCGAACCGAATCGGCACCGGATTGACGCGCAGCGGCGCCGGCGCGGGTGCGCCGCCGCTCGGTATCGCCACGTTGAACGACCCGTCCTTGAAACGGATCAGCGTGAGCCGGGGACGGTCGACCTCGATCCCGGTTAGTCCGTAGCGATGGCGGCTGCCGGGCAGTAGATCGCGCGGCGAGTAGCGGATGACGATGCGTCCGACGTTGAGCAACGGCTCGCGTCCTCGCTCGGCATCCACACCGACGAACTCGGCCGAGCGCCACCCAATGTGAAACTCCGCGACACGCAGGCGATAGCCCGCAAGCCCAGCGGCCCCTTGGATCATAACGCGCACGAGCTCGTGCCGCTTTGCGACCGCGAGTGCGAGAACGATGATTGCGGCCACCAGGACCGTCGCAAAGCGTTTTGACACGTGACTGACGGTACTATACCGCTATTGCTGCACGAGGCCCCGCCGGGCTAAGGAGCTTCTAAAGAAGCACCTTACAGATCGAGGTTCTTGACGCTCTTGGCATAGTCGAAGATATACTGCTTGCGCGCCTCGACTTTATCGCCCATCAAATCCGTGAAGATCTGCTCGGCTTCGACCGCGTCTTCGACCGTGATCTGCTTGAGCCGGCGGTTTCCGACCTCCATCGTGGTCTCGGCCAGCTGCCCGGCATCCATTTCGCCAAGCCCTTTGTATTGCTGGATGACGTAGTCTTTGCCGTCGTCGCCGACGATCGACTTCATCTCCGCATCGTTAAAGGCCCACCACTGCCTCTTGCCCTTGCGTATGCCGTAGAGCGGCGGCTGGGCGATGTAGACGTGGCCGTCTTCGACGAGCGGGCGCATTTGGCGGTAGAAAAACGTCAGCAGCAACGTGCGGATGTGCGAGCCGTCCACGTCCGCGTCGGTCATAATGATGATCTTGTGGTAGCGCAGCTTCTGCACGTTGAACTCATCGCCGAACCCCGTCCCGAGCGCCGTGATCATCGTGCGAATCTCTTCGTTGGCCAGCACTTTGTCTAGCCGGGCCTTTTCGACGTTGATAATCTTGCCGCGCAGCGGAAGGATAGCTTGCGTATTGGGATCGCGGCCTCCCTTGGCCGTGCCGCCGGCCGAGTCGCCTTCGACGAGGAAGATCTCGCTCTCGGCGGGGTTGGTGTTCTTGCAATCGACGAGCTTGCCGGGAAGCCCCGAGCCTTCCAGCGCATTCTTACGCCGCGAGAGATCGCGGGCTTTTTTCGCGGCGTCGCGGGCGCGCTGCGCCTGCATGCACTTCTCGATGATCGCGCGCGCGTACTTGGGATTCTCCTCGAGAAAGAACTCGAGCCGCTCCGAGACGAGTCCCGCGACGATGCTACGCACCTTGGCGTTGCCCAACTTGGTCTTGGTTTGGCCTTCGAACTGGGGGTCTTGGAGCTTCACCGAGACGACCGCCGTGAGTCCTTCCACGACGTCGTCGGTGGAAAGCGATCCGTCGGACTCCTTGAGCATGCCGCGTTTGCGCGCGTAGGAGTTCACGGTGGTGGTAACGGCCTGGCGGAAGCCTTGGAGGTGCATGCCGCCCTCGATCGTTCCGATAGTATTGGCGTACGAGAAGATCTGGTCGGCATAGGCGCCGGTATATTGCATCGCCACTTCGACGTCGACGCCGTCGCGCTCCGCGTGGGTGGAGATGATCGGATGGAGCGGATCCTTCTTTTCGTTGAGCCACTCGACGAACGAGACGATGCCGCCGTCGAATCTGTACGTTCGCTCGCGCACGGTTTCGCCGCGCTCGTCGCGCAGCGTGATCGAGAGGCCCCGGTTGAGAAACGCAAGCTCGCGCAGGCGCTTCTGCAGGATGTCCCAGTGAAACTCCGTGACTTCGAACATTTCCGTATCGGGTTTGAACCACTGCATCGTCCCGGTGCCTTCGGTTCGCCCCAGCTTCTTGAGTTTCTCAACGGTGATGCCGCGCTCGAACTTCATTTGCCAGACGAATCCGTCGCGCCGTACTTGCGTGGTCGTCCACTCCGACAGGGCGTTCACGACCGAAATGCCGACGCCGTGAAGGCCTCCGGAAACCTTGTATCCCCCCTTGCCGAACTTACCGCCGGCGTGGAGGATCGTCATCACGACTTCGAGCGCCGGCAGCTTCTCCTCGGCGTGAAGGTCGATCGGGATGCCGCGGCCGTCGTCTTCGACCGAGCACGACCCGTCCTTGTACAGGACCACGCTGACGTTGTGCGCGTACCCCGCAAGCGCTTCGTCGACGGCATTGTCGACCGCTTCGTACACCAGCTGGTGGAGGCCGCGCTCGGCGGTATTGCCGATGTACATGCCGGGGCGCTTGCGTACCGCTTCAAGCCCCCGTAAGACTTCGATTTGTTCCCCGGTATAGTTCGTTGACATTCCGTTCTTCGCTTTTTGGATTCTAGCGGACGCCGCCTTCGCCGTAGAGCAGTTCGTTCAGCTCGTCCCCTAAGATGCTGCGGACGGTCGCGGGCATGATCTCCTCCGGCGAAAGGTTGCTGCGCAACAAGACGTACGAACTCGCCGCGATCCGCTCGCGCCCGTCGGTCGAGAGCCGCTTCGCTTTGCGCGCGCGGACGAGCATCGCCCACCAATGCGCGAGCATCAGGCTGCGAACGCGTTCGTACTCCTCATTCCGTAACCCCGAAACCAGCGCAGCCGTTCCGCTATAACCCAGCCACGGCGCTTCGGCGAGCAAGCGTGCGGTGGCCGCGATGATCCGGTCGGCGCGGGCCGCCTCGCACGCCGCGCAGAGCGCTTGCGGCGCCGTCGCGGAGAGCGCCCCGCAGCCCGCGCAGGCCTTCCATCCGGCCGCTTCACGGCCGCTGCGCCGGCGCTCGACCTGGCGCCGGAAACGTCCCAGCGCCTCGGCCGCCGTCGCTGAATCGCCCTGGTAGGGGTCGGCGGCCGGGCGCGCGGTACGCTGCCCGCGCGGCGTGGCCCTCGGCCGCGCGTCGTGGATCTTCCCCACCCGGAAACGCAGCTGTTCGACCCCAGCCGCGGGCACGCGCGCTTTTACGGCGCGCAGCACGTCCTCGGCGAGGAAGGTGAGTTGGTGGCTCCACGCGCTGGAGCGCGTCGTCACCGTGAGCGTGCCGCCGGCAATTCGCGCCGGACGCGAGTTGCGCGCGACGTCGGCGCCGACGATCTCCTTCCAGCCCGCTTCGAGCAACGCGACGGGCTCGTTGGAGCCGCCGTCGGCCGGGCGCCACTGCGCGAGCGCGTTGCCGAGTTTTAGCATGCGACCCGGGCGTGGACGGTCGCGTCGACCACCTGCGAAAGATGCGCACCGCCGGAAAGGCCGACCGGCAGGTGCGTCGCCGTGACGAAGGTCTGCTCGTACGCGCCGACCTCGTGCAAGAGCGCCGCGGCGCGATCCTCGTCCAGTTCTGAAAGCACGTCGTCGAGCAGCAACAGCGGCGCGTCGTTCGCGCGTTCGCTCATCACGGCGTATTCCGCGAGTTTGAGCGCGAGGACGGCAGTACGCTGCTGACCCTGCGAGCCATACGCTGCCAGCGAGATCCCGTCGAGCTCGAGACGCACGTCGTCGCGATGCGGACCGGCGACCGCGGATTTGCGCGCGCGCTCTGCATCGACCGACGCCGCCAAACGCGCGTCCAGCGCGGCACCGATCGCCTCGCGGCTGGCCGTTTCGAAAGCCACGTTCGGATCGTATGCGATCTCGAGCCGCTCGCGGCCGGCAAACCGGGCGTGTGCGATGCGAGCGTGGTGCGCGAGCGCGCCGACGAACGCATGTCGCGCGAGTGCGATCTCCGTCCCCGCCTCGACCAAGGTGCGGTTGTACGTTGCCAGCAAATCCGCATCGGCTGCGATTGCTCCGCGCAGCAGCGCATTCTTTTGCTGCAGCGCTTTGCGATACCGGGCGAGCTCGTAATAGTAGCGCGGCTCGCTCTGAGCGAGCGCGACGTTGAGAAATGCGCGGCGCGCGCTCGGCGTACCGCTTGCCAGGTGCAGATCGGCGGGAACGAACGTCACGACCCGCATCTTGCCGAGGTATCCCGCGTACCGCACGCCGCCGCCGTTGACGGTGTAACTCTTGTTCGTACCGCGTGCGGAACGCTCGATGGAGCAGGCCAGCTCGACGCGACCTGCCCGCAGCGTCGCGTACCCCCAGAGCGCGGCGCGCTCGCAGCCCGTACGAATCGTGTCGCCGTCGCGAGCGGTCCGAAACGATTTCCCGGTTCCCAGCATCGCGATGCCTTCCAAGAGGTTGCTCTTCCCTTGCGCATTGTGGCCAACAAAAACGTTGAGTCCCGCGGCGGGCTCGAGATCGAGGTGGCTGTAGTTGCGAAAATCCGTCAGTAGCAGACGCGCGAGGACCACATCATTGCCGCAGCGGCATGAGCACGTAGAGTTGTTCTCCGCTGTCCAATGGCTCGAGCGGACGAATCGCCGCAGGAGAGAGCGGACCCAATAGTTCGATGACGGTCTTCTCACTCTTGATATGGTTGAGAATTTCCACCAAATAGCGCGCGTTGAAGGCGATCGTAAGGTCGTCGCCGGTCTGTTCGACCTCGAGCTCCTCGTACGCGTTGCCCGAGATGTCTGAGCTGGCGGTGACGATCAGGGTCTGATTCGCTACGGCGAGCTTCACCATGCTGGCGCGGTCGCCGGCGACGAGCTCGGCGCGGCGGAGACTGCCTATTAACTGCGCCGTGCTCACCGTGACCGACCGGTCGAACTTGGCCGGGATCACCTGCTGGTAATTGGGGTATTGGCCATCCACCAGCCGGACCGTAATGGCAACGTCGCCGCTGGTCATCTGAAGCTGATTACTCTGGGCGCCCAGCGCCGTCACGGCGATCTCCTCGCTCGCCCCGAGGTTCCGCGCCGCCTCATTGAGGGCTCGCGAGGGGACGATGTACTTTTCGGTGCTCGAGCCGCTGTCGAGCGTCGTGGCGAACTTCGCGAGCCGGTAGCCGTCGGTCGCGACCATCGTGAGCGAGTTCCCCTCCACCTCGAGGAGAGTGCCCATCAGCACCGCGCCGCGCGCCTCTTCGCCCGAAGCGGCGAAGATCGTGGCGTCGATCGCGTCGCGGAAGCGCCTGGCCGCAATGCTGAAGTGCGATCCCCGGGCTGCGGCCGGCAGCGGCGGATACTCATCGGCCGGAAGTGCGTGAAAATCGTAGTTGCTCCGCGCGCACTTGACGCTCGCGCGCGTCGGCGTGCCGGTCAGTTCGAGCGTACCGGGCGAGAGATTCCCAAGGTAGCTCGCAAACAGCTTGGCCGGGATCGTGACGGAGCCGGCCTCCGCAACCTGCGCCGGGAAGCCGTGCTCCAGCGTGAGCTCGAGATCCGTCGCGCGCACCGCGATCTTGTCGCCATCGGCCTGGAGCAGCACGTTGGAGAGGACCGGTACTGTCGTGTGCGCGTTGACGACCTTGCTCGCGGCACCGACGGCCGTCGCGATGTCCTTCGTTGTGCAGGTGAACTTCATCGTTTCCACCGTTGGTCGCGAAACGCGATTTTCCTAGTTAGTAAAGATTGTAAGCCGTAGTAGTAGTAAGGCGGTGCATTCTGGGGACAAGCCGGATTTTGCCCGACGGGGTCACGTCGCTTTGATGTGTCTAACTTGTGAATGGTTCTGCCGGCCTCTGCACCGCTGTGGGCGGAACCCGGGAAACTGCGCGCCGCGCGAGCGAGCGGACCACCCGTGTGAGTGGAATGTTCAGGGATTCTGACACATCGCGATAAGCTGACGTATCTTATTACGATACGCCTCGTCGCGCTGCATTTGTTCCTTAATCTTATCGCGGGCATACATCACGGTGGTGTGATCTTTCTTCCCGAAGTCGCGCGCGATCTGCGGCAGCGAGTAGTTCGTCAGCTCCGTCGCGATATACATCGCGATCTGGCGCGGCGCCGCGAGGCGCTGATCGCGCCGGCCGTTATCCATCTCCTTAACCGTCAATCCGTGTGCGCCGGAGACCGTTTCCTTAATCTTGGCGATCGTGATGCGGTAGGAAGGCGCCTGCGCGAGCGCGCTCTTAAGCACGTCGGCCGCGAGATCCGTGGTGATCGGGGCTTTCGTCAGCGATGCATAGGCGATCACGCGTATCAGCGCGCCTTCCAGCTCGCGGATATTCGAGGGAATCACCTTGGCGATAAACGACGTGACCTCGTCGGGAACGGGAATATTCTCACTCGCCGCCTTCTTGCGCAAAATGGCTTCGCGCGTTTCGAGATCGGGGGCTTGGATATCGGTGAGCAGCCCCCACTCGAACCGCGATCGAAGACGCGCTTCGAGCGTTTGAATCTCTTTGGGCGGACGATCGGACGAAATGATGAGCTGGCGTCCCGATTCGTGCAGCGCGTTGAACGTGTGGAAGAACTCTTCTTGCGTCGTCTCTTTGCCGGCCAAAAACTGGATGTCGTCGATCAGCAGGACGTCGACTTGGCGGTACCGGTTGCGGAACTCGGGCGTTCGGTTGTTCTGCAGCGCGATGATGAACTCGTTGGTGAACTTCTCGCACGTTGCGTACACGACGTTCGCCGCGAGATTGTCTTGGATCACGCGGTGTCCGATCGCGTGCATCAAGTGCGTCTTGCCCAAACCGACCCCGCCGTACAGGAAGAGCGGGTTATAGGCGCGCGCCGGCGCGCCGGCGACGGCTTGCGCCGCCGCGTGCGCGAACCGATTGGAGTTGCCGACGACGAACTCTTCGAAAGTATAACGCGCATTAAGATTCGCACTGCGGAAATCCTCAAACGGGCGCGCGGGAATGCCCGCAGCGGCGCGCGGCCCATCCATCGGTTCGGCGACCGAAAGCCTCAGCTCGACGCTCGTACCAAAGAGTTCGCTCAACACGTCGATCATTTGCGCGCGAAGCTTGCTTCCTACCCAGTCCTGTGCGAACTTACTGTGCACCGCGAGATGGAGCTCGTCGCCGTGAAAGGAGACGAAACGGATCGGCTTGATCCACATCTCGAAGACCGGTTTGGAGAACGTATGCTCCAACGTAACGAGTGCAGATTGCCAGAGCTCGTTGGAGGTGTCCGCGTTCGTCGCAAGCGCCATCCTGCATCCTTCCGAAACAGCATCGACTAATAGCACCCACGCAGCGGGCCCTTTACGCTAAGAGCCCAGCCGCGCCACCCCCGTGAGGGCGCAACCACTTGGCTTAATCAAGCCTTGCTCCTGCGGAATCTATGCACGACTTTATACACTTATCCACAGCTCGCTGCGAGCCGTATTTCGGGGAAATTTCCGATTTATGAACGGGTATAGTGGGAACCCGCGCGCGGCTCGAATTCCTCTACGAAATAAGGCCCGACTGGCAGCTTTTGAGGGTTTCTTTACGCCCTTTTCCACAAGCTTGTCCACAGGTGTGGAGAGAGAGGTAGTGACTCAGCGTGACGCCCGGTATGCCCGCGCACCGGCATACGAACGTGGGTTCGCCTGCCGCCGCAATTCCCCACCGGAAGTATTGCAAGGTAAAGCGACTTGAGTTATCTTTTTAAGGGTTAGCCCATAACGCATAGTTACTCGATCGCTCCTTGCGAGAGTAAGGGGTCCCGGAAGGGTAGGAAAGACCGCCAGGGCCCCTTCTCATTATCGTACTGGGTCGCTCGCCCCGCCGCTGTCGAGCTCAAGTTACTACCCGCCCGCGATACTCGACCGGTCTTTCGGCTATACTTCAAGCGTGCCGTGGCTTTTCAACTGGATGACCTACAACTCGATCGTAAGCTTCATCCAGGCCTTCCACCTCGAGATCGGACTCGTCATTGGGGCACTGGTCCTCATCATGCTGGTCGCCAGGCCGCAGCGCTAGTCCCCGCCGCGAAACACTGGCGGACGGTCGCCTGCTGAGGCCGACTCCAGCGCGTTGCATTTTGTCGAGCCTCTGCTACAATGGGCCGGCTATGTTCCATTTCGACCTGCAGCTCTTTGCCTCGAAAAAGGGGGCAGGCTCCACCCGCAACGGCCGCGACTCCAACGCCCCGCGCCTCGGTGTAAAGCGTTTCGGGGGCGAGCGCGTGATCGCCGGAAATATTCTGGTTCGGCAGCGCGGCACGCGATTCTATCCGGGCTCGAACGTCGGGATCGGCCGCGATCACACGCTGTTCGCGTTAATCGAGGGCGTCGTGGAGTTCAGCCGCCACGCCGAACGCAAGCGCGTTTCGGTCGTTCCCGCGGCATAAGCCTGTTTTTGCGCCGTTACGGGGCCGTTAGGCCCCGTTTTCATTTCCGGCGAAGGTAGGCGCGCGTGCAGTTCATCGATGAAGCGGCGATCAGTGTTGCGGCCGGTGACGGCGGCGACGGGCTCATTGCATGGCGTCGCGAGAAATACGTGCCGAAGGGCGGACCGGCCGGCGGCGACGGCGGGCACGGCGGAAGCGTCTATCTCGAAGCGGCGCCGGAGCTCTCGACGCTCGTCGAGTTCCGTTTTCGCCGCAGCTTTGCCGCTGAGGCCGGCAAGGCGGGCGGGACGTCTAACAAATCCGGCCGCAGTGGTGACGATCTCACCATCGCCGTTCCGGTCGGAACGCTCGTCTATAAGCAACGCGAGAGCGGCGAAGACTTTCTCACCGATCTCAATCGTCCCGGTATGCGCGTGTTGGCGGCCAAAGGCGGCCGCGGCGGGCTCGGCAATCAACACTTTGCGACCAGCGTTCGTCAGGCGCCGCGTTTCGCCGAGCGCGGGGAACCAGGCGAGAAGCTCACGCTGCGGCTCGAGCTGCGACTGCTCGCGGACTGCGGCGTCGTCGGGGTTCCCAACGCCGGAAAATCCACGCTGCTCACGGTCGTTTCCGCCGCACGGCCGAAGATCGCGGACTATCCTTTCACGACGCTCGAGCCGCAGCTCGGCGTTGTGCGCATCTCCGACGAAGAATCGTTCGTGATGGTCGACGTCCCGGGTTTAGTCGAAGGCGCGCACCAGGGCGTCGGACTCGGCGACCAGTTTTTAAAGCACATCGAGCGCACGCGCGCGCTCGTGCATCTTCTCGACGGCGCAAAATCGCTCGACGAGATTCTCGCCGATAAAGCGACCATCGAGGACGAGCTGCGGGCGTGGAACCCGACGTTGCCGGAGAAGCCGACGCTGCTGGTGCTCAATAAGATCGACCTTCCGCAAGCGCGAGAATCGCTCGAGGCACTGCGTGCGTGCTTTCCGGAGATCCGCGGCATCAGCGCGGCAACCCACGAGGGCGTGCGCGAGTTGACGCTCGCCGTCGCGCGGACCATCGAACACGCACCGATGCCGGACGTCGCGGCCCCGGCGTCCGCGCGCATCGAACTGATCTCCCCCGACGCATTCGCCGTCGTGCGCGGCGACGACGGGGCGTTCGTGATTTCGGGCGAGCGCGTCGAGCGTCTCGCGGCGATGACCGACTTCGACTCCGACGAAGCGCTCGCGCGGTTCGAACGCGCGCTCGGCAAGATGGGAGTCGAGAAGCGGCTGCAAGAGATGGGTGCCGCCGAAGGGGATACGGTACGCATTGGGCCGTACGAGTTTACGTACTCATGAGAATAGGCGTTTTCGGCGGCACATTCGACCCCATTCACAACGCGCACTGTTTCGTCGCGGAGTCGGCGCGGCTGCTCGAGCGGCTCGATCGCGTGCTGTTCGTTCCTACCGGAAACAACCACTATCGCGACAAGCCTCAGGCGGGTGCGACGCATCGCTGCGCGATGATCCTCGGCGCGATCGAAAGCAACCCCGCCTTTGCGCTCGATCACACCGATCTGCGCGAGGATGCCACCGGTTACACCGCCGATCTCCTACCGCGTCTGCACGCGCAGTATCCCGGCGCGAGATTCACGTTCATCATCGGCGCCGACTCGCTAGCCAGCGCGAACTGGGTGCGTCTCGACGAAGTGCTCGAGGCGCTCGAGCGGTTCGCGATCGCGCCCCGCCCCGGCGTACAGGCCGACGCGCTGGCGCGGGTGATCGCCGCGGTGCCGCCGTCATTGCGCGAACGCGTAACCACGCTCAATCTGCCCGAAATTCCTTCGTCGGCGAGCCTGGTGCGCAACCTGCTCGCGCAGGGACGCAGCGTGCGGTATCTCGTTCCCGAGCCGGTCTGGAAGTACATCGTCGCGCACCAGCTCTACGGCTATCACGGCGACGGAGCTGCGGCGTAGCGTGCGCGCCGTCTTCGCCGTCGCACTCTTCGCGCTGCTCTCGGCCTGCGCGGCCTCGCAATCGCCCGACGACGGCGCGGTCTGCGCGGCCTACACCGCCGGACGTTCGCACGTCGAGGTCGTGGCCGACGGAACGGTGACGCGCGTGCTCGGCGTCGCGCCGGGGCGCACGAGCCCGCACGAAGGGTTTCTCTTGCGCCTTGGGTCGGGCTGTGACGCGATCGTACGCGTCGAGGTCAACACGGATTTCACCGGCACGATTCCGCTCGCGCAAGGCGATCGTGTCGTGGTGAAGGGCGAGTACGAATACTACTCGCTCGGCGGCGTCATCCACTGGACGCACCGCGACCCGCGCGGCCGTCACGAAGGCGGCTTTATCGAAGCCGGCGGGCGAACGTACTCTTAGCGCGGCTCATGCGGCTCGTCCGAATCGTGCTCGCCAGCGCGTCGCCGCGCCGGTACGAACTGCTGCGCTCGCTCGGCGTAGAGGTCGAGGTCGTTCCGAGCGGCTACGAGGAGCCCGCGCTCGACGGCGCGACGCCGGCCGAACTTGCGAGCCGGCATGCAGCCGCGAAGCTTCACGCGGTGCAGGCGAAGCGCGGCGGCACCGCGATCCTCGCCGCCGACACGGTCGTCGATCTCGACGGAGCGGCACTCGGTAAACCGGGCGACTCGGCCGACGCGGCGCGGATGCTCGGCTTGCTCTCCGGCCGCGAGCACCAGGTCCATACGGCATTTGCGCTCGCACTGCCGGGATTGCCGGCGCTGCACGAGCGCGAGACGACGCGCGTCCGCTTCTATCGGCTGACCCCCGCCGAGATCGAAGAGTACGTCGCCACCGGCGAGCCGCTCGACAAGGCGGGCGCCTACGGAATCCAAGGACGCGCCGCTTCGCTCGTCGAGTCGATCGAGGGCGACTTTTACACGGTGATGGGCTTGCCGCTGGCTCGCTTCATTCGCGCCGTTCGGCGGTCAGGATTCACGTTGCCGGTAACGAATGAACCGCGCCTGGCGTAGCGCGCCGTTTTCATCGCACCATCTCGGGGTCGACTATCTTTACGTATCGGGACGAACGCAGGCTCTTTGCGCTGATCGGCATTATCATCGCGGCCGCGCTCTTGGCGCTGCTGCAAATCGGCGCGCAGCGCACGGGATCGGTCAGCCCGGTCGCGACCGCGGCGAGCTCGCTGATCGGCATCGGCGAAGCGACGGTCTCTGCCGTGATCGGCGGCACCCGCGCGGCGGGATTGGCGCTGCTGGCATTGCCGGGACTCGAGCGCGATAACGCGGCGCTGCGCGCGCAGAATCGGCAGCTCGTCGAAGAGAACGCGCGGCTGCACGAGCTTGCCGCCGCGTATGCGGCAGAGACCGCGGTGCGTCCGGTCGTCGATCTCTATCGCGGCGTCGAGGCGCGCGTGATCGGATTTCCGCCCGAGAACGAGTCGCGCACCGTCACGATCGATAAGGGATCGCGCGAGGGCGTCCGCCGTGACGACGGCGTACTCGCGGCCAGCGGCGTCGTCGGACGCATTGCGACGGTCGGACCGTTTTCGAGCACCGTCTTGCTCGCGACCGATTACACCAGCCGAATTCCCGCGATTCTCCAGCGCGGCCGCTGGTGGGGCATCGCGCGCGGCAACCTGACGAGCATCGTGATGGAGTACGTCCCGCAGGACGCGCCGATTCGCGTCGGCGATGTGGTGGTGACGGGGAACGGCCGCTCGTTTCACTCCGGCGCCCCGATCGGTATCGTGACCGCGATCGAACGCGGCGACGCCGCGCTCTATCAAACGGCGGTGGTCAAGACGCTCGTCGATCTCAACGCCCTCGATCGCGTTGTCGTCGTTCCGCAGTAAACCGCACGTCGCCCCGTACGTCGGCCCGGCGTGGTACGTGGCCGCGACATGGCTGATCGTCGCGCTCGTGGCGCAGGCAACGATCGTGCACGAGCTCGCGATCCGCAACGTCGTCCCCAGCCTCGTGCTGGTGGTGGTGGTGTGGTATGCGATCCGCGTCGATACGCGGCGCGCCGCGGTCTACGGACTCGCTGCCGGGTTCGGCGAGGACGCGCTCTCGGCGCAGACGGGCGCATCGTGGACGATCGCAACCTGCTTGAGCGCGCTGCTCGCAAGCCGGCTCTCGCGCGGATTCTTCGCCGATTCGATTCCGCTCGCCGCATCGGTCACGGTGGTGGCGACCTTGCTGCGCGCGCTCGTTTTTTGGACGATCATGGCGCTGTCGGGTTATCCATCCGGCTTGGGAACGATGCATTTTCACGAAGCGCTCGCCCAGGCGGTGCTCAACACCCTCGTCATCGTCGCGGCGATGATCGTCGCGCGCCGGTTCGAACCGCCGACGGAATCGTGAACCAGCGCGCGCCGCGGATCAAACCGTGGCGGACTCCAACCTGGCGGCTCGTCGGGTTTTGCGCCGTCGTCGCGCTCGCGCTGGCGGCGCTGCTCGGGCGACTCGTCCAAGTGCAGCTGCTCGACGGCGAACGGTATCGCGCCGCGGCGCTCGCGAACCAAGTGCGACTCATTCCGGTTGCGGCGCCGCGCGGCATGATCTTCGATCGGCACGGAACCGTGATCGCACGGAGTTTGCCGTCGTTCGTGGTCGCGCTGATACCGTCGGAGGTTACCGACGCGCCGCGCGAGCTTGCGACGCTCGCCTCGATTCTCGGCGTCGACGTTGGGCCGCTGTGGAACCGGCTGCTCCATCATCGCGGGATGACCTATGCAAGTTTCGACGAGGTGGTCGCCGGCGAACCGTACGGGCCGGTGATTCTTGCGACCGGGCTGCCGGTTGCGGCGGTTGCGCGGCTATCGGAAGTGCTGACGGATTTGCCGGGCGTCGATCTCGAGGTCGAGCCGATCCGCGACTATCCGCGCGGGCGCGCCGCATCGCACGTGGTCGGATACGTCGGCGCCATCACGCAAGAAGAGTACGAGCGGCTGAAGCATCGCGGCTACTCGCCCAACGACGTGATCGGTAAGGACGGCTTAGAGTACGCGTACGATACGTATTTGCGCGGAACGCCCGGCGGGCAGCGCGTCGTCGTCGACGCCGCCGGCTCCGTCGTACCAAACGTCAAGCTCGCGTCGAAGGCCGCCCTTCCCGGCGACACGCTTGTGACGAACCTCGATTGGCGGCTGCAGCAAATCGTCGAGAACGCGCTCGCCGACGGATTGCGAAGGATCGGACGGCACACGCTCTCGGGCGCCGTCGTCGCCGAGGACCCGTGGACTGGAGCGATCTTGGCGCTCGCAAGTTATCCGAATTACGATCCCAACGATTTTGCATCCAACCGCTCAAAGCGCGTGACGAACGATCTCATTGACGCCGCGCAGCCGCTCTTCGATCGGGCGATCGCTGCGGCGACGCCGACCGGCTCCACGTTCAAGATGGTGACGGGGTCGGCGGCGCTGACCGAGGGCGTCGTGCGGGTGGATCAGGTGATTGACGATACCGGCGGATGGGATTGCGGTGGATACTACGCGCGCGACATCGCGGCCGGCGGACTCGGCGAGACGACCTTCGTGCCGGCGCTCGCCGCGTCGAGCGACGGTTATTTTTACCGGCTCGCGTGGTGGCTCGGCAATGCACGTTTGCGCAAATACGCGCTGGCGTTCGGACTCGACGCGAAGACCGGCGTCGATCTTCCCGGCGAGAACGAAGGCAACTGGCCGACCAACGCATGGGAGATGCGCGCGTTCGGCGTGCCGATGGAGCCGAGCGACGTCTGCTTCCTGGGCATCGGCCAGGGCGCGATGCAAGCGACGCCGCTGCAGATGGTCAACGTCGCGTCGGCGGTCATCAATGGCGGCACGCTCTATCGTCCGCAGATCGTTTCGGCTATTCGAACGCCCGCCGGTCAGACGGTGCAAGCATTTCCGCCGCACGCGATTCGGCACGTACCGGTCACGGATGGAGCGCTCGCGGCCGTGCGTGAAGGCATGGCAAAGGTCACCGACCCGGGCGGAACGGCGTACGGATTGGCGATCGCCGGCCTGCCGTTTTCCGGCAAGACCGGAACGGTCGAAACCGCCGGTGGAAACGGTCCGAACACGACGTGGTTCGTCGCGTGGGCGCCGACGGCGCATCCGCGTCTCGCGCTCGCGGTTTTCGTCGACCGCAGCGGCGGTTACGGCGCGACCGTAGCGGCGCCGATCGCGCGGCAGATTCTCGTTTCGTACTTCAACAAGAAGCCGTAGCGTGCGACGCCGCTCCAGGTTCGCGCGCACGAGCCGGCGAACGAAAATCGCGATAGGAAAGGACTATTGAAGATGCTCGCAGTTCACGAAGATCGCCTCGCCGCCGCAGTCGAGCGGCTTGGTTCGGAAAACGCGTTCGAGATTTTGGCGCGCGCGCGCGAGTTGGAAGCGCGCGGCCGGCGCGTGGTGCACATGGAGATCGGCGAGCCCGATTTCGATACGCCCGAACACATCAAGAAGGCGGCCGTGGACGCGCTGTACGGCAATCACACGCATTACACGCCGTCGAGCGGACTGTTGTCGCTGCGCGGCGCGATCGCCGAATACGCGAGCCGGTTTCGGCGGTTGTCGCCCGAGTGGGGTCCCGAGAACGTCGTGGTCGCGCCGGGCGCGAAGCCGGTGATCTGGAACACGCTGAGCGCGCTGCTCAATCCGGGCGACGAGTTCGTTTACTTCGATCCCGCCTATCCTGCGTATGCATCGTGCGCGAGCTACCATCAAGCAGCGATCCACGCGATCCCGTTGCTCGAATCGCGCAACTGGCGCATGGATCTCGACGAGCTGGCGCGCCGAGTCTCGTCGAAGACCAAGGTCGTGGTGATCAATTCGCCGCACAATCCGACCGGCGGCGTGCTGACCAAAGGCGACTTGGAGTTCATCGCGGATCTCGCGCAGCGCTACGACTTCCTCGTGCTGGCCGACGAGATCTACAGCCGCAACTTCTATTTGGAGAGCGAGTACGTTTCGATCGCGGCGCTGCCGGGCATGCGCGAGCGCACGATCGTCGTGGATGGGTTCTCGAAGGCGTACGCGATGACCGGATGGCGGCTCGGCTACGCATTGATGCCGGAAGGCTTGGCCAAGACCGCGACCCTCTTCAACAACAACACCTTCAGTTGCGTCGCTACGTTCGTACAGATGGCCGGCATCGCGGCGCTCCAAGGCCCCGACGAGCCCGTCGCGCGGATGAACGAAATCTTCCGCACGCGGCGCGATCGCCTGATCGAAGGCCTTAACGCGATTCCCCGCATCTCGTGCCTGCTCCCGGAGGGCGCGTTCTACGCCTTCCCCAACGTTTCGTCGATTACCGACGACGATCGCGCGCTCGCGAAGTTTCTGCTCGAAGAGGGCGGTGTCGCCTGCGGCGGCGGCTCGTCGTTCGGTGCGGCCGGCAAAGGCTATCTGCGCTTCTCGTATGCGGCCTCGCTCGACGATATCGACTGGGCGCTGGAATCCATCGCCAAGACGCTTCCGAAGTTTAAGGGCTAGACGTTAGTCTAATCGCATCGCGCGCTTGACGTCGGCGAGCACGCCCCGCGCGATCTCGCGTGCGCGCGCCGTGCCGTCGGCAACGATCCGTTCGACCAGCGCCGGATCGTCGCGATAGACGGCATACCGCTCGCGAACCGGGCGCAGATAGACGTTGAGTTGTGCGGCAAAATCGGTCTTGTCCGCAACGCACCCGAGCGCTCCCGAACGGCACTCCGCCGCAACCGCGTCGAGCTTGAGCGGATTGACGAAGCGCCATAGCGCGAAGAGCGGACAGATTTCGGGCCGGCCGGGGTCTCCGCGCCGGACCTTTTGCGGATCGGTGATCATCGCGCGCACTTTGCGCGTAGTCGTCTCTTCGTCGTCGGCAATGAAGATCGCGTTATCGTAGGATTTGCTCATCTTGCGGCCGTCGACGCCCGGCACTTCGGGAAACTGCGAGAGCGTCGCTTGCGGTTCGACGAGAATCTCCGCGCCGTCGCCGTACAGATAGTTGAAGCGGCGCACGATCTCGCGCCCGAGCTCCAAGTGCGCGACTTGATCGCGCCCGACCGGCACGTACTGACCGCGGAAGATCGCGATGTCGCAAAGCTGCAATAGCGGATAGCCTAGGAATCCGTAGGTTGCGATGTTCTGTCCGAGCGCCTCGATCTGTCCCTTGAACGTCGGGACGCGCTCGAGCCACGCGATCGGCGTGATCATCGCGAGGAGCGCTTGCAGCTCGGGGATCTCGGGCACCCCCGACTGCAGAAAGATGGTCGATCGCTCAGGGTCGACGCCGGCGGCGAGCCAGACCGCGACCATTTCGTTGCGCGCGTCGCGAATTTTATCGGGTTTATCGAAATCGGTCGTATACGCGTGAAGATCGGCGATCTCGAAGAAGGCGTCGGCCGAGTGAGAGTAGTTCGCCCACTGGGTGAGCACGCCGACGAGATGGCCGAGATGGAGATCGCCGGTCGGACGCATGCCCGACATCACGCGCGGACGGCTCGAAATGGAACTCATTCGCGCGTGAATGTTACGGCCGCGCGATCAATGCCTTGCGAGCTGCGCGCGAACGTACGCGCGCGCCGCCCGCACTGCCGGCACGATCGCGGTGCCGCGCGCCAGCTCGCAAGCGAGCGCCGCCGCGAGCGTGCAGCCGGTTCCGTGCATCGCGCCGGCGATGCGCGGCTCGCTGAAGATCTCGATGCCCGCCGCCGTCGCGAGGGCATCGGCCGGGTCGCCGTCGAGATGGCCGCCCTTCACCAGCACGGCCGAGCCTCCGCGCGCGAGCAACGCCGCGGCGGCATCGCCGATCTCCGCACGGGCGATCGCCGGGCGGTTCAGCATTGCGGCGGCTTCGTCGAGGTTGGGGGTCAGGACGACGTTTGCGAGCACGGCGAGCTGGTTACGAACGGCATCGCGCGCGCCTGCGTCCGCAAGCTCGCCGCCGGCGCTTGCCCCGAAGACCGGATCGACGACCGCCGCCAGCCACGGCCGCTGCCGTAACGGCTCGATCACGGCACGAACGGCGCCGCCGGTCGGGAGCGCGCCGACGCGCACGGCCCCGGCCGCATCCCACGGCAAGGTCGCCAGCTGCGCCGCAAACG
>Ga0302325_10007237_pt1 | contig 24680 bp, 24 predicted proteins | sample Palsa_T0_2_FD_201948 | JGI IMG/M metagenome (GOLD analysis project Ga0302325, IMG submission 201948) | Peat permafrost microbial communities from Stordalen Mire near Abisko, Sweden - Palsa_T0_2 | ecosystem: Environmental > Terrestrial > Soil > Palsa > Peat permafrost | place: Sweden: Abisko... | reverse complement strand
CCTGCGCCCGGTTGAAGTGCTCCTCCCGCAATTCGCCGGTGACGAGCGTATCCGCGCCGGCGCTGGCGAGCGCGGCGACGGCGCTGTTGCCGCTGCCGCTGCAGATGGCGACCTCCGCCGGCGCCTCCGACCCGCACTCGATCGCGATGACGCGGGCGTAGAGCGACTCGAGCTTCGCCCGCAGCCGCGCGCGGGGCGCGCCGTGGGCGGCGACCAGGCCGATGTCGCCGCCCGCGTTGGGGAGGAAGCCGCGGCGCGGCGCCAGGCCGAGCTGGCGGGCGAGAAGGGCGTTGTTCCCGATCTCCGGATGCGCATCCAGGGGAAGATGACTGGAATAAAGCGCGCAGTTGCCCAGGACCAGCGCGGCGACGCGCGCGTGGGCCGCCCCGGTCAGGGGTTCGGGCGCATGCCAATACATGCCATGGTGCACGATGAGGAAGTCGACTCCGGCCGCGACGGCCTCGCGAAACGGAACCAGGCCCGCGTCGACCGCGGCGCCGATCCGGCTGACCCGCCCGTCATTGGCGACCTGCAGGCCGTTGCAGGCCCCGGGGGCGTCCTGAAATGCGGCCCGGCGCGTGCGCTGGTCGCAATAGGTGACGAGATCCTGCAGGGTGGGCATGGGAGTCGATCAGACGCCGACGCGGCACGCGTGCGCGCTGAATCCGGCGCCGAAACTCACGAGCCAAAAGTCGCCCCCGGGCCCGGGCGCCGCGGTCTTGAGCGTTTCCTCCAGGGCGAAAAGGACCGAGGGACTGCTCATGTTGCCGCAACGATGGAGCACCCGTTCGCTGGCCTCGAGCGAATATCCCGGCACCACCGCGGCCAGCGCCTGCAGGACGTCGCGGCCTCCGGTGTGGGCGACGACGCGGGAGACCGCGCGCGGCCCGCGGGCCTCCCAAAGCCGGCCGACCGCGCCCGCCGCCAGCTCGGGCACCGACCGGTCCAGCAGGTTTCGCAGCTTGCCCTCGCGCAGCTCGAAGCGGAGCCGGTCCCGCTCCGCGGGGAGGTGGAGCGTCTGAAAGTCGAAGCAGCGCAGGGCCGCCGCGGACGACGACCAGCCCGAATCCGCCGGGCGCCCGCGCCAGATCGTCGCCGCGGCGCCGTCGGCAAAGAGGCAGGCGCTGATCAGGACGCCGGGATCGTCATCGAGGAAAAAGGCGGCGGAGCAGATCTCCACCGCGACGCAGGCCACGACCGCGTCCGGATGGCCGGCCAGGAGGTGGCTGACGGCCCGGAGGGAGGGGATCGCCGCGCCACAGCCAAGCCCGGCGAGGTCCTGGAGCATGGCGTCGGACCGCAGGCCGAGTTGCTCCGCGACGTAGCTGGTGAGGCCGGGGCAGAGGTAACCCGTGCAGGTGCAGATGATCAGCGCGTCGAGCTGGCCGGGTCGCAGTCCCGCCTTCTCCAGCGCCTCAGCCAACGCCCGGCCCGCCAGCTTGGGGCCTTCGCTCCGAAAGGCCGCGTTCAATTCGTCGGGGCTCAGATCGAAGACCCGGTCGATCTGCGGAAGCGCGAAGTGGCGCGTGCCGATGCCATGGTCTCCCCGCAGGATGCTGTGCAGGATCAGCCGCGAGCGCTTGTGCAGCCGCGTCCGGGCCGAGGAGCGCGCGACGATCTCCCAGCATTCCGCCTGGGTATAGGCCGCCGCGGGGACGGCCGTGACGAGGGTCTGCAGGTACATGGGCGGGGACGGCGGGGAGGCGGGCGTCAATGCATGACCGCGTAGAGCGGCCGCAAGGGCAGCAGGTGGGCCCGGCTCATCGCCACCAGCCAGCGCTGGCGTGGCGGCCGCAGGAGATACGGATGCAGGGCGCCGGCGGAAGCGAGCCGGAGGCGGAAGCGCCGGCGGAGCGCGGCCTGGATCGACTGGCGGGCCGCGGGCCAATCCGAGCGGCCGCCCGCATATTCCAGGAGCGGCCCGAGGGCCGCCTCGGCGCTTTGAAAGGCCATGGCCATGCCGTTGCCCGTGAAGGGCGGAATCATCGCGCAGGCGTCGCCCAGGCACATCCGATCCTGCGCCGGGACCCGGCGATCGAAGTTCACGGCCGCCACGGCGCAGAACGATTCCGGATCGATTTCCACCCGGGCGAGCCGGTCCGCCAGCGCGTCGAGCCCGGAGGCCCGGAGGTAGGCCGGCAGGAGGAGGGCCCCCGCGGCCGCGAGCCGTCGGCGCCGAAATAGACCGCAGACGTTCACGCGGCCGCCCTCCACCGCCGAAAGTCCCACGTAGGCGTCGCAACCCAGGTGCACCTCGAGGTCCCGCTGCAGGCGGAGCCCGACGGCGTGCAGCTTCAGCCCGAGCCAGCCGGCGCTTCCCGCCCGGCGTCCGGTGGCGAAGATGCGGCCCGGCCGGGGCGAAAGCTCGGTGACGCGGACGTGCGTGCGGAGGTCGCCGCCCGCGGCGACGAACGCCTCGGCGAGCCGCGCATCGAGCGCGTGGCGGCTGAGGCCGAGCGCCGGGGCGGGCAGCGGCTGGATGGCGATCGGGCTGCCCTGACGGCACCAGGCGACCTCCCGGTGGCGCAGCGCTCCCGCCAGCGCCGGAGCGAGTCCGAGGCGCGCGGTGGTGCGGGCCGAAAGTCCCGCGATGAATTCACCGCAGACGCGGTGCCGGGGGTATTCACCCGCCTCGAACAGCGTCACCGCGGCCCCGGCGCGGCGCAGCGCGCCGGCCAGTGCCAGGCCGGCGAGTCCGCCGCCGATGATTTCCAGGGGGCGGAGGGAATTCATTCTCGCCGCGTTGCGACCATGCGGCAGGCGCCCGGTGCCGCCTCTTTGCAATAAATCTTCCAACCATCCTCCCGGAGGCCCAGCGCGCGCGGAAGCTCACTCCCGCGGAAACCCGCGCCCACGCTGATCCGGCCGTCATGCCGCGTCACCCGATTGGCGCCGCAGAGCGGGCCCAGGACCGCCAGCAGGATCTGGGAGGAACGCCGGCGGGCGGGCTCGCAGGCGATGATCGTCCGCGCCCGCTGGCGTAGGACCGCGCCCAATTCCGCCAGATCCTCGTCGCTGAAGTGGTGGAAGATGAGGTTTCCGGCCACCACGGGATAGGCGGAGTAGCCCTGAAAGGTTCGCAGGTCGGAGCGATGCCAGGCCCGGGCCGGAGGCCAGCTGGCCGGGCGCGGACAAAGATCGAGCCCGTCGACCGGTAGGCCCCGGGAGGCCAGCCGCAGTCCGAAGGCGCCGTCTCCGGCGCCCAGTTCCAGGACCGTCTCTCCGGGCCGCAGGAGAGGGGGAAGCGTGCGCGCGAACCAGCGGTGATTGCCCATGCAGCGGTTTATGATCCGCAGATCGCGCCGGCTGTGGAGCGCATCCGGATGGTCGGGCGGCAGGGAATCCAACAGCTCGGCCTGGAGGATGCGTTGCATGCGTTCCCCACGGAACACCGGGACGGGTGCCCATTACGACCAAAAATTTCCGTGTAATTCGGCCGTTCCACTGTTCAAGATGGCCGCGTGGAAACCCAGGCAGTCCCGTCACCGGAGGAATCCGGCGGTCCGGTGGACCTGATCGCGCAAGCGACGCAGGCGTTCGGGCACCGCCCGTCCTGGGACGAATACTTCATGGCGACCGCCGTTCTCATGGCCTCTCGCTCGGACTGCGAGCGGCAGCACGTCGGCTGCGTGATCGTGACCGGCGGCGAGCGCAGGCATCGCCTCGTGGCCGCCGGCTACAACGGGTACCTGCCCGGCTCTCCCCATGTCTCGCGCGTGCGCGATGGCCACGAGCAGGCGGTGGTGCATGCGGAGCAGAACGCCGTGGCGGACGCGGCCCGCCGGGGCAGTTCGGTGGGAGGCTGCGTGGCCTATGTCACCCATTACCCGTGCATCCATTGCGCCAAGATTCTCGCGGCTGCCGGCATTGCCGAGATCCGGTACCGGGCCGACTACCGCAACGATCCGCTGGTCGAGACGCTCCTCGGCGAGGCGGGGGTGAAGATCGCCCAGCTCTAGCGACCCGATCGCCGACAATGCGCGCCCGCCGACCCAGCGTCCCCGAAACCTATGCCGGATCCATCCTGCTGGCGCATCCGGAGCTGAGCGATCCCAACTTCCGGCGCACGGTCGTGCTGATGACCACGCACGGCTCCGACGGCGCGATGGGAGTCGTCCTGAACCGGCCGCTGCACAAGCGCTTGGGTGAACTGGGCGGCGACTTCGCGCTGGGACCGCTGACAGGCGTGCCCCTCTTTCAGGGCGGCCCGGTTCAGACCGAGCAGCTGATCATCGCCGCTTGGCGCAGCCACCCCGCCGGTTTCCAGTTGCACCTGGGCATCGATCCGGAAAAGGCGATCCAGTTCCTCGGGGATGACGGCATGCATATCCGCGCTTTCTTCGGGCATTCCGGCTGGTCGGCCGGCCAGCTCGAGCGGGAGCTGAAGCAGAACACCTGGATCGTGGCGCCGCCCCCCCCGGACCTTTTCACCCAGCCCGGCGATGCCGCGCTCTGGCGCCGGGTCCTGGCCGGCCTGGGAGCCGAATGGCGCCTGCTGGCCGACGAGCCGGACGAGGCCGGGGAGAACTAGGTTGACAGACGCCGGGGTCTGCTCTGCTCTTTTACCTTTTATGAAAGTCGTTTCGTCCATCAAATCTGCCAAGAAGCGCCACCCGGACTGCCAGGTCGTCCGCCGCAAGGGCCGGATCTACGTGATCAACAAGACCGATCCCCGCTACAAGGCGCGGCAGGGCTGATCCATTTTTCCCATGAAAGCCGAAGGCCATCCTGTTTTGAACAACGTCTGCTTCCTCGACGTCGCCACCAGCAAGCGGTTTCTGACCAAGTCCACGATGAAGTCCGCCCGCAAGGAGACCATCGAGGGCACCGAATATTTCGTGATCCTGCGCGACGTGACCATGGATTCGCATCCCGCCTACACCGGCGAGAAGCGCCTCGTGGACACGGCCGGGCGCGTCGAGAAGTTCACCTCGAAGTTCAAGCGCGTTTCGGCCCCGAAGAAGTAGGCGGATCCCGCGCATGCGGATCCGCGCCTTTCAGGGGCTAGTCCCCGATCCGGCCCAGGTGTCGGAAGTCGCCTGCGTCCCCTACGATGTGGTCGACGCCGCCGAGGCGGCGGCCCTGGCCGCCGGGCATCCCCGCAGCCTCCTGCACGTCGACCGGGCGGAGATCGACCTGCCCGCGGGCACGAATCCCTACGGCGACGAGGTCTACGCCAAGGCCCGGGACAATTTCCTCCAGCTCCAGCGCGACGGCGTGCTGCGGCGGGAAACCGGCCCCTGCCTCTACCTTTACCAGCAGCAGATGGGGAGCCACCGCCAACGGGGCCTGGTGGCCGTCTGCCACGTCGAGGACTACGACGCGGAAATCATCAAGAAGCACGAGAAGACCCGGCGCGACAAGGAGGACGACCGCACGCGGCTGGTGGACACCCTCGGCGCGAATACCGGCCCGATCTTCCTGACCTACCGCGACGCGGCCGAATTGAGCGCCCTGGCGGCAAGCCAGGCGGAACAGCCGCCGCAGCATGATTTCACCGCTCCGGACGGCATCCGGCATACCGTTTGGCGGATCCCTGGTGGCGAGTCTTGGGTGAAGGCTTTCCAGGCGGTGCCGGTATCCTACATCGCCGACGGCCACCACCGGGCGGCCAGTGCGGCCCGCGTAGCGCGGCTCCGCCGCGAGCAAAATCCGAAGCACACCGGCGCAGAGGACTACAACTGGTTCCTCAGCGTGCTGTTCCCGGCCAGCGAACTCCAAATCCTGCCCTACCACCGCATCGTGGCCGACCTGAATGGACTGACGGCTCCGGCGTTCCTGGACCAGGTGGGCTCCGTCTTCAGGTTCGAGGTCCAGGCCCCGCCGGCGCCGACCGCGGCGGGCCGCGTGAGCATGTATTTGGGCGGCCGCTGGCACGGTCTGGTGTGTCCGGTCGATCCGAAGGCCGATCCGGTGGCCCGCCTCGCCGTGAGCGTCCTGCAGGAAAAGCTGCTCGCCCCGATTCTCGGGATCGACGATCCCCGCACGAGCAAGCGCATCGATTTTGTCGGCGGCATCCGGGGCCCCGGCGAGCTGTCGCGCCGCGTGGATGCCAAGGGCGGCGTGGCCTTCTCGATGTATCCGACCACCGTCGGCCAGCTGATGGACATCGCCGACGCGGACCAGATCATGCCCCCCAAGAGCACCTGGTTCGAGCCCAAGCTGCGCTCGGGCCTTTTCATCCACACTTTCTAGAGGACGCGTCGGGGCCTCACTCCGCGGCCAGCAGGCTGTGCACCGTCGCAAGGAGTTCGGAGGGAGCCACCGGCTTGCGGACGAAAGCGTCGAATCGCGCCCAAGGGTCGCGGTTCAGTCTGACCACATCCGCAGCGTCCAGTCTTTCTGAAGCCACAATGATCGGCAACGCTATGGCCGCTACGCGGATCCGCCGGACCAAGGCCAAGCCCGAGGCTTTGGGCATAATGTCGTCGGTTACCAGCAGATCGTAGTGGCCGGCCAACAGGGTTCCCCAGGCGGCTTCGCCGTCCGCGGCAGTTTTGACCTGATGACCGGCGGCCTCCAACGCGGCCGCCACCAACCCGCACACGATCGAATCGTCGTCGACGACGAGGATGCGTTTCGGTTCGCCGTGCACCGCGGCGTTATCAATCCGCTGACCCGCGGATTCCGGAACCGACTCGGCAAAATCGCCTCTGGTGGCACTACCGTCCCCGCTGCTCTCGGCGGGCAGGGTAGGGCGGGTAGATTCAGTTTTCACGGGCGGTGAAGTCGCGGCCGGGAAAAGACCATCTTGGCGCTCAGCACGGCGCACAAGCCTGACCACCCGTTGGAGCCATGGGGTGTTCACCCACTGCCAATTGGCATGAGCCGCGAGGCTGACGGCCAGCGCTCCCCGCCGACTCATCAGAACCGGCAACAGAGTTGCCGACCGGGGCCGGCTGCTGTTCCCTTGGCCGATGCTCTTCAAGCTCAACGCCGAGTTCAAGCCCACCGGCGACCAGCCCCAGGCGATCGACCAGCTGACGGCGTCGATCCAGACGGGGAACCGGTTCCAGACCCTGCTCGGGGTGACGGGCTCGGGCAAGACCTTCACGATGGCGAATGTCATCGCGCGCTGCGAGCGGCCCACGCTGATCATCTCCCACAACAAGACTCTGGCCGCGCAGCTCTACTCGGAGTTCAAGAGCTTTTTCCCGGAGAACGCGGTCGAATACTTCGTCAGCTACTTCGACTACTACCAGCCCGAGGCCTACGTGCCCTCGAGCGACACCTTCATCGAGAAGGACTCCTCGCGCAATGAGGAGCTCGAGCGGATGCGCATGGCGACGACCAGCGCGCTGATCAGCCGGCGGGACGTGATCGTGGTGGCGAGCGTCTCTTGCATCTACGGGCTGGGCTCGCCCGAGGCTTTCACCGAGATGCGGATCCCGCTGCAGCGCGGCAGCCATCTGGGGCGGAACGTCTTCCTCGAGCGCCTGGTCGACAACCTCTATGAGCGGAACGACTACGAACTGAAGCGCGGCCGTTTCCGGGTGCGCGGCGACGTGGTCGACGTCATGCCTGCCTACATGGAGCACGGCCTGCGCGTCGAGTTCTTCGGCGAGGAGATCGAGCGGATCCGGGAGTTCGAACCGCTGACCGGGGAGGTGATCCGCGAGCTGGACCACTTCGACCTCTATCCGGCGAACCAGTACGTGACGACCCGCGGCAGGCTCGAGCCCGCCATTGTCGCCATCCGGGCCGAACTGGCCGAGCGGATCGCCTGGTACGAGCAGCAGGGCCGCTACCTCGAGGCCCAGCGGATCGCCATGCGCACGAACTACGACCTCGAGATGCTGCAGGAGATGGGCTTCTGCAACGGGATCGAGAACTACTCGCGCCACCTCACCGGCCGCAAGGCGGGCGAACGCCCCTTTTGCCTCATCGACTTCTTCCCCAAGGATTACCTCCTGATGATCGACGAGAGCCACGCGACCGTCTCGCAGATCGGCGCCATGTACAACGGGGACATCGCGCGGAAGAAGACCTTGGTGGATTTCGGCTTCCGCCTGCCCTCGGCCCTCGACAACCGGCCCCAGAATTTTGCCGAATTCCTCGAGATCGCCGGGCCGATGCTCTTCGTTTCGGCGACGCCCGCCCAATACGAGCTCGAGCACTCCCAGGTCGTGGCGGAGCAGCTGGTCCGTCCCACCGGCCTCCTCGACCCGGAGATCACCCTCCGTCCCACTCAGGGACAGGTTGAGAACCTGATGACGGAGGTCCGCCAGGCGGCCCTGGCGGGGGAGCGGGTGCTCGTGACCACCCTGACCAAGCGGCTGTCCGAGGATCTCACCGCGCATTTTCGCGAGGCGAAGATCCGGGTGGAATACCTCCATTCGGACATCGACGCCATCGAGCGGGTGGAGATCCTCCGCAATCTCCGGCTGGGCAATTTCGACGTCCTGATCGGGATCAATCTCCTGCGGGAGGGCCTCGACCTCCCGGAGGTCGCGCTGGTGGCGGTCCTCGACGCGGACAAGGAGGGCTTCCTCCGGAGCTACACGAGCCTCATCCAGACGGCCGGGCGGGCCGCCCGGCACGAGAGGGGGCGGGTCATCTTCTACGCGGACCACATCACCGAGTCGATCCGCCGCACCCTCGAGGTGACCAAGCACCGCCGGGAGCGGCAGCTGGCCTACAACCGGGAGCACGGCATCACCCCGACCGGCATCCGGCGCGGGGTCCAGGCCAGCCTGCATACCTACGACGGTTCCGGCGACCACCCCGAGGCTTCCGTGGCCGAAAAGGTCGACGATGTGGCCGCCGTCGTCGCCGAACTCGAGGAGGAGATGCAGGAGGCCGCCGGCCGGCTGGAGTTCGAGCGGGCCGCGCTGCTGCGCGACCAGATCAATTCCCTGAAGTCGGGCAGCTATCTGAAGACCGCCGGGGCGGTGAAGCTTCGAAAGGGAAAGCGCTGACGGTGCCCGGCTCCGCCTTCGCCAAGGCTTCGGCGGATTGATCGGCAGACGGGGCTGCCGATCAAGCCCACTCCGGCGGATTCTGCAGCTCGGGCCGGAGGACGCCGATGCAGGGAAGGTTCCGGTACCGCTCGGCGAAGTCCAGGCCGTAGCCGACGACAAACTTGTCGGGGATCTTGAAGCCCACGAAGTCCGCCTCAAAGGGAACCTCGCGCCGGCCCTTCTTGTCCAGGAGCACGCAGACGCGGAGGCTGGCGGGGTTGAGCTTGCGCACCAGGCCGCTGACCAGGGCGATGGTCTTGCCGGTGTCGAGGATGTCGTCGATCAGAAGGACGTGGCGCTTGGCGATGTCGAGGGTGAGGCTGTGCACGATCTGGGGCGTGCCGGCCGACTTGGTTTTTTCACCGTAGCTGGAGATGCGGATGCAGTCGAGCCGGACAGGGTTGTCGATCTCGCGCATCAGGTCGGCGGTGAAGAGAACGGCGCCGTTGATGATCGACACGATGGTGAACTCGCCGTCGCCATAGGCCCCCTTCAGCTCCTGGCCGAGGGACCGCACCCGCCGCTTTATCTCCTGCTCGGTGAAAAGGATGCTTTCGAGGTCGGGATGGAAGGGGGCCTTTTTTTTGGCGGGCATGGGAACGGTTAAACTTTCTGCTCTGCCGCGCGCGGTCAGCAAAAATCGTCAGCGGATTTATCCGTCCGGGGACCGGGCAAAGCGCCGTATTCTTTTGACTAAAACGGACGCCGAACCTTGCGTCGGCTGCCGGTCGTCGTGGCATGATTTCCATTCGCATCCAGAACCTGACAAAGCGCTTCGGCCCGTTGACCGCGCTCGACCGGATCGACCTGGAAATCGCGCCTGGCGAGCTTTTTTTTCTGCTGGGCCCGAGCGGATGCGGCAAGACGACGCTGCTGCGCTGTCTGGCCGGTTTCTATATCCCCGACGAGGGCAGGATCCTCTTCGGCGATGAGGACGTGACCCGCCTCGCCCCGCATAAGCGCAGCACCGGCATGATGTTCCAAAGCTACGCGCTCTGGCCGCACATGAGCGTGGCGGAGAACGTGGCCTTTGGACTCGAGGAGCGCCGGGTGCCCCGCCCCGAGATCGTGCGGCGGGTGGGGGAGGCGCTCGAATCGGTGCATATGGGCGGCTACGCCGAACGCCGGCCCAACCAGCTTTCCGGCGGCCAGCAGCAACGCGTCGCCCTCGCCCGCGCCCTGGTCATCCGGCCGCGCTGCCTCCTGCTCGACGAGCCGCTCTCGAACCTCGATGCCCGGCTGCGGCTGGAGATGCGGGCGGAGATTCGCCGGGTCTGCAAGGAATTCAAGCTGACCACCGTGTACGTCACGCACGACCAGAAGGAGGCGCTTTCGATCTCGGACCGCATGGCGATCCTGGACGGCGGCCGCATCCTCCAGGTCGGGACTCCGCGGGAGATCTACCGCCGGCCCGTCCGCCGGAGCGTGGCTGATTTCATCGGCGAGACGGATTTCATTCCCGGTCGGCTGCTGGCCATCGACGGCGCGCTCGCCACGGTCGAGACCGCGGTCGGCCGGTTCGAGGGGGTGATGGGTGATCCGCGGGCGCAGCCGGCGGCGGGCGCCGCGGTCACCATCTCGATCCGGCCCGAATGCTGGACGCTCGGGGACCACGCGCCGGCGCGCAACGGAGTCCGCGGCCGGATCGGCTCTGCGCTCTATCTCGGGGAGACGGCGCAATACGACTTCGAGGCCGGGGCCGCCAAGCTGAAGATATTCGAGCGCAATCCGCGGTTCGCCGTTCCGCCGGCCCGCGGCGAATTGTTCGCCAGCGTCGAGCCCGAGGACGTCGTGGTGCTCGCCGAATAGCGCCGGAGGCCAAGCGCTGCTGCCATGAGGCGGGCCGTCATCATTCTCCTCCTGGCGGCCACCGTCGCCGTGCCGTTTCTCCTGCGGCCCAAGCGCCAGGCTCCGGGCCGGGCCGACGACACGGTCGTCATCGTCACCCCCAACAACGAGGCGATTCGCCACGAATTTGAACTGGGCTTCGAGGCCTGGTACCTCGCGAAGACGGGCCGGACAGTGGCCGTCGACTGGCGCGTCCTCGGCGGCACCAGCGAGATCGTGCGGTTCATTCAGGGGCAATACGTGGGTTCGTTCCAGAACGAGTGGACCGGCCGTCTCGGCCGGCCTTGGAGCGAGGAGATTCAGGGGGCCTTCCTCGACGGACATCTTCCGGAATCGGCCTCCGCCGCTGCCCGGCAGGCCCGATCCGCGTTCCTGGCCTCCGCGGTCAGCTGCGGCATCGATGTCTTCTTCGGCGGCGACACCTATAACTTCGAGAAGCAGGCGGCGGCCGGCATTCTCGTGGACAGCGGCCTCTCCCGGCTGCACCCGGAATGGTTCACGGCGGGCGTGCTGCCCGCGACCTTCGACGGCGAGGTTTACCGCGATCCCCGGGACCGCTGGCTTGGCTCGGTCACCAGTTCCTACGGGATTATCTACAACCTCGACGCCATCCGCCGGCTCGGCTTCGACCGGCCTCCCGCGCAGTGGAGCGATCTCGGCGATCCGCGCTACTACGGTGAAATCGCCCTGTGCGATCCCACCAAGAGCAGCTCCATGGCCACCGCCTTTGAGAACGTCATCCAGCAGGAGATGCACCGCCGCGTGGCGGCGAACGAGCCGGAGGCGGCGGCGCTGCGCGCCGGCTGGATCAGCGGTCTGCGGCTTATCCAGCGGATCGGCGCCAACGCCCGGTATTTCACCGATAGCTCGCAGAAGCCGCCGATTGACGTCGCCAGTGGCGACTGCGCCGCGGGCATCTGCATCGACTTCTATGGCAGGCAGCAGGAGGAAGCGCTGCGGCGGCGCGGGGCGGCCGGCCGGATGGGTTTCGTGGCGCCGGCGGGAGGCACCGCATACTCGGTCGATCCGATCGGGCTCCTCAGGGGTGCGAAGAACCAGGGCCCGGGCCGAGCCTTCCTCGAATACGTCCTTTCGCTGGATGGCCAGAAGCTCTGGAATTTTCTGCCCGGGACCCCGGGCGGCCCACGCGAATTCGCCCTGCGCCGCCTGCCGGTGCGGCGCGACTTCTACGATCATGAGGAATGGAAGCCACTGCGCAGCGACCTGGAGGGGGACCCCTACGCAGGCACGGAGCAGCTCGTCTACCAGCCGGAGTGGACGGCGCCCCGCTTCGAGGAGATGGCCTTCATCGTCCGCGTCATGTGCGCGGACACCCACGATGAGCTGGCTGAAGCCTGGCGCGCGATCAACGCCGCACCGGAACCCTCCCGTTCCCAGGCTCTGGCGATTCTGCAGGATATGTCAGCCGTGACCTACGACCGCGCGGGCGGTGACATCACCCGGGCCCTCACTTCGCGGGACCGGGTGGCCGAGGTTCGAATGGCCCGGGAGCTGGCCGACGGCTTCCGGCACCAATACGCGCGGGCCGAGGCGATGGCAAAGGGGTCAGGCCGATGATGTTGCTGGGGGTGCTGTTCGGCGAACTAGGTTTGAGGTAGCGCGCGTTGTCCCCAACGCGCCGAGCAGACTTCCGAGGCGGCCGGAGCGAACGGCGGGTTGGGGACAACCCGCCCTACCAATTGCCCAATCCCGCAATCCCGGCCGCGAAGGCCGCTTGGTCCGGGGCCTTGAAGAAGGAGGTGCCGACGACGAAGGTGTCCGCGCCGGCCCGGTGGCATTCCGCGGCGGTGGCCAGGTCGATGCCGCCGTCGACCTCGAGTCGAAAGCTGAGGTTGCGCTCCTCGCGCCAGGCTTGGATCTGCGCAATCTTTGCCAGCTGGTCGCTCCGGAAGGCTTGGCCGCCGAATCCCGGCTGGACGGTCATCACCAGGACCAGGTCGACCTGGGCCAGCAGGGCCTCGACGGCCGAGGCCGGCGTGCCCGGGTTGAGGACGATGCCCGCGTGGCGTCCCAGCTGGCGGATCCGGGCCAGCGTGCCGATGACATCGTATTCCGGTTCGATGTGGATGCTGAGCCGGTCGGCGCCGGCCTGGACGAAGGCCTCGATGAACTTGTGCGGTTCGTCCAGCATCAGATGGGTGTCGAAGAAGAGCTTCACGCCGGCCCGGCGCAGCGCGGCGAGGGTCTCCGGTCCGAACGAGAGATTGGGCACGAAATGCCCATCCATGATGTCGAGATGGAGCCAGGGAATGCGGAGCTGCTCCACCGCGGCGGCGCCGTCTGCCAGGTGCGCATGGTCGCTGGCGAGGAGGGAAGGGGCGAGCAGCGGGGGATGTTTCATGGCGGGTGCGGGCTACCAAACGTCCAGAACGACGTGGTCCAGCCGGTTGGCCAGATCGCCGGCCAGCAGCGGCATCGTGTTGTATTCGGCCTGCAGCTGGTTGCCGGTCGCGGGGCCGGAAGGCACCCCATTGTCGGTGTAGACTCCGCGCTGGACGGTGACCACCCGCTTGTCGAAGTAAAGCTTGCCCGACCGGTTGTCGCGCAGCGTGCAGGTGGCGCCAAGCGTGACCACGAACTTGCTCGCCAACCCGGTGTCGTTTTCCCGCACCGCCGCGACCTCGCGCTTATAGCTGGTGAGGACGACGGTCAGGGTCGCGTCCGCTTCCTGCGGGGAATCCACCAACCCAACGCGCCCGTCCTCCGCGAAGACCTGGCGCACTTGGGTGGTGACGGGGGCCTGCCCCTGCGGCAGCGTCACGACCTTGTTGGTCACCGGCGCGATATAGAGGGTTGAAAAGTCCAGCTTGCCGGAAGTGCCGAGCCGGTAGTGGGAGCATCCGACGAGGCAAAGGCAAAGGGCGGAGGCCAGGACGCGGGCGCGCATGGCGGCCTGTCAGAAGAACAGGAAATGCTTCTTCTTGGCGCCGCCGGGCAGCAGGGTGTTGGCGGCGCTCGCCTCGACCAAGGTAAGCTTCTTCTTGGCCAGGTTCGCGGCATCCGAGTCGGGATAGGCGGTGATGGCCTCATTGTAGAAGACGCGGGCTGCGGTGTAATTGTCGCGTTTGTAGTAGTAAAAGTCGCCGATCTTGATCTTGCTCTCGGCCAGCACCTTTTTCATCGCGTCCAGGCCCTGCGCGGCCTTGCCGATGTTCGGATCGCCGGGGAAGAGGATCATAAAGTCCTCGAAATAGGTGATGGCTTCACGCGTCTCCGCCTGGTCGTAATAGGCGCCCTCCACCAAGGCGGCGTGCGCCCGGGCCAGTTCCAGATAGGCCGAGGGCACGAGCACGCTCTGCTGGTAGGTGTTGACCATCTGGTCGAGGGCGTCGATCGCCTCCCCGGTGTTCTTCATCTGCTCCTCGCCGCGGGCGAGGGCCATCAGGCCCAGCGGGGCGTAATCGCTGTAGGGGGCGTTGAGCGCCACCGCGGCGAGATAGGAGAGGGCGCGCTCCCGATTGGGAAAGAGCGGCAGCCAGCCCCAGATATGGTTGCGCGCCCCATCCAGCATCTGGCTGGCGATGCGATACTCCTCGCCGATCAGCTCATTGAAGCGCGACTCATTGGGATACCGGGCGATCTCGACCTCGAAGGCCTCGAAGGCCTTGTAGTATTGCTTGCGGGCCAGCCGCAGGTGTCCGATGCGGTAATAGGCCTCCGCCGCGTAGATCGAGCTGCCGTATTTCTTGGCGATCTTGTCGTACATGTGGATCGCCTTGAGCCGGTGGCCGTTATCCTCGGCCCGGCGGGCGGCATTCATCTGGTCGAGGGCGTTGCGGCCTTCGGTTCCCACCAGCCCGGTCAGGGCTCCGCCCTCGATCCGCCAGCCGGTCTGGGGGTTCCAGACGAGGTCGGCCCGCGCCTCGGTTCCGGCCACGCCCAGCCCCAGCAGGACTAAAAACAGGGTGCGCAGAGCGGGGGGGGAAGGTAGACGCATGACAATGGCGACGAAGGGCTACCAGCGAACCAGCGCGCTGCCGTAGGTCAAGCCCGCCCCAAAGGCCACGAGGAGGATAATATCCCCCGTCTTGATCCGGCCGGCGCGGCGGGCCTCGTCCAAGGCGATCGGAATCGAGGCGGCGGAGGTGTTGCCGTAGCGGTCCACGTTGACGAAGAAGCGATCCAGCGGCAGCTCGAGGTACTCGGCGATCGCCTCGATGATGCGGAGATTGGCCTGGTGGGGAATCACTAGGGCAATCTGATTCGTGCTCACCCCCTGTTGTTCCAAGATATCGCGGGCGGCCTCCTCCATCGCCCGGACCGCCATTTTGAAGATCTCCCGGCCCTTCATCTTGATGAAGTGCCCGCTGGCCGCCACGGACTTCGCCGAGGCGGGGGTCGTGCTCCCGCCGGCGGGGATGCAGAGCAGCTCCACGCTGTCCCCGAAGGTGCCGAGTCGGGTGCCGAGGAGCCCGCGCCGCTGGCCCGCCGAGACGTCGGGATCGGGCCCGAGGACCACGGCGCCGGCGCCGTCGCCGAAAAGGACGCAGGTGGAGCGGTCCTTCCAATCGACGATGCTCGAAAGCTTCTCCGCGCCGATGACCAGGGCCCGGTGATAGCGACCCGAGGCCAGCATGGCGCAGGCGGTGTCCAGCGCATAGATGAAGCCCGAGCAGGCCGCGTTGAGGTCGAAACAGGCGGCGGCCGTCGGCAGGCCGAGCTTGTGCTGGATGATGCAGGCGACGGCCGGCATCGGCAGATCGGGCGTGATCGTGGCCACGACCAGCAGGTCCACGTCGGCTGCCGAAACGTGGGCGTCGGCCAGGGCGCGCCGCGCCGCGTGCACGGCCATGTCCGAAGTGCCCTCGCCGGGGGCCGCGATCCGCCGCTCGCGGATGCCGCTGCGGCTGCGGATCCACTCGTCCGAGGTGTCCACGCTTCGCGAGAATTCGTCGTTGGTCAGGACGCGCTCGGGGGCGTACGATCCGGTGCCGAGAATGACGGGTGAGCGGGGGGACATGCGCGGAACGAAGGAACGCCCGGTGCCTTCGGCGCGGGGCGCCAGCGGGCACCGGATATCACCGGTCGGTTAGGGAAGCGACCGGCCGCGCCAGCGCCTCATTGGCCCGGGCGATGTCGGCCTCGATCCGATGATTCATGTCCGCGGCGATCAGCTTGCTCGCCGCCTGCAGGGCGCTCTTGATCGCATGGCGGTTGGAGGAGCCGTGGGCCTTGAAGACGTTGCCGCGCACGCCGAGCAGCTGGGCTCCGCCATAGCGCTCGGGGTCGATCCGGTCGCGCAGGGCGGCAAAGGCCCCCTTGGAGAGCAGGGCCCCGGCCGCGCGCATCGGATTGGCCCGCAGCTCGGTGCGGAGGATGTCGGTGAAGAAGCTCACGAGCGACTCCCAGCTCTTGACCATGATGTTGCCGACAAAGCCGTCGCAGACAACCACATCGACCTTTTCGGCAAAGACGTCGAAGCCCTCGATCGGTCCGACGTAATTGACGATCTCGCTGATCCGCCGCAGTTGCTCGTTGGTCTCCGCGATCAGGGCATTGCCCTTGCCTTCCTCGGTGCCGATCGTCATCAGGCCGACCCGCGGATGGGAAACGCCGAGCACGACGCGGCAATAATGGCTGCCGAGAATGGCGTTGTGCACGAGGTACTCGGGCCGCGCCTCCGGGTTGGCGCCGGCGTCGATCAGGACAAAATGGCCGCCTTCGCGGGGCACGATCGCCGCGAGGGCGGGCCGGGCGATCCCCTCCATGGTGCGCAGCCGCAGCGTGCCGCCCGCCATCAAGGCCCCCGTGTTGCCGCAGCTGACCACCACGCTGGCGTCGCCATTCTTGACCAGCTCGATGGCGCGGACCATCGAGGAGTCCCGCTTGCGCTTCAACGCCATCAGCGGTTTGTCCTCCATCGTGATGACTTCGGAGGCGTGCAGGAGGGAAAGCCGGGGATTGCGATGCAGGCCGGCGCTAACCACCAGCGGCTTCAGCACCGCTTCGTCGCCCACCAGAGTGACCGCATTGAGCTCGGGAAACTGCTGGAACGCCAGCTTGACCGCCACGACGATCTCCGACGGTCCCAGATCGCCGCCCATGGCGTCGACGGCGATGCGACCCGTGGCGCCGGAAGAGGACATGCCGATCTTCAGGCCTCGATGTCGAGCACCTGCCGGCCCCGATACATGCCGGTTTTCGGATTGATGCGGTGCGGCCGCACCAAAGAGCCATCGGTGGGATCTGTGGCGAATTGGGGCGCTATGAACGCGTTGGCAGCACGCCGGTTAGCACTGCGGCGCTTGGATTGTTTGCGTTTCGGATTAGCCATGATGATTCGAAAAATGGGAGCGGTGACCCCGGCCCAAAAAGGGCCGAAATCGGGCTGCAGAGGGTTTGAGTAAAGGACGGCAGCCCGGGGCGTCAAGTGAGAAGGGGGGGGCGAAACGAAGGGTGGTAATGATTATGGAATGAACATCCGAAAATGGTGGATGACGAAGGGGCCTTCCGTCTTCTATCTAGGCCGATGGTCGCCTCGCCCCTTGCCGAACTGACGGCGCAACTCGTTGCCCGTCGCGACCTCATGCCGGAGCAGATGGAAACGGCGGCTGGGGCGCTGGCGGCGACCGACGAGAGCGAAGCGGCGAAGGGCGAGTTTCTCACCGCCTTCGCCGCGAAGGGGGAGACGGCGGCGGAGGTGGCGGCTTTGGCGGTTGCCTTCCGGGCACGGGCGGTCGATCCCGGCGTCGACGCCTGGGCGGCCGAGGCGATCGATGTCGTTGGCACCGGCGGCGACCACGCCGGCGGTTTCAACATCTCCAGCATGGTCGTCCTGGTCCTGGCGAGCGCGGGCGTGACGGTGATGAAGCACGGCAACCGCGGGATCACCTCGAAATGCGGCAGCGCCGACCTGCTGGCCGGCCTGGGCGTGGACCTGGAGGCGGCGCCCGAAACGCAGCGGCGGGCCCTGGCCGAGCTCGGCTTCGCCTTTTTCTATGCGCCCGCCTACCATCCGGCTTTCCGGCACATCACACCGGTGCGCCGCACCCTCGCCGGGCGCGGGCAGCGCACTGTTTTCAATATCCTGGGGCCGCTCGTTAATCCCGGCCGTCCCGCTCGCATCCTGCTCGGCGCCTTCTCTCCGGTCTGGGTGCCGCGCCTCGCCGCCGCGCTGGATGTCCTCGGGATCGAGGCGGGTCTGGTCGCGCACGGAGTCATCGATCCGGAACACGGCATCGATGAACTCACCACGGCCACGGTGAACCAGGTGCGCGGCGCCGGGCGGCTGCGCGACCTGGCGGCGGAATGGCGCGCGGCGGATTTCGGGCTGCCCGCCGCGCCGTTCACGGACCTGCGGGGGGGTGATCTCGCCGCCAATCTCGCCCTGGTCGACGCGCTGCTGGACGGCAGGGGCCCGGCCGGACTCGTCGATACGATAGCGCTGAACGCCGCGGTCGCGCTTTGGATCTGCGGCCGCGCGCCTCGGCCGGCCGACGGGATCGGCCGCGCGCGCGAACTGCTGCTCGGCGGCGCGGTCCGGAAGAAGATCGCCGCGACCCGGGAATTTTACCGATGACCGCTGCTCGCAAGTATTTCGGGACGGACGGAGTGCGCGGGGTCTACGGCGGTCCGCTGATCAACGAGCAATTCGCCGCTCGCTTGGGCGTGGCCGCCGCCCGCTGGGCGGGCGGCCGCGGGCTGGCGGTGATCGGGCGGGACACGCGCTTCTCGGGGGACTCTCTGGCGGCGGCGCTGGCGAGCGGGCTGGGCGCGAGTGGCCTTCGGCCGATCCGGCTCGGCATTCTGCCCACGCCGGCTCTCGCGCGGGCCGTCCGGACGATGGACGCCCCGCTGGGAGCGATCGTCACCGCTTCGCACAATCCCAGCGCCGACAACGGCATCAAATTCTTCGGGGCCGGCGGCAGAAAGCTGACCGATGACGATGAGGCCCGCATTGAGGCCCTGCTGCCGGACGCGGCTCCGGGCGCCGACGCGGCGGTCACGTTTGCCGATTCCTCCGCAGCGGTCGCCGACTACACCGCCGCCGCCGAGGCCCTGCTGCCGCCGGGAGCGCTGAAAGGCTGGCGCATCGTGCTCGACACCGCCAATGGCGCCGGCAGCGCGACCAGCCCGAAGGTTTTTCGCTCCCTGGGCGCCGAGGTGATCGGCCTCGGCGACGCCCCCGATGGGCGGAACATCAACGCCGGAGTCGGCACCGAGCATCCCGAGCAGCTGACCGCGCGCGTCCGCGCCGAGGGCGCGCGGCTGGGCGTGGCCCACGACGGCGACGCGGACCGGTGCATCCTGTGCGACGAGCATGGCGCGATCCTGGACGGGGACGAAATCCTCACCATCCTCGCGACGCACGCGCTGGCCCGCGGGACCCTGGCGGCGAAATCCCTGGTCGTCACGGTGCAAAGCAACCTCGGGGTCGACGCGGCCGTGCGCGCGGCCGGAGGCACCGTATTCCGCTCGCCGATCGGCGACCGCTACGTCTACGAGCGCATGCGGGCCGAAGGCGCCACCCTCGGGGGAGAATCCTCCGGCCATGTCATCTACTCCGACATTGCCCCGGTCAGCGACGGGCTCGTCACGGCGCTCAAGGTCATCGAAGTGATGCGGGCGACCGGAAAGCCGCTGTCGGAATTGCGGCGGGTGCTCCGCAAGTTCCCGCAGGCCGTGGACTCGGTGGCGGTGCCGGAAAAGAAACCCCTGGCCGCGCTGGGAGCGCTGGCGGCGGCCGTCCGTCGCCTCGAGGCGGAGCTGGGCGGCCATGGCCGCGTGCTCGTGCGCTATTCCGGCACCGAACCTAAGCTACGGCTGCTGGTGGAGGGCCAGAGCGATGAAACCGTCCGGGCCGGCCTCGCCCAACTAAGGTCCGCCATCGCCGCCGACTTGGCGGGGTCCGCCTGACTGCGCCGGGAAACGCCGCGCCGCCTCCGGTGAATTCAAAAGGCCAGCCCAACGAGCCCGCCGCCGCCTCCAAGGCGGGGAGTGTCCGCCGCAAGCGGGCCCGGCGCAACCTGCTCACGCTGGGCTCGGCGGCCGTTCTCGCCATCTACGCCGCCGGCTATCTTCGCACCGCGGCGGCGGCCCACCGGTTGGGGGCGGCGGCTCCCGCTTCCGCCCCGAAGGAATCCCTGCTCCGCTACAAGGATGGTCTCTATTATGGAGAGGGTTCCTGCCGCCACGGCACCCTCCAGGCTTCGGTGACAATCAAGGCCGGGCGCATCGTGGCGGCCGCGATATCCGCATGCCATACCCGCTATTCGAAGAACGTGATCGCCGCCCTGCCGGGCCGGGTGATCGCCCGCCAGAGCCCCGACGTCGACGCGATCTCCGGGGCGACGGAGAGCTCCGAGGCGTTTTTTGACGCGCTCAGCGAGGCGCTGCGGAAGGCGGAGTGAGCACGGCCAACGTCCCTCCCGCCGCCCCATGGACGCCGCCATCCGCGTGGGCGGAGCTGGGGCAGCGCCTGCTGAAACCGAAGCTGCTGCTCATCTGCATTCTCGACTTTCTGGCGCTGCTGGCCTCGTTCGGTTACGGCCGGGGCATTGTCGCGCCGGATCTGGCTTCCGCGATAATTGTGGCGGCAGTGGGAGACGCCCTGCTCATGCGCTACGTCCATGGGCGTTGGTGCTTTCCCGATGGGGCGCTGCTCACCGGGCTGATCGTGGGCATGATCCTGAGTCCGGCGGAGCCGTGGTACGTGGCCGCGGTGACCGCCGAGGTCGCCATCTTCAGCAAATACGTCCTCCGGACGCGGACCGCGAACATCTTCAACCCGGCGGCGCTGGCGCTGGTCGCCGCCTTTTTCACGTTTCATTCCGGCCAGAACTGGTGGGGTGCGATGTTTTGGAACGCACGCGGCGGCCTGGTGGTGCTGATCGCGACCGGAGCGCTGATCACCGCGCGGGTCAACAAGGTGCCGGCGCTGCTATCATTTCTCGGCGGGTATTTCCTGCTGTTTACGCTTGCGGCGTTCGTGGGTGATCCCGGACGCGTCGCCGAAATCTTCCGGACGCCCGACCTGCAGGCGGCGCTGTTCCTTGGTTTTTTCATGGTGACGGATCCCCCGACCTCGCCCGCGCGCCCCCGCCACCAGGTCCAGTTCGGGGCGATCGCGGCTGCGGCCAGCTTCGCGGTCTTCGAGCTCTGGGGCGCCGTGTATTTCCTGCTCGCGGGTTTGCTGGTGGCGAACGCCTGGGCGGCGTGGATTAAGGGATCAGGCCGCTACCGCTGAGAGAGCCTCAGCTGCTCGGCCGCCTCCCGATCCCGGCCCAGGGCGTGCAGGAGCAGGGAAAGGTTGTAGTGCACTTGCCGATCCTCGGGGTGGAGCCGCAGGGCCGCCTCATAACGGGCCACCGCCTCCTCGTTGCGGCCCGCCACGCGCAGCGCGTTGCCGAGGTTGTTGAGCGCGGCGGGATAATCGGGCCGTAGGCGCACCGCCTCCTCGAGCTGTGCGATCGCTTCCGGCATCCGGCCGCCAGCGGCGAGCAGCACGCCGAGATTGTAATGCGCCTCGGCAAAGCCGGGACTCAGCCGGATCGCCTCCTCATAGCGCAGCTGAGCCGCGGCCTGATCGCCCGACAGTCGCAGGACCGACCCCAGGTTGTTCTGGGCATCCGCATAGCTCGGCCGGAGGCGCACGGCCTCCTGCAGCTGGAGCATCGCTTCCGGCAACCGGCCGGCCACCATCAGGGCGATTCCGAGGTCGTTGCGCACGACCGGATCCGCCGGCGCAAGGTCCCGGGCGCGCTGGCCCTCGGCGATTGCCTCCGGCAATTGGCCGGATTCGCGGAGTGCGTTGCCCAGATTGCTGTGCGCGTCGGCGTAGCCGGACTGAACCTTCACCGCGGCGCGATAGGCGGCGATCGCCTCGGGCAACCGGCCGGCGTCGCGAAGCACATTGCCCAGATTGTTGTGCGCCTCCGCGTAGCCTGGTCGCAGGCGCAGGGCCCATTGGTATTGGTCAATGGCTTCGCGTATTTTTCCCATCGCCCGGAGGCCGGCGCCCAGGTCCACGTGCGCCTCGGGCGAATCCGGATTGATCTGCAGGGCGCGCCCGTAATACGCGAGGGCATCCTGGGTCTGTCCGGCCTTCGCCAGGAGCGTCCCGAGATTGGCATAGGCCATCCAGCACTCCGGGTTTCGCTCGATCGTGGTCCGGTAGAGCGTCATGCCATCACGGTAGATCCGGCTCTGCCGCCAGGTGAGGACGCCCAGGACGCCAACGAGCAGGTAAGGGGTCAGGCTGATAAAATTGCGGTCGCGCCGCGCGAGGGCAATTTTATCAGCCTGACCCCTTAGCAAAAGATCGCAGCCCGCTGCCGCCAAGGCGATGATCCCCAGGCTCGCCAGATACTGAAAATGATCCGCGACATAGGAGAAAATAAAGGGATAGACATTGAAGAATCCCAACGCCGGGAAAAGCGTGCCCACGAAGAAGAGGGCGGCCGCCAGCGGCGCTCGCGTTCGGTTCCGCGCCAGCCAAAGACCGGCCAGAACCCCCAAGGCCGCCAGGGGAAAGAGATATTGCCAAGCCTGGCTCGCGCTCACCATCCACCGCGGATAGATGAAAATCAGGGGAGAAGGCCAGAGGAGCTTGCCGAGATAGAACCAGATGACCCGGCCGGCCAGAAGGCAGCGCTCGGTGAAACTGAGTGCAAAGGGGGCACCTTGGGCGCCGATGAATCGCCTCTCCACCCAGGCCGTAAAGAGGCCGCTGGCCACCGCCAGCGCAAACCAAGGCACCAGGGGACCGATCTCGCGCCGCCAGGATAGGCGTCCGCGCTGCCACCAGAAGACCACGAGCAACGCGGCGGGCAGGGTGGCGGTCACCGATTTGCTCAACAGGGCGAGTATGAATAGCGCGCTCGCCAGTAAATAAGGGGTCAGGCCGCTACAGCCACACCGACAGGTCGGAGCAGCAGTTGCGGCCAGACCCCATGGCCCGTCGAACCGCAAATACGCCAGCGCCGCCAGAAGATAGAACACGGTGGAGAGCGTATTTTTTTGTTCCGAGATCCAGGCCACGGATTCAACTCCCACGGGATGCAGGGCGAAGATGAAGCCGGCCAGCACCGCGCCGGGAACGGACAGGCGGCGCAGCACCAGGATGAAGAGACAGGCGGCCAGGGCGTGCAGGGCCACATTGGCGAGGTGATATCCCAGAGTCGCATCGCCCCAGAGTCGGTGCTCGACCCAGAAGGCGCTGTGGAGGACCGGATAGTATTGGGCCGTGGCGCCAAGTTCGAACCAGATCCGCTCCAAGCCGCGGACCGACTGGAGTTCGGGGCGCGTCACATGATAGTCGTCATCCCAGAGCAGGCCCCCGCGGAGAGCGGGTCCGTAAGCCACCGCGGTGGCGAAAAAAATCAGGAGGCCGACAGAGCCGGCCGCCAGCGTCCCGAAACGGGGGGGATGGGGGGCCGGGTTCGTCATGGGCCCGGAGCCACCCCGGCTCGGCGCAATTGCGCCAGCAATTCCCGCGCAGGCCCGAAGGTCGGATTGAGGCGGAGGGCTTCCTCGCAGCGGGCGATTGCCTCCGGCGTCCGGCCGGTCGCGGCCAGCGCCATGGCCAGGTTCACTTGCGCGTCCAGGTCCCCCGGCTCCAGCCGGACCGCCGCCGCAAATTGCCCCAGGGCCTCGGGCAGGCGGTCGGCCTGCGCGAAGGCGACGCCGAGATTATAGTGTGCTTCCGGATTGCCGGGATCGATGAGGACCGCCTGCCGGTACTGCTCGACTGCCTCGGCCACCTGGCCCTGGGCGAGAAGGAGGCGGCCCAGCGCCTCGTGCGCGGTCTCCAGGCCGGGGTCTCCGCGCAACGCCTCGCGGTACTGCGGTATCGCCTCCCTGGAACGCCCGGATTTTGCCAACGCCAGGCCCAGGGCGTAGTGAGCCTTGATGTATCCGGGCTCCAGCCGCAGGGCGTTGGCGTAGTGCTCCATGGCGGCGGGGGTCCGGCCCGTGGCGAAGAGGACGGTGCCGAGATCGTATTCGGCGAGGGCGTTGTCGGGCTTCAGGCGCAGCGCCGCCTCGTATTCGCCGATGGCCTCGGGGCCGCGGCCGGCCTCGGCCAGGGCGACGCCGAGGTTGTGGTGCGCCATCCACGCTCCGGGATTTCGCCCCAGGATCGTGCGATAGAAGGTGAAGACGTCGGCATACATCCGGCACTGCCGCCAGGTCAGAACGGCGAGCAGACCGGCGACAAGGTAAGGGGTCAGGCTGATAAGATTGCCGCGCCGCGGCGGCGCAGCAATTTTATCAGCCTGACCCCTTTGCTCCCAGGCGGCCGCCACGAGCGCGATGATTCCCATGCTGGGCAGGTATTGGAAATGATCGGCGACGAAGGAAAAGATAAAGGCGAAGACGTTGAAAAAGCCCAGGATGGGAAAGAGCGACCCCACGAAGAAGAGCAGCGCCGCCAGCGGCGCCCGCGTGCGGCGCCGGAGCAGCCAGAGGGTGGCGATCAGCGCCAGGAGCCCGGCGGGAAAGAGCCAGGGCCAGGGCGAGGGCGACACGACGTCCCAGCGCGGGTAGATGAAGATGAGATCCGCCGGCCAAAAAAGCTTTCCGAGGTAAAACCAGATCGCGTGGCCGGCCACCAGGCAGCGCTGGGCGAGCGTCAGGGCGAATGCGGCCCCCCGGGCCCCCACATAGGTGCGCTCGACCCAGGCGGTGAGCAGCCCGTCCGCCGCGCCCAGCGCAAACCAGGGAATGAGCGGAACCACATCCTCCTTCCACGAAATCCGTCCGCGTCGCCACCAAAACGCAACGAGGAGCGCGGCGGGCAGGGAGGCCGTCACCGACTTGCTCAGAAGGGCGAGGATGAACAGCGCGGTCGCCAGGACGTAAGGGGTCAGGCCGCTACTGCTACTCCGACTAGTCGGAGTAGCAGTAGCGGCC
>Ga0302325_10007233_pt1 | contig 24686 bp, 23 predicted proteins | sample Palsa_T0_2_FD_201948 | JGI IMG/M metagenome (GOLD analysis project Ga0302325, IMG submission 201948) | Peat permafrost microbial communities from Stordalen Mire near Abisko, Sweden - Palsa_T0_2 | ecosystem: Environmental > Terrestrial > Soil > Palsa > Peat permafrost | place: Sweden: Abisko... | reverse complement strand
GCGTCGGCGCGAGCCTTAAGTGCGTCTTCAACTTGCGCGAGCGTCTCGCATTCGATTTCGATTTTCAACGTATGCGGGGTGATTCGGCGCGCACCTTCAATCGCTTTCGTGACCGTGCCGGCGGCCGCGATGTGGTTTTCCTTGATCAGGACGCCGCTGTCGAGGCCGAGGCGATGGTTATGCCCGCCGCCGACGCGGACCGCGTACTTCTCGACGAGGCGCAGGCCGGGATGAGTCTTGCGAGTGTCGATAATCTTCGCGCCAGTGCCCGCGACCGCGTCAACGTATGCCCGCGTCGTGGTCGCGATACCCGAGAGGAGCTGCACGAAATTGAGCGCGGTGCGCTCGCCGATCAGCAATCCAGCAAGCCACCCGTCAACTTGCGTCAACATGTCGCCGGCCTTCAGCTCGGTGCCTTCAGGTTTGAGGGCAACAATTCGCGGTTCAGCACCGGCCTGGCGCATCACGGGCTCAATCAGGACGCCGCCGGCGAGAATCATGCGAGGTTCCTTGACGGTAATCCTCGCGCGGCCCTTTGCACCGGGCGCGACCGTGGCAGCGGTGGTGATATCGCCCTGGCCTACGTCCTCGGCGAGGGCGCGTTTGATGAGGTCAGTGGGGTCGAATTGCTTGAAGAGTTCCACGGTTACCAGACTGTCAGGCGCGTTGTTCCAGCTGCCGCAGTTGTTCGCTCAACAATTTTTGCTGTGCCTGCAGGCCTTCGAAGCGCTGGGCCACTTCGACGCGCGTTTCGGGATCGGCTTTGGTCATGAAGCGGGAGTCGTTCAGGCGCGCTTCATGTTGCGCGGCATGTTTGCCGACTTCGTCGAGTTGTTTCTGCAATTTCTGGCGGGCGACCTGGAAGTCGTAGCCGTCGGGGGCGTCGACGCCGATGTCGGCCCACGCCAGATGCGAAAACACTGCTCGATCCCCCGCCGTATCGATGTTCAAAGCGTCGAGTTTCGCAAGGGCCGTCGCATATGGACGCCACGTCTCGAGTTCGTGCGCATCGGTCGCGTCGCCCGCTTTGATCACGGCCGTAACGCGCTGGCCGGGATGCCATCCGAGCAGCGAGCGGAGCGAGTTGATCGCTTCGGTTGCTTCGATGCAGTGGTTCATCGCGGTTTCTTCGGCCGGCGATAGCGGATCCGTGGCTGATGGCTCTGGATACTTCGCTATCGGCAGGTGGGGTGCGAGATTTGGTTCGTCGATGTATGGGCGAATCACCTGCCAGATTTCTTCTGAGACGAAGGGCATGAAGGGGTGCAGCAGGCGGAGCATTTTGTCGAAGACGGTGATGAGTACCCAGCGGGCGGCGGCCTGGCGATCGCCGCCGGCCTTCAGCGACTCCTTCGACAGCTCGATGTACCAGTCACAGAACTCGTGCCAGATGAACTGGTAGAGCTTCATCGCGGCGACGTTGAATTCGTACGCATCGATCGAGCTGCCGACTTCGCGAATCGTGTCGTCGAGGCGCGACAGGATCCATCGCTCGGCGAGTCGGAGATTTGCGATGTCGACTTTCGGCAGGGGTTGGGCGGCGCCTTCGAGATTCATCATCACGAAGCGGGCTGCGTTCCAGATTTTGTTGGCGAATGCGCGCGAGGCTGCGAAGCGGTCGTGCGAGAGGATTACGTCGCGGCCTTGTGCGGCCAACTGCGCCAGGGTGAAGCGGACGGCGTCGGCGCCGTATTGATTCATCAGGTCGAGCGGGTCAACCACGTTGCCCTTCGACTTGGTCATCTTCTTGCCGAGTTCGTCGCGCACCAGCGGCGTGATGTACACGTCCTTGAACGGGACTTTACCGGTGAACTCGAGCCCGAACATCATCATGCGCGCGACCCAGAAAAAAATTATGTCGAAGCCCGTCAGCAGCAGGCTGGTCGGGTAGTAGCGCTCGAAGTCCGGCGTATACTCGGGCCAGCCGAGCGTGGACATTGGCCAGAGGCCCGAGCTGAACCATGTGTCGAGGACGTCGTCGTCCTGGATGATGTCGGAGCCGTCGCATTCGGGGCATCGCGAGGGCCGCTCAGCGGCGACGATCAGATGATCACAGCGGACGCATCGGTAGGCGGGAATCCGATGCCCCCACCATAGCTGGCGGGAGATACACCAGTCGTGGATGTTCTCGAGCCAGTTGAAAAACGTGTTCTCCCAGAACTTCGGATGGAAAGTCGTATCGCCCTTGCGCACGGCTTCGATAGCGCGATCGGCCATCGCGCGCATGCTGAGGAACCATTGCTCGGAGATCATCGGCTCGACGATGCTGTCGCATCGCGAGCATACGCCGACCGCGTGCTGGTGGGGCTCGATCTTTTCGAGCAGACCGGCGAGCTCGAGGTCCTTGACGATCTGCTTGCGCGCTTCGTCGCGCGACAGCCCGCGATACGCGCCGGCGTTTTCGTTCATGTGCGCGGTGCTATCAAACAGCGAGATCGTCTCGAGGTCGTGGCGTTTGCCAATGTCGAAGTCCACGGGGTCGTGCGCCGGGGTAACTTTCAATGCGCCGGTGCCGAATTCGCGATCGATTGCGGCATCGGCGATGACCGGTATCTCGCGCCCGACCAGCGGCAGGCGAATCATCTTGCCGACGTACGATTTGTAGCGATCGTCGTCCGGATTCACGGCGACCGCAGTGTCACCGAGCATCGTCTCGGGCCGCGTCGTTGCGATAGTCAGCGCGCCGGAGCCGTCGGCCAGCGGGTAGCGGATGTACCAGAGGCTGCCGTGTACTTCCTTGTGATCGACTTCGAGATCGGACAGCGCCGTTTCGCATCGCGGGCACCAGTTGATCATCCGCTTGGCGCGGTAGATGAGCTTCTGATTGTAGAGATCGACAAAGACTTTGGTTACGGCGTTCGAGAGACCCGCGTCGAGCGTGAAGCGTTCGCGGCTCCAGTCGCATGAGGCGCCGAGCCGACGCAACTGATTCATGATGCGGCTGCCGTAGGTCTCGCGCCATTGCCAGACGCGAGCGACAAACGCCTCGCGGCCCATCGTGTGCCGGTCCTTGCCTTCCTTCGCGAGGTCCTTTTCGACCGCGTTCTGGGTGGCGATGCCAGCGTGATCGGTGCCGGGGAGCCATAGCGTGTTGTACCCCTGCATCCGGCGGGTGCGCACGATTATGTCCTGCAGCGAGACGTTGAGCGCGTGGCCGAGATGGAGCTGGCCGGTGACGTTGGGCGGCGGGATAACGACGGAGAAGACTTTGCCCGGGCGCGCCGGATCAGCCTTGAAATAGCCGAGGTCGATCCACTTCTGAAACCATCGTTCTTCAGCGGCTTTCGAGTCGAATGTCTTGGGCAAGTCCATCGTGGATACCTGAGCGTGTCGGCGAAAAAAGGGCGCCGTGCGCCCTTCGCCTCAAATCATATTGTCCTGCCGGTCGCCTCTCAAGCGCGTGCATGCGGGGCTGCGCGCCGGGCCGATCATACAGCTTGTAAAGTCGCGCCGCTTGATAATATGGTGCGCATGCTTGGGGTCCTGGGGATGGACCGAATTCGACTCGCGAGAGGAGATTGCCATGACTGACGCGTTTCGGAAACTGGGGATAGCGGCAGCGTTGGGGACGCTGTTGCTAGCGGGCGGAGTTTCAGGATGCAGCTCGATGTCGAGCGATCACGTCGACTGCAACGTGGTCAAGCTGCAGTCGGAATCGGGCCGATCGGATGCCGAGATAGCTTCGGCAGTAGGCGGCAGCGAGGCCGACGTCGCGAAATGTCACGGTTCAGAAACGTCGGGCAACAAGACCTCGACCGACGCGGTTCCCTCGGGCTACTGAGCACGGCGCGGGTCGCGCCGCGGCCGAGGATTGGTGCGAGAGAGGGGACTTGAACCCCTACGAGCTTGCGCTCACAAGGTCCTGAGCCTTGCGCGTCTGCCATTCCGCCACTCTCGCGGGCGAACACAAGAGTATAGGGTTTAACCGGCTCATGATTCCAATTCAAGCCGGGCGGTTGAAATCCGCGCGGACGACTTGAGCGGGCCGCGGCCGTGAAAGACAATTCTTAGGTTGAAGACGTCCGTCATCGTTGCGACGCATGCCCGGCCCGACTCGGTCAGGCGTCTCGTCGCCAGTCTCGCGCCGGAACTTGCGACCGGATCGCGCGAGGTGATCATTGCCGAGAACGGTACGCCGGCGCCGATGCAGTTTGCGGTCGAAGGCGCGCCGCTCAAGCATCTGCACGAACCGCGCGCGGGAAAATGCCGAATTCAGAATCGCGCAATCGCGGATGCGACCGGCGAGATCATGGTCTTCCTCGACGACGATCTGATCGTTGCGCCGGGCTATCTCGCGGCGGTCGAAGATTTCTTCGATACGCATCGCGAATTCGGCGCGATGAAGGGACGAATTCTCCCGGCCGAGGATCCCGAAAAGAAAGTCGGGCCGATGGCAGTATACCTGGACCTGCCGATTGCCGATCACGGCGATGAAGTCGTCGAGGTGCGCGGAGTGCTCGGCGCGAACATGGCGTATCGCGCCGACGCGCTGAGACAGGTGGGGCCGTTCGACGAGCGCCTCGGTCCGGGCGCGGGAGGGCATGAGGAGGAGACCGAGATGTCGCAGCGCATCCGCCGCGCGGGCTTTCGAATCGGCTACGCGCCGAGGGCGCTGGTTTATCACGAAGTGGATGCGACGCGCGCGAATCGCGAGCGGTTCATCAGGATCGCGCGCGAACGCGGCCGCTGCCGCATGCTGCATGAGAAGCATTCCACGACCGACGTGATCCTAAAGAATGCGATCGCGATGGCGCGGCTGCGAATCGCGCAGATGACGGGAGCGGGCCTCCCGCGAATCGCGCGCGAGGAACGCAGGCTCGCGGTCGCGCGCGGGATGTTCGACGGTCTCGGCGGCTAGCAGCGTGTGAGCAGAATCCTCGCAATATTGCCGCTGCTCACGCTGGTCGCAGCAGGACTCCCATGCGGCGCCGCTGCCCTCGCGCAGGATCAACCCAAAGTGGCGCAGCAGTGTCTCAGCTACGACTCCACCTACGAAAACGCGCCGCTGTTCGTGGTGAAGCCAGACGCGGGAGAGCAGCGCGCCTATCTGTACAAGCAGACTCAGCTATGCGCGAACGACAAGCCGTGCGGCTCTCGACAAAATGCCTACCTCGTGCGCGGTGACGTGGTATTTGCGGGCCCGCCGAATCGAGGCTTTCGATGCGCGTACTACGGCAGCTCGAGTGGAAAAATTATTGCCGGCTTCATTCCTGACGCGAAGCTTGCACCACTGGTTGAGAATAGCGGGTTGTCGATCGCTTTCGTGACCGGAACCTGGAAGTACGAAGACGATTCGATCGACATAAAGACGGCGGGTGCAGGACGAGTCAGCGGCGCCGGACAGGCATACTACCGGACGGCTGAAACCGAAAACGACGGAGCCTTTTCTGCCCAGGCGACGATAGCCGCCGGACAGAAGGAGTTGGTGTTCAAGGAAGGCAATGACGAATCATCATGCGTGGTGACCCTTCATCGGCGGGGACCGTACCTGGTCGCCTCCGACAACGGCAACTGCGGCGGCATGAACGTTAACTTCAACGGAATCTACACGAGGGAGGGGAAGAAGTAGTTTCGTTTCAACTACGACTCTGCACGTCCTGTTGAAACGCCAGGCCGTATCCATTGCAGTCGATGACACCGAACTCAAGCGAGCCGTGCGGCATCCGCTGCAGCGTCCACGAAATTTTGGCCTTGTCCTTGACCTGCGCGTAGTACTGGTTCACGTCGGGGACGGTGAAGTAAATCGTGCCTGAACATGCGGGCTCGCTCTCCCATAAATCCTGCGCCGTGAAGATGAGCTTGTCGCCGTTCTTCTCGACGGTGAGCGTATTCTCCGCGGTGTCGGCAAGGTTGAAGCCAAGGCTCGAGGAATAAAAGCGCCGCGTGTCCTCGAGGTCTTTGCAGCGCAGAAGAATTGTCAGGGACATAGTCACCTCCCGCCGTCAGACTATCGATTCAATCAGATCGTTCAACTCGTTGGCGTAGCGCTTCCAGGTGAATTTCTCAGCCGTCGCACGCGCGTCACGCCCGACGTTTTTGGGCGCATCGAAGAGCGCGCCGAGGCGAAGTGCAATCTCGCCCACGTCGTCAGGATGCTCGACGCGAAAGCCGAGCATCGAAGGCGGAATCACCTCCGCTACGCCCGAGAATGCACTCGTCATCGCGGGCAATCCGCTGGCCATCGCTTCCATCACGACGTTGCCGAACGGCTCGAACAGCGACGGCATCGCGAAGGCGTCCGCCGCATGAAAGATAGCGTCGACGTTGGCTTGCTGGCCGGTGAAGACGATTCGCGCGCCGATGTTGAGCGCGTTTGCACTGCGCGCGAACTTGGTGGTCTGCCGATCGGCGCCGACCACCATCAGGAACGCGCCGCCCGCGACCAGCGGCCATGCTTCGATAAGAAACCCGAGGCCCTTGCGCGCGAAGCCGTTGCCGACGAACGCGACCATCGGCGCGCTTTCGGGCACGACGAATTTCTGGCGGATAGCGGCGCGATCGGATTTATCCGCCGCGGGCCGAAAGCGGTCGAGGTCGACGCCGTTGTAAATCGTGACAGTTTTTTCCGGCGCGAGGCCGAACTCGCGAATGAGATCGTCGCGAACGAAATTCGAAACCGCGATAACGCGCTTGAGGGCGGGCGCGCGGAACGCCTGGCGCTCGACGATCATTTGCACGCGATGGTACGGGCTTAGACGCATCGCGGACGCGCCCAACGCTCCGCGCCATTTGCGGGCTGCGTGGAGATAGCTGACGTGCGCGCCGCCGCCGGAACGCATCACGTCGGCGCCGACGCATCGCGCGAAACTCAGCACCAGATCGGACCCTGCACGTCGCGCAGCCGGCGCCGCGGTCCACGCAAATCGCAGCAGCGACAAGGTGCGTCCCAGTCCTGGGCCCGCGCCGACGCGATGCACTTCCCAGTCGCCGGTGGCGCCGCGAATCTCGCCGGCGAAAATCGTAACGTGATGCCCCGCCGCGCGGAGGCCCTGCGCAGTAACGATCAAATCGCGCTCGGTGCCGCCGCCGGCACTATCGAAACGGCGCGTGAGGATAGCTATTCGCATTGGAAGGCGCCCCGCGCCGCAGCGGTTGAATCGGTGCGGCGAGGATTCCCGGAATGATGCGCGAGGTTCTGCCGTATGATAATTTTTTGCGCGGGATGTGAGGTGGGGGAATGATCGAAATTCAATGTACCAGTTGCCACACCCGCTATCGGATCGATGAGCGGGTCCTGCCCGACGATACACCGACCTTCAAGTGCTCGCGATGCGGCCACGTGTTCAACGCGGATCCTGTTCCGGCGAGAGTCCGCAGAGCGGCTCCCCAGGCGCTCGACAGCGAGTCGCAGCCGGCGCGGATGATTCGGCCGGCGCGGCCGCGGCCGAGTGCGCTCAAATCGCAAGTCGAAAGCGACGTGGTCAAACGCGAGCCGGCCGCCGAAGCGCGGCCGCCGCGGCAGCAGGAGCCTGAGGTCAGCGCCGGGCCGGTTCAACCGCCGGAAACCCTCGCGCCCGTCGCACGCAATATGCCCGAGGCGGCGCCGAGTCATTCCAGTGACGAGCGTCCAGTTCTGCCCGAGAAGCCAATGGCCGAACCGGAAGCCGACGACCCCCTCAATCGTTCGTTCGGCGATCGCGAGCAGAAGGCCGACACCGGTGAAAACCTGCGATTCGATTTCAGCGACGAGCGCAAGCAAATCGACGAGGTCGTTCCCGAGCCTGAGATCGAGCGTCCGGAGCCTGACGACGGCGGATGGGAGGTCGGTGAAACGCCGGCCGAGTTCGAGTCTGCGCCGATGCGGCGAGCGCCGAGCCTGATCGATGAACCGGAGCCGGCTGTGAACCCGGCGCCGATAACCACGCGCCGCGCGGCTACACCGCTGCGCGCGCCGGCGGTTCGATTCGCGTCGCCGGCGAAATCGGCAGCATTCCAGATGGGCCAGGCGCCCGAAGACGCCGCCGATGCGGCAGCGGTCGGCCCGGTTCATTCGTGGGGAGTTTTTGTTGCGTTGTTTATCCTGGTGGGGATCGTTTTCCTCGCCGGCAGCGCCGTTATCAGTGGCGAGCCTGCCGCCAGCATGAACGTTCTCAGCCAGGCTCCGCAAATCGGCAGCTACTTCGCTCGGCCGATCCTGCCCGCGATGCTGGTGGCGCTGCATGATGTCCGCTCGGAGTATTACACGCTCAAGGGCGGACATGTCGCGCTGGTGGTCACCGGCAATGCGCAAAACGTCGGGACGCAACCGCTGCACCTGGTCCAGATCGACGCATACCTGATTGGCGACAGCCCGCATCCGATCGCGAGTCTGAGCGTTTACTGCGGCAACGAGCTTTCGGCCACGATGCTCAGTGAGATGACGCCGCGCGAAATCGAATTTTCGCAGGGCTTGAGTCCGCAGAAGGCGTACGCGATCGATCCGTCGACCTCGACGCCGTTCCTGATGGTGTTCATCGATCCTCCGGGCGGCGCAGGCAGGATTAGACTCGCGGTGTCGAAGGCGGCGCCGACGAATCCCGATTCCGTCCCGGCCTCCACGCCACCCGCCTGAATCGAGGCGCCGCGGCTATTCCTTCTCGCGCGCGAGCAGTTCCGCGTATTCGTCGGCGTCCATCAGATCCTCGAGATCGCTCATGTCGGTGATCTTCACCTTGATCAGCCAGCCGTCGCCGTAGGGATCTTCGTTGACGGTCTCGGGGCTCTCGGGCAGGTCTTCGTTGATCTCGATCACAGTGCCGGTCACGGGCGCGTAGATGTCCGAGACGGCCTTGACCGACTCGACGACGCCGAAGGGATCGTCCTTGCTGATCTTGTCGCCGACCGCCGGCAATTCGATGTACACGATCTCGCCCAACTGGTCCTGCGCGTGATCGGTGATTCCAATGGTCGCAACCGTATCTTCGGTCGCGACCCATTCATGCTCTTTCGAATATTTGAGTCCCTGCGGGATCTCCATGACTCCTCCGGAAATCGTGAGCGGCGCGCGTGTTTACGTGCGTCCTGCGGTCCAAGCCGATCGCGATCACGTCCGATCCCATGAAGCGCAGCGGCGCGAGTTTTGTCAAGTTCCGACTCACGTCGTCGCGGCGATCGATCATGCATGTGACTCTTGACTGTGCGCGTCGATGGCGTTAGCGCTCGCACCCGCCGCGATTGCCTGCGACTCCGGACGCACCTATCGTCGAAGCCACCTGCGAAACTTCGCACTGCGCTCGAGGAGCTATCTGCATGAACGTCGGAATTCCCACCGAGATTAAATCCGACGAGCAGCGCGTGTCGCTGACTCCGGCTGGCGTGGCCGCGCTGCGCTCGCACGGCCATCACGTGATGGTGCAGGCGGGCGCCGGCATCGGCAGCGGATTTGCCGACGCCGACTATCGCAAGGCGGGCGCGTCGATTGTGAACAACGCGTCAGACGTCTGGCAGCGCGGCGATATGATGCTGAAGGTAAAGGAACCGCAGCCGCCGGAATACCCGTTGATGCGTCCCGGCCAGATTCTCTTCACCTATCTGCATCTGGCGGCCGATCCGCGTCTGTCGCGCGAATTGATTCGACGTCGCGTCACAGCGGTCGGCTACGAAACTATCCAGCTCGAAGATTCCAGTCTGCCGCTGCTCGCGCCGATGAGCGAAGTCGCGGGACGCCTCGCCATTCAGGCCGGCGCGTGGTGCCTGCAGGCGCGCAGCGGCGGCCGCGGCGTCCTGCTCAGCGGAGCGTCCGGAGTGAGGCCGGGCAAGGTCGTCGTGCTCGGCGGCGGAATCTCGGGGCTGAACGCATGCCGCGTGGCGGCGGGCGTCGGCGCTGAAGTGACCATCATGGATATCAATCCGATCAGGCTGCGCTACCTGAGCGACCTGCTCGGCGGGCGCGTTACCACCGTGATGTCGAATCGCGCGACGCTCGAGGAGGAAGTCACCAACTGCGACCTCGTGATCGGCGCGGTGCTGGTTCCGGGCGCGCGTGCGCCGCGGCTGCTGAGCGCCAGGATGGTTTCGCGGATGCGTCCCGGCGCGGCGATTGTGGATTTATCGATCGATCAAGGCGGAATCGCGGAGACTTCGTCGCCGACCACGCACGCGCGGCCGATCTTTATTCGTAATCGTGTCGTGCACTACTGCGTCACCAACATGCCCGCGATGGTCCCGCATACCTCGACCTACGCACTCACCAACGCGACCCTGACCTACGCGCTCGAGATAGCGGACCGCGGCATTCTCGACGCGGGATTGCACAACCCCGCCATCCGTCACGGGCTAAACATCTTCGACGGACGTGTCGTGCATCCCGCAGTTGCGCAAGCACTCAAGCTGAAACCCCACTCCCCGTGGGACTAGCACGCCCGCCTCTCCTCCGAGCCGCAGCCGCCGAGGTTAGTAGAGTCCCTGCGCGCCTGTGTTGTAGCGCTGTTGCCCCGACTTCAGTTCGCCGTAGGTGCCGGTTTCGAAGTGCTTCACGTTTTGCGACAGGTTGAGATCGCCATGCAGATCGGCGATCGATTCCTTCACGCCTTCCTGTGCAATCTCATCGGCGCGCACCCAGCGGCCGGATCGCTGCACGAAATTGGCCAGATCGAAAAGATTCTGACTCAGCGCCGCCTGCGACTTCGCAAACTTTGCCGTCCACACGATTTGCCCGCTCTTCAGATCGACGAACTTCAGCGAGAACGCCACCGAAGCCGGACTCGCAGCCGAGTAATCCATCCCGACGCGTTCCTGGTAGCGCTCGACCGTGCCGTAGAGAACGCCGTCAGCCGACACGTCGTGGCCCAGCTGCAGCGCATTCTGGTCGATGTTTACGATCGTGGTAGGAGGCATCTTCTGCATCGCGTCATCGACGTCCTGCGCCGGAATCGGATCCCATCCACCCGCTACTGAAACCTGGCTGTAGAGCTCGGCGCTAACCGCCTCGGCGGCTCCTGGAGCCAGCGGATCGCCTCCGCCCGGAACGTTGTCTATCACCGGCATCACCGCAATACGACTGATCTCGATGGTTTTGATCGATCGCACCGCGTGCGCCTTGACGTCACGCTGGTTGATCGCGTCGCTGACCGACTCGGTCGCCGCGTTAACCGTATCCGCCGCCATCGTCGTGCATCCGCCCGCCAGCCACACGGCCGCAGCCACGAGAGCCAACCTGGCAGCGGCGGCGGTACACTTTGCTTTCATGAGGTCACCTTGATCGACAACTCCTTGAGCTGCCGCGCGTCTACTTCCGACGGCGCGCCGCTCATTGGATCGACGGCCTTCTGCGTCTTCGGGAACGCAATCACATCACGCAGCGAATCCGTGCCGCACAGCATCATACAAATCCGATCGACTCCAAAAGCGATTCCGCCATGGGGCGGCGCACCGTACTTGAGCGCGTCCAGCAGGAAGCCGAAACGATCGATCGCCTCCTCCCGCGTCAGCCCCAACATTTCAAATACCTTCAATTGCAGCTCGCGGCTATGGATACGAATCGAGCCGCCACCGAGCTCCTGGCCGTTGAGCACCATGTCGTAGGCAAGCGCGCGAGCCTTCAGCGGCGCGGATTCGAGCATCGCAAGGTCGTCGGGATTCGGCGCAGTGAAAGGATGGTTAACCGAAACCATCCGCTTGTCCTCGACGCTGTAATCGAACAGCGGAAAATCCACCACCCACAGGAATTTCAGCTCGTCGGATTTGTCGAGACCAAATTTTTCAGCGAGCTGCAATCGGATGTCACCAAGGACCGGGCACACCTTGTCCGGCTGTCCCGCAACCATCAGCAGCGTGTCGCCGATATTCAATTCAGCGGTGGCCGTCGCCGCGGCCCGCTCAGCGTCGCTCAAAAACTTTGCGATCGGCCCCTGCCATCCGCCCTCGCCCGCTTTTATCCAGGCCAGCCCCATGCCATGGCGCGTCTTCACCGATTCGGTGAGCTCGTCGAGCTCGCGGCGGCTCAGCGTGTGATTTGCGGTGAGGTTGATTCCATAAACAGACTCGCCGCGCGCGAGAATCTCCGCGAATATCTTGAACGAGGTGCCCGCGAACGCAGCGCTGAGATTTTTCAGCTCCAGTCCGAAGCGCAGGTCGGGCTTGTCGACGCCGAAACGCTCCATCGCTTCGCTATATGGCATGCGCGGGAACGGCGGACGCACGTCGACGCCGAGCACGCTCCGATACACCGACGCGATCATGCCTTCGGCGATCGACTGTACGTCCTCCGGCCTCGGGCACGTCATCTCGATATCGATCTGACTGAACTCGGGCTGGCGATTCGCACGCAAGTCCTCGTCGCGGAAGCATCGCGCAATCTGGTAGTAGCGATCGAATCCCCCAATCATCAGGATCTGTTTCAACAACTGCGGCGATTGCGGCAGCGCGTAGAACTTCCCGGGATTGACGCGGCTCGGCACCAGATAGTCGCGCGCGCCCTCGGGCGTCGATTTGAAAAGGATCGGCGTCTCCACGTCGATGAACCCATTTTGATCAAGATGGCTGCGGACCGCCTGCAACGCCTGATGGCGCCGGCGCAGGTTGCGCTGCATCTCGGGGCGCCGCAGATCGAGATAACGGTACTTGAGGCGCACCTCTTCGGCGGTCGCGTCACCATCGGCAATCTGGAACGGCACGGGAGCCGACGCGCTCAGCGTCTCGAATGCGCTGACAATGACCTCGATTTCGCCGGTCGGAAGCTCCGCGTTGACCGTCCCCTCGGCGCGGCGCACAACCTTGCCCTTGACCGCGACGTAGAACTCGGACCGCACATCGCCAGCAGCCTCGTGCGCGGCGGCATCATGCTCGGGATTCAAAACCAGCTGCACGATTCCGTCGCGGTCGCGAAGGTCGATAAAGATAAGACCGCCATGATCACGTCGCGTCTGAACCCATCCCCAAAGCGCCACCTCGCGACTAACGTCAGTCGCGCGAATCGCACCGCAGTAGTCAGTTCGCGGCCAGGGCGGCAGCGGAGAATATTGCTCAGTCTTACTCATTACAGTTGAAATTTACCCGTCGGTCGAGAATACCCGTGCCCAGGAGCGTAATAAACACTCACTGTCTGCGAGCGTCCGCAATGGCGCGGGCCGCCTCGTCCAATTGTACTTCGCGCTGCGTGCTCTGCTTCAGGTCGCGAACCTGCACAACGCCTCGCATCACTTCGTCATCGCCAATGATAACCGCGAAGCGCGCGCCAATTTTCGATGCGCGCGCGAGGAGCGTCTTCATCTTGCGCTCCGGCGAAAGCATCTCAACGTTCAGATTCGCCGCGCGAAGATCGCGCGCTACGACGATCGCGTGGCGCGATGCCGCCATGCCCATCGAAATTATCGCGGCATCAAGCGCACCGGCCGGGACGACGCCAGCTGCTTCCAGAGCCAGCGCCATCCGATCGACCCCGATCGCGAAACCGATCCCTGCGACCGCCGCTCCGCCCATCGTTTCGACCAGTCCGTCATATCGTCCGCCCGCGACAACCGTGCTCTGCGCGCCGAGGCCACCCGCCATCACTTCGAACGCTGTGCGCGAGTAATAGTCGAGGCCACGCACCATCCGCGGATTGACGACGTGCTCGACATTCGCGGCGGTCAGAAGTGCCTTGACGGCATCGAAATGCGCGCGGCATTCGTCGCACAGGTAATCGAGGCTGTTAGGCGCAGACTTCGCGAGCTCCGCGTCGCGCTTGCAGTCGAGCAGGCGCAGTGGATTGCGATCAATGCGATTGTGGCAGTCTTCGTCGAGTTCATCCCAATGCGCGCGACCCCACTTCACCAGCGCCTCGCGAAACGCGGGGCGGCACTTATTGTCCCCGATTGAATTGATTTCCATCGTGAACGGAACTTTCAGGTCGCGGCAAAGCTCGTCGATCATTATCAGCAACTCGGCGTCGCAAGCCGCGTCGGGCCGACCGAATACCTCGACGCCGAATTGGAAGAATTGGCGGTATCGTCCTTTTTGCGGGCGCTCACGACGGAACATCGGACCCGAGTAGAACAGCCGCTGCTCGGGATCGGTGCGATCGAGGCCCGCCTCGATGTATGCGCGCACGACTCCCGGTGTGCCTTCAGGCCGCAGCGCGACGACGGTCTCGCCTTCGTCGCGATCCGTGAACGTGTACATTTGCTTTTCGACGATGTCTGAAGTCTCGCCGGTGGAGCGCTGATATAGCTGCGTGCGTTCGAGTACCGGGATTCGGATCTCCTTGATCGAATAGCGCTCGAACAGCAGGCGCGCCCGCTCTTCGACACGGCTCATCGCACGAGCGTCTGCACCGATTAGGTCACGAAATCCTCTAAGTCGCGTCAGTTCCAAGTTGTCACTCTATTTTCAATTCTCGCCGCGCATCAAATCGCGCAACTTGCGGAAGCCGAGCAGCTTGATGCCCTCATCTTTCACCAGCTGACGCGCTTTCTCTGACGTGAAGTACCGGAAGTCGGCTTCGCGCTGAAACGGATCGTGCGCGCAGCTCTTCAATTCCTCGCGAGCAATTGCGGGATGACACAAAATCTCGGTGACGCCCGGCATCAGCGCCCGAATGAGAGTCGTCCAGTGCTTCTCCGTCTCAGCCACCGACGGCGGCCCGTTGAACACGAGATGGTCGGGAGTCACCACTCCGAATGCGTCGAGCTGGTCGAGAATCGCGCTCATTCCTTCGGTGCCCATCCGCCGCCGCGACGCCAGCCTTATCGGCAGCCGATACTCGTTGGCGAGCCGCGCGTATATCTCGTGATAGTCGGCGCGCAGTTGCAGCGTGCCCATGTGCGAGTCGAGATGGGTCGCGTCGATCCCGGCGCCAAGCGCCTTTTCGATTTGCGCGCGCAGCTCGTCCTCCGCCTCGTCGAGGCGCGCATGCTCGTAGACCTGAGCGACCGTCTGCCACAGATACCCGCGATCATCTACCAGCGACGGCACGGCATGCCGTCCTAAAACCGGGCCCCACTTGTATTTGTTCCATTCAGCGGTGAGCGTGAGATGCACGCCCAAATCGGCGCCAGGATTGCTGCGCGCGAAGTTCGCCGCCTCTTCGAACCAGGGGCAGGTCACCAGGATCGTCGAGGATGTGAACAGCCCCTTCTTCAATCCCGTAATCACGCCTTCGTTCTGATCATGGCACATCCCGAAGTCGTCGGCGTTCAGGATGAGCACGCGCGCGTCGGCCGCATAGCCGAGTCGCTCCGCGGTGGATTTTATTTCGTTCGCCATGAATCTTCGAATCTATCGGCCTCACTGGGAAAGAAAAAGGGCCGCCTTTTCGGGCGGCCCTCTCTCGAAGTGCCGTTGAGGCGTTATTCCTGAATTATACCGTCAGGATGTGAATTGTGCAGGCCGATCCCAGCCCGATGACGTGAGCCTGGCCGGCCTTGGCGTTAGGCACCAGGCGATCCTTCGCACGATCGTCCTGCGTCAGGTGCCAGACCACTTCGCAGATATTCGCAACGCCGGTTGCGCCGAGAGGATGCCCCTTCGAGAGCAGTCCGCCCGATACGTTGACCGGATCATGGCCGCCTAGGCTCGGGTGCATGCCGCCGCCCGAGTCGATGAACGGGCCAGCTTCGCCGTCGCCGCATAGTCCGAGATTTTCGTAATGCACCAGCTCCGCAGTCGCGAAGCAGTCATGCAATTCGGTGAGCGCGATGTCCTTGGGTCCGATGCCGGCCTTCTCGTACGCCTGCTTCGACGCACGCCGCGTCAGCGTGCTGACGTCGGGCAGCGTGAGGTCGCGTTCGGTCCACGGATCCGAGGTGAGCACCGAGGCCGCGACCTTCGGACGCTTGCGCCCGCCCGCGAGCTGCTTCAGCTTGTCCTCGCTGACGAGAATCGCAGCCGCCGCACCGTCGCCCGTCGGGCAACACATATAAAGAGTGTTGGGATACGCGACCATGCGCGCATTCATCACGTCTTCGAGCGAGACTTCGTTGCGATACTGCGAGAACGGATTCTTGGTCGCATGCTTGTGCGACTTCACCGAGATCTTCGCGAAGTGCTCAAGCTTGGTGCCGTACTTGCGCATGTGCTCGATGCCCGCCTGGCCGAACACTGCCGGCATCAGGCCCGATCCCACCTTGCCCTCGGTCGAGTACGCCGGGTCACCGCCGCCAGCGCCGCCGAGCAAGCCCTGCTTGCCCATCTGCTCGACGCCAACCGCCATCGAGATGTCATACATCCCCGACGCGACCGACATGTACGCCTCGCGAAACGCCGTCGAACCGGTGGCGCATGCGTTCGAGACGTTGATTACGGGAATTCCGGTCTGCCCGATCTGCTGCAAAATTCGCTGCCCGACCATCGCGTTGGACTGGTAGAGATTTCCGCAGGCGAACATCTCGACGTCCTTGATTCCGATTCCGGCGTCCTTGAGCGCGAGAATCGCAGCCTGGCCGCCGAGTTCCGGAACGGTCTTCTCGGGATAGCGTCCGAACTTGATCATCCCGGTTCCGAGAACATAAACATTTCGCATCTTGATTCCTCCTGGCGGCCCGGCCCGTAGCGCAGGTCCGTCGCATAAGTTGTTCGCCGTGCGCGCTCGAATTAGCGCCCTAATTTTTACTCGGCTGGAACGAAAAAGCCACTACGTCGTGTCCTTCGCGATCCTTGGCCGCCACACCGGTCACCAACTCGACCGGCAGATTGAAAATCTTGTTGGGTTCCTTCTGCGCCTGCTCGGGATCGACGCCCGTCAGATTCGCGCGGACGCTCACGCCCTCGGGCAAATCGACAATCGCCGTCACGTACGGCGTCTTGATTCCCGGGAACGACTGATGCACGACCGAGAACACGTACACCTTGCCCTTGTCGGACAACGTCAGCGGCTGGAACTTGTCAGTCTCGCCGCACTTCGAGCATGCGACGCGTTTTGGATCGAGATAAATTGCGCCGCACGCGCACTTGATACCTTCGAGATGGGGCTTCGGCGCCAGTTTCAACCAGGGAACAATCGGGCGCGGTCCCGTGTCAGTAGCTTGAGCCTGCTCAGCCATGAAGATCCTCCGAACGATTCAGTTCTAATCTAATTACGGTCTGTCAGAATGACTAACGCCGCCCATGCGGCGGCGCCGTCCCCTGCTTTTGCCGGAGTTTCCCACAGGGGCGGGAAGTCGTCAACCCCCACGCCCGCATCGCAAATTGAGCGTTCCTGGGCTCTATTTGTGCTGCCACTTGGGCGGCCGCTTCTCGACGAATGCGCTCGTGCCCTCAACGCGGTCTGCGCTGCCGAAGACCACCCCGAACGCCTCCTGCTCGAAACGCAGGCCGGCGTCTTCTTCCATCGTGAATGCGGCCCGCAGTGCGGCTTTCGCCTGGCGCAGCGCGACCGCGGATTTACCTGCGATCTTCTCGGCCAGCTTGCGTGTCGTCTCGATCAACTCTGCCGGCGCCACGACCTGGTTCACGAGGCCCAGCTCGAGCGCCGTCTTCGCGTCGAACATGTCGCCCGTCATGATCAGCTCGCGCGCCTTGTTGTGCCCGATTCGATGCGGCAGTCGCTGCGTCCCGCCAAAACCCGGGATGAGCCCAAGATTTATCTCGGGCTGACCGAAGCGTGCCTTATCGCTCGCGATGATCAAATCACAGGCGAGCGCCAGCTCCAGCCCGCCACCGAGTGCGAAACCGTTGACAGCCGCGATGACGGGAATCGGCAGATCCTCGAAACTCTCCATCACGCGATGACCCAGGCGCGAAAAATCGAGTCCGTCGATCGCCGACATTTTCGACATCGCCGCGATATCCGCCCCCGCAACGAACGCCTTGTCGCCCGCGCCTGTGACTATCAGCACGCGCACCGACGCGTCGTGGCGCACCTCGCGAATCACGCGCGCAATTTCCTCGAGCACCTCGCGATTCAACGCGTTGAGTGCAGTCGGTCGATTCACGGTCAGCGTCGCAATCGCCGCATTTTCAAAAGTAATGTTCTTAAGATCCATGTTTCTAATTCCGCTCTGCGAGCTTTCGGTGTCAACCCCTGCCGGCTTGCGTAAAACGCAGAGTGCGGGAAACAATGCGCACGTGCCCGCCCATTTCAGAGCCTTTGCTGGCTTGATCGCCCTCGCCCTCATCATTGCCGTTGCTTCCGGATGCAGTTCGCAGGCGCAGGATTTCGTCACCAAAATTCGCGATGAGTCCGTCGAGAAATGCAATGAAGGCAATTACGCCGCTTGCCACACTGTAGTGCAGGCGGTCAGCGATACCAGGGTTCTCATTGAGTCCACCTCGCCCCTCGAATTTCAAACGCCAGCGTGTAATGCCGGCAAACAGGACGCTTGCCAGCAGCTCGCGGTGCTGCACGGCGAGTTGAGCTCCTGGTGTGGTACCGGCAACCCGCAGGCCTGCGCCGCGGTCAACATCGGTCCGTGGCCGTCGAAATGGGATGAGCCCGCGCTGATCGACGCAGCCAAAGTGTCGTGCCTTCAGGGGAAGTTCAAGGCGAATTCGACCACGTGCCAGGCGTTGCAGACGATGTAGCTATCTTGGCCGCCGGCGACGCGACCCGCTCGGCCACTATCACCATCCGCTTGCCGTAAAGCAGCGCCGGCGACAGCACATGGCCGATGATCTCGCGCATAACGTCGGCGGAAGGCGCGCGATGTCCGGGTCGGCGCGCGTTGCGAGCCGATGAGGCCGCCGAGAATTTCATCGCCATCCACAGAATCGGCACCACCGGCGACATCGCGACCGAAGTCGGACTCCAGCGGTCCGTGTAAACTTCGAGCCGGTGGAAACCGACCAGCCGCATCATGTAGCGCGCGCGGTAGTAGTCGAGCATGAAAGCGTGGCCGTGATAAATCCGGCGCGGATTGCGGCCGCGCGGAGTTTGAATCTCATTGATCAAGCCGCGGCGCAGGCTGCGCTGACCGGTCAGAAAATTGCTCGCCCGCGCCGACAGATGCATCAGGTTGGGCGTCGTCAGCACGAGCTTGCCGCCCGGCCGCATCACCCGCGCGCAGTTGCGCAGGAAGCCCATCTGATCCTCGAGATGCTCGATCCCCTCGCGCGACAACACGTAGTCAAACGCCGCGTCGCGAAACGGCAGCACGTCGTTGGCATCGGCGCAGACCCACTCCGTCTCAGCCTCCGCCTGCGCTGGCGGGAAGAGATCCATCGACATCACTCGGTAGCCCAGGCTCGACAGCGCGCGCGACTGCAGCGCTCCGCCGGCCGGGATGTCGAGCACGAGGCCCGGCTTCATTTCACCGAACAGTCCGCTTATTCGCCCGCGGCGGCGCACGGCCACGTCGCCGTCGATCGGCGCGGTGTGAGTCAAGGACTATTGCCGCTCTTCGAAGCCGAGCGAGATCATCATCTCGCGCAGCGATTGATCAACGGCAATGTACTCGCTGGTTGAGATGTAGAGGTGGCAGCCGCGGCGGCCTTCGCTGCCGGGAATCTCGACGATTTTCACGACGTGGTCGCCGTTGATCATCACCGGCTTGTTGTCAATCGATACGCGCAGCCACATCTACAACTACCTTCCCGGCCAACCGATTTAGTACTCGGGCTTGAAATCGAAATGATGAATCGCTTCGATGAACCGGATAGTGCGCGTCTTCGATCGCATCACGACGCTGTTGGTCATCGCGCCGCCGGAGAAAAATCGCACGCCGCGCAGGTAATCGCCGGTGGTCACCCCCGTCGCCGCGAACATCACGTTCTCGCCCGCGAGTTCCTCGAGTGTATAGCGATGCTTCAAATCCATGATGCCCATCGCCAGGCATGCCTCGGCTTCCTCGGAATTTCGTGGCACGAAACGGCATTGCATCTCGCCGCCGGCGGAACGAATCGCTGCTCCCGCCAGCACCCCCTGATGCGCCCCGCCGATTCCGATCAGCATGTCGATTTCGCTCTCCGGCCTTGTCGTCGCGATTGCCGCCGACAAGTCACCGGCCGAAATCATCTTGATACCGGCGCCGGCGCGGCGGACTTCGTGGATAAGCTTCTCATGTCGCGGGCGATCCAGGATGGCGACTCGTAAATCCTCGACGTAAACTTTTTTTGCTTCGGCCAGTGCCTTGAGGTTGTCGGTCGGCGACCGGTCGATGTCGATCACGCCGCGTCCCGCAGGCCCGCACGCGACCTTGTCCATGTAGGTGTCGGGGCATCGCAGGATTCGACCGCGCTCCCCCAGCGCTACGCATGACAGCGCGTTGGGCCCGCCGGTCGCGCAGATGATCGGACCCTCGATCGCGTCCAGCGCGACGTCGATTTCGGTGCCGGCGCCCGTACCAACGATTTCGCCTTCGTAGAGAAACTCGGCGTCGCCCTCTTTGCCTTCGCCGATGACAACTTTGCCGTCCATCGCGACCGAGTTCAGCGTCTTGCGCATCGCGTCGCACGCCGCCCGGTCCGCCATCCGCTCATCGCCCTTGCCGATGAAACGCGCCGCCGCCAGCGCCGCGGCTTCCGTCGCGCGTACCACTTCCAGGGCAAGATTCCGCTCCATCCAGGGCCTCCGGGTCAGCTCGATGCGGTCATCAAGGGGCTGCCGAACAATGATTCTATCAGGTGATAGCCGTCGGCGACGAGTACGCCGGTCGCAGTACCCTCACTTTCGGTGTAGCGATGCGGCACGCCACCGCCCGCGGCGAATTGCGCCGACGTCATCAGCGCGAACGGCACCGGTTCCGGCGAATGAGTCTTGAGCTGGCTCGGCGTCGCGTGATCCGGCATCAGCAGAATCGCGAAATCGCCCAGCGCAGGCAGCCCCGCGAGCATCGGGCCAATAATCAGCTCGTCGATTCGCTCGATCGCTTCCTTCTTCAAATCGGCCCGGCCCATATGACCAGCCTCATCGGGCGCTTCGATATGCAGCAGCAGGAAGTCGCGTGACTTCAGCGATTCGAGCCCGTAACGCGCCTTCGCGCCGTAGTCGGTGTCGAGGAATCCCGTCGCGCCCGGCACCTTGATCAGATTCAGTCCGGCCAGCCGCCCAAGCCCGTTGACGAGATCGACCGCCGAGATCACCGATCCGTCGACGCCGAAGCGCTCCTTCAAAGTCGGCACCGAAGGCCGAGTGCCCTGCCCCCAGAACCACACCGACGATGCTTCCGGCTTGCCCGCCTCGCGCCGCGCCTGGTTCACCGGATGCTCGCGCAAAATCGCAGCCGATCGACGCGTCAGGTCGCGCAGCAGATCCGCGCCCGCGCCCTTCGGCAAATGCTCCTCGACGGGCTTGCCCGTGATGTCATGCGGCGGCGTCAGATGCGTCGTCGCGATTCCGCCCCGCCACATCATCAGATGCCGATAGCTGACGCCGTTGAAAAATTCGATTCCGTCGCCCGCCAGTTCCTTGCGCAAGTCCGCGACAATCAGCGCGGCTTCTTCGCTGGTGATATGCCCCGAGGTGAAGTCGTTCATCACCATCGCGCCGCCGTCGCCGGGCTTCAGCGACACCAGATTCATGCGGAAGACAACATCACGCGGGCCCATCTCGATTCCCTGGCTCGCGGCCTCTATTGGCGCGCGCCCGGTGTGATAACGCGCCGGGTCGTAGCCGAGCATCGTCATCGTGCCGACATCGCTGCCCGACGGCATGCCCTTGGGAATCGTCGCAACCATTCCGAGCGTCCCGCGCGTCGCCAGCAAATCCATGTTGGGCTTGTGCGCAGCCGCCAGCGGCGTCTTGCCGCCAAGTTCCTCGCACGCCCAATCCGCCATCCCGTCGCCGTGTATGATGATGTACTTCATCAGGAAATTCCCGCTTCGCTGAAAAACCCGAGCATCGCATCAAGGAGCGCGCGCGGATTATCGCCCTGCACGTTATGCCCCGACTTCTCGACCCGCACCCACCTGCCGTCGGGCAGCGACTGCGCAAACTTCGCCGCCGCGTCGTCGGTGAGCACGTCGCTCAACGCGCCGCGCACCACCAGCGTCGGGCATTTGATCTTCGCAACGTCCGCCGCCAGCCGAACCCGATCCTCGGCGAATGAACGCATCGCATCACCAGTGCGACGGCGCTGATCATGCTTGAAAGTCCACTTGCCAGCAGGCGTCTCGCGCAGGTTGTAATAGAGGCTGCGGCGCAACACCGCGGGATTGCGCAGCGGATTGAACTTCACTGCACGTTCCAGAAACTCCTGCGGCGAATCGAGCTCCGGAGTCGACGAGAAATCGCGAATCCGTTCCGCACCCGCGCCGCTAATTTCCGGCGCCACGTCGACAATCACCATCGCGCGTATTTGATCGCTATGCCGTGTCGCGTACGCGATCGCATTCAGCCCGCCCATAGATTGTCCAACAATAATGGGCCGTTTAAGCCCGATCGTCTCGACGAAGCCCTCGATATCCCCCAAATGCGCTGCGTTACAGTAGTTGACAACTGGGGACCATTCGCTGTCGCCATGCCCGCGCTGATCGAGCGCGATGCATCGAAAACGCTCGCCCAGCATCACCGCGACGCAATCCCACGTATGCGCGTTGATACCGCCGCCGTGCAGCAAAAGGATCGGCGTACCAGAGCCGCCCCAGTCGAGATAGTGGAACCGCATCGCGCCGACGATCACCTGACGATCGTCCGGCAATCTGACCGCGGCGGGATGAAGATCCGCGATTTCGAGCGCGGTCCGAAACATCGCGAGTTCTTCGTTTCGTTCCATCATTTCTCTCGAGCGCTTACTCGCGCTCCAGCACCTTCAGCACTTTCGCGATGTCCGGTTCGACCACGATAGTGTTACTTAAATTTTTCAGCGCCGTGTCGGGATCCTTCAGGCCGTGACCCGTGAGCGTGCATACGACGAGCGAACCCGGCTTCAGCAGACCCGCGCCCGCATACTTCAACAGACCCGCGACGGAAGCGGCCGAGGCCGGCTCCGCGAAGATTCCGCCAGTTGCAATCAGCCTGTATGCCGCAAGGATTTCAGAGTCGGTGACCATGTCGATGATTCCGCCCGACTGGTCGCGCGCGTCGGTCGCGCCTTTCCAACTCGCGGGATTGCCGATTTTAATCGCCGTCGCAACCGTGTGCGGATCGTCTATCGGATGACCGACGACGATCGGCGCTGACTCGGCGGCCTGGTAACCCATCATCTTCGGCAGCCGCTCGCTCAATCCCTCCGACTTGTATTCCTGGTAGCCGGCCCAATACGCCGTGATATTGCCGGCGTTGCCGACCGGCAGAAAATGATGCGTCGGTGCGTCGCCGAGCTGATCGCAAATCTCGAATGCCGCGGTCTTCTGTCCCGCGATTCGGTCCGGATTCACGCTGTTGACCAGCCGAATCCCGGTCGGGTCACGCTCCGCGAGATCGCGCACCACCTTCAGGCAAATGTCGAAGTTGCCGATCACCTCGAGCACGCGCGCCCCATGCATCACGCTCTGCGAGAGCTTGCCGAGCGCGACCGCGCCCTTGGGAATCAACACGAACGCTTTCAGTCCCGCGCGTCCTGCGTAAGCGGCTGCGGATGCTGCGGTGTTGCCGGTCGAGGCGCAGATTACGGCGCGAGCGCCCTCGCCCAGCGCTTTCGAGATGGCGACCGTCATGCCGCGGTCCTTGAATGAGCCGGTTGGGTTGGCGCCTTCGAACTTAAAGTAAACCTTTATGTTTAACCCGAGCCGTTCCGCGATTGCGGGAGCCTCGATCAGCGGCGTGTTGCCCTCGTTGAGCGTGACTACTGGCGTCGAATCCGACACCGGCAGGAAACGCCGGTAGTGCTCGATGAGGCCCGGCCAATGAAACAGCCGCTGACTATTCGATCCGGTCTTCGAGTCTGACGCCATCTGCTAAAGCTTCTCCTCGATTCGGATAAACGCAGGGGCCGATTGCACGATTTTCTTCCGTCGAATCTCCGCCAGCGCGCGCTGCAGGCTGCGTTCGGGCGCGCCATGCGTCCGCATGATGACCGGCACCGTCCGCGCCGTGCCGCGATCCTTCTGAATCACCGACGCGATCGACAGTCCGTGTCTGCCCAGCACCGACGCGATCGCGCCGAGTACGCCCGGCTTATCCTGAGCCGCGAAGCGCAGGTAATACTCGCATACCACGTCGTCCATCGGCTTGACACTCGCGCCCTTCATCAGGTGAATCGGAAAGCCAAGCGCATGCGTTCGCGCCGAGCCTTCAGCCAGCCGATGCCGCGCGATTTCCAGTATATCGGCCATAACGGCCGTCGCCGACGGCATCTCGCCCGCGCCCAGCCCGGAGTACATTGTCGCGCCGAGCGCGTCGCCGTGGATATAGATTGCGTTGTACGCGCCGCCCACGCCAGCCAGCAGATGACGCTCGGGGATCATCGTCGGATGCACCCGTGCCTCGATTGCGCCGTCGTCATCCTTGCCGATCGCGAGCAGCTTGATAACGCATCCGAGCTCGCGCGCGTAGGCGATGTCCGACTGGGTGATTTTGGTGATGCCTTCGGTGTAAATCTGCGCCGGCTTCACCATCACGCCGAACGCGAGCGTGACCAGCAGGCAAAGTTTGTGCGCCGAGTCATGGCCTTCGACGTCAACCGCGGGATTTGCCTCGGCCAGGCCCCTGGCCTGCGCGTCGGCGAGCGCAGCGCTGAACTCGACGCCGTCGTCGGTCATGGTGGAGAGAATCGAGTTGCAGGTGCCGTTGACAATGCCGTAAACGGCGCGCTGTTGATCGCCGGCCAGCGCCTCGCGCAGCGTGCGGATGATCGGCACGCCGCCGCCGACGCTCGCCTCGAAACCGACTGCGAGGCCATGCTTGCCGGCCTCGCGAAAAATCTCGCCGCCATGCTCGGCCAGCAGCGCCTTGTTGCCGGTCACGACGTCCTTGC